>Ga0265293_10011983_pt1 | contig 11628 bp, 10 predicted proteins | sample Munlanlewell138R_FD_192505 | JGI IMG/M metagenome (GOLD analysis project Ga0265293, IMG submission 192505) | Leachate microbial communities from a municipal landfill in Southern Ontario, Canada - Leachate well 138R | ecosystem: Engineered > Solid waste > Landfill > Unclassified | place: Canada... | reverse complement strand
CTATTACACCTCTCATTTCCCACTTCCCACTTCTCATTTCTCATTTCTCATTTCCCACTTCCCACTTCTCACTTCTCATTTCTCATTTCCCACTTCTCACTTCCCACTTCTCACTTCTCACTTCTCACTTCTCACTTCTCATTTCCCACTTCCCACTTCCCACTTCTCATTTCTCATTTCTCACTTCTCATTTCCCACTTCTCACTTCCCACTTCCCACTTCTCACTTCCCACTTCTCACTTCTCACTTCTCATTTCTCACTTCTCACTTGCTAAAAATATAGTCGCCCTGGTTTCATTATTATATAATTTCAACAATATATCCTCTATTTTACCGTTAGCCAATATCATCGGAATTCCATAATTATTTACTATCTTTGCGGCTTCTATTTTTGTCGCAATTCCGCCCGTCCCAAAACTATTAGCCTCTCCAATTTCGATTTCCTCTGACAAGCTATCTATATCCTCTATCTTTTCCAAAAGTTTTGCATCTCTATGATGCTTGGGATTTTTGTCATAAACACCGTCTATATCGCTCAAAAGTATCAATAAATTGGCATTCCACAGACTTGCAGAATAGGCGGACAACGTATCGTTGTCTCCTATTTTGATCTGTTCAACACTTACAGTATCGTTTTCATTTATAATCGGTATTATTCCTTCGTCGACCAGTGTAAACAATGTATTTCTCATATTCAGCGTCCTTATCTCATCATAGAAATCTTCCCTGGTTAAGAGGAGCTGCCCGATATAAATATCATGATCGCTAAAATGGCTGCTATAAGCAGCCATAAGTTCTACCTGACCGATTGCACATAAAGCCTGTTTATAGTTCATATCCTCTTTTCTGGACCATTTGTTGGTCCTGCTGATGCCTGCAATCATAGCACCCGAAGTGACAATCACTATCTGTTTTCCTTCTTTTATCAAGAAAGATACTTGTTTACATAATTGTTCGATAAAATTATGATTGATGGTACCATCTTCATTAGAGAGTATTTGACTACCTATTTTTATTACAATTTTTCTGCTTTTTTTCATTATTTCCGACAACATTTTTACACCCCTACTCTCTTATCTGTCCATTCCCTACTATAGTATATTTTATTGTAACTAATTCGTTTATTCCCATCGGTCCTCTTGCATGAATTTTCTGGGTGCTGATTCCCATCTCCCCGCCGAAACCGAATTCTCCTCCGTCCGTAAACCGAGTCGATGCATTCACATATACGGCGGCAGCGTCAACTCTCCTCAAGAAATAATTTGCATTAGTAAAATTTTCTGTAACGATAGCTTCGGAATGTTCGGTTCCATATTTTTGTATGTGATCAACCGCTTCCTGCACATCGGAAACGACTTTAACTGCAAGAATATCGTCCAAGTATTCCTCCGCCCAATCATTATCCGTAGCTTTTTTTATGTTTATTATTTTCCTTGTTTTGAAACATCCCCTGAGGTCAACTTTATCATTCAATGCATCATATAATTTAGGTAAAATATATTCTGCCACATTTTCATGGATCAATGCCGTTTCACATGCATTGCATACACCCGGCCTTTGTGTTTTGGCATTTATTATTATATTGACGGCATCCTCCAAATTAGCCGAATCATCTACATAGGTATGACAATTGCCCGCCCCGGTTTCAATAGTGGGAACCGTAGCATTATCTACCACGAAACGAATTAACTCCGGGCCTCCTCTTGGAATTATTACGTCTATATATTCATTTGATGTCAACATCTCTCTTACTATATTTCTATCAGAATCGTCTATAAGTTGGATCACTTCTTCGCTTATTTCACTCTGTCTCAAACCTTCTTTGATTGCCTTGACTAAGGCCCTATTTGAATGCATAGCGAGCGAACTGCCCCTCAGTAAAATACAATTACCGCTTTTTAGTGTCAAAGCAAAAGCGTCTACAGTGACATTCGGCCTTGATTCATATATTATGCCGATCACTCCAAGCGGCACAGTCATCCTGCTGATTGTAAGACCGGTTTCCGTTGTCCATACATCGTTACTCCGCCAAATAGGATCCTTTAGATCTATGATAGTATTGACGCCGTCTATCATGCCCTGCATTCTGGATTCATTTAGTGTAAGTCTATCTATGAGGCTGGATTTTGTGCCTTCTTCCTCCGCTATCTTTATATCTTTTTCATTTTCAGAAAGTATATATGAACGATTTTTCTCTAAACTTTTTACCACTAAATCTAATGCATCATTTTTAAATTTAGTAGGAACAGTCGATAACAAATGGGAGGCCTCCCTCAATTTTGTACATTTCTCCGTTAAACTAGACATTATATCCCCTCTCTCATATAAAATATTATCATTATTATAATAGATTTTATAAACATATTCAAATATATATATAAATGCAACAGGAGCAAAATACACCGATGTGTGTCCACCTATTCAGATTTAAATGGGTTCTATCTTCACGGAAATATCGGACGGTTTGCCGAAATATAATGATGTTGTCACTACCGCATCCGCGCCTGTCGCCGCATAAGCCTCTACATTATCTATATTTATTCCTCCTGTGGCTATTAAACCTATATTCGGATCGATATCTCTTATTTTTACAATGATCCCCGCCAAGTAATCTATGGGCAATTTATCTATCTGCAATACATCCACACCGGACTTTGCCATTAAGACTGCCTCTTCCATATTTGCAACTTCTACTACAACCTTTTTTTCAAATGCAATAGTTTTAATCCTGGGCATCATCTTTGCCAGTTCTTGATATCCGCCCATAAAGTTTATATGTTGTTTAAACACCAATATGGTCTCGGATAAACCGAGTCTGTGCGGCAAAGCACCACCTAAAATAATTGATTTTATCGAAAGCTTTTTGGTACCCGGAAAAACTTTTCTTGTGGTAAATATATTGATATCCGGATTTACACTTCTGGCCTTATCGACCATTGCCTTTGTTCTGGTAGCTATACCGCTGCAATATTCAAGAATACTCAGGGACACCCTCCAAGCCCTATGCAAATCCTTCGCCGCTCCTTCCCCTTCTATAAAAATTTTATCCTTCGGAAGGAATGTACCTGAAGATAGAAACCTATTACATTTGATATCTAATTTTTCAAAAATCTTTAAAACCTCTTCCACACCGGATAGTACCGTATCCTCCCGTGTTGCAAAGATTATTTTCCCTACTCGGTCTTCAATTCCCAAAATTTTTGTCGTCAAATCGATATAGGGGACATCTTCCCCTATAAATCTATCAACATCATGATCAGAAATAAGCATTTTGTAATTTTACCCCTTCCTTTTGATATTTTATCTGCTGTAAACTAAAACCAATTATACCACATCTAAAGCAATTCAGTAAAATACGAGGAAATACTTTCCAATTAATCTCCCATAACAGTTTTAAATGTATTTTCCCAACTTTCTACATACTGGCCCGTCGCCCATTCCGCCATTATGGCAATTTCTCCTTTTTCTAATTTCAATTTCTCTCTGGGATAACTGCTCAATTCATTTCCATGTATATTATAGATCAGAAGCTCACTTTTTGTAAAAACTACCGCTATGTCCTTGTTAGGTGAAGTATAGACATCTAAGGCCCTGGGCACTTTATCTTTCACATTTGTCCAAGGCACACTTAATGTGTTATAAGATACTACCTCAGGAGGAGGTATCAAACTGATGCTGTAATCAGATATATTAAATTCCCCGTTTTTAATATAATTGATCCTTCCTTCTATAAACCAACGTCCCAATTTTCTTTCCAGCCCGAAATTTTCTAACAGTTCCTCCGGGTATAATATACTGAAATCATCTATTCCCAGATGATCTACCGCCTTCTCCCATGCAGATTCTATAGATGAAACACCGGTATCACTTAAAATATCGGATATCTTCACTCCCTGTCCATTAGGTAATCCGTCTATGAGCAATAATTGTAATTTGCTCTTTTCCCAAGTTCTATTCCCTATAATATATACTCCCTTGCCCGTGGTTTCAACCGATATATAGTCATTACCGACATAATTGATCTTTCTCCTGATTTCCCCAAGTCTCTCTCCCCACCCGGAAAAATCTATCTCTTGTACCGGTTCTCCTTTAATAAATGACATTTTGATATCCATTACTCTGTTTTCCTGTTGTATTTCCGTTTTTTTATCTTCCATTAAAATATTATTGGCCGACACATATTCCTCTGTCCTGCCGTCTTTTGTGGTATTTTTCATCTGTATTTTCCAAAATCCGCTCCTGCGCGGAAAAAATATATTTTCCATTTCCAAAACAGGGCGCATTTCACCGTCTATTAATGAAATCCACAACGTTCTGTAGTTATATTCTTCCATAAAATCTTCATCATTATTTTCGTTTAAGGATCTGAGCCCTATCAATACACCCGTACGACACGCATCTTGCCTATCTTTTTGTATGTCTATATCCCGGTCATCCTCGATATTGTTTTCCCGATTTATATATTCATCCACTTCATCAGACACTTTATCTAAATAAAAACTATTCCCCTGTATTTTTAGTATCAGCTTATTTTCCTTTATTATCAAAACTTCACAAAAGAATTTATCTCTGTCCATAACAGTGATTACTTCTACTTCCTTATTTGGAAATACAAAATTTGCCGGTAATGATTTGAAATTAAACAATAAATATTGTTCCCCGCTTACCCGCTTCATCTGGTATTGTGGATTTTCTAAAATCGGCTCTTCCATGGATATATGGAGATTCGAAAACTGAATTCTCTTACCCAGCCATTCTTTCCCACCTTCTGCATCAGAAGCCCCGGCAATTAAAACCTCGGATATTTCCCATGTTCCCTTGATCGGTATCAATTGATTTTTGGGAGACACTATCCTCTCCGATGAATCCATAATAGGGCTTGAGCAGGCAGAAATGACCAAACCTATGACAAACAATAGAATCGATATCTTGATCAGTTTCATATGACCACACCTCTTCTCGCCTTTCACTTCCCACTTCTCACTTCTCACTTCTCACTTCCCATTTCCCACTTCCCATTTCCCACTTCCCATTTCCCACTTCTCACTTCCCACTTCTCACTTCCCACTTCCCATTTCCCACTTCCCATTTCCCACTTCTCACTTCTCATTTCCCACTTCTCACTTCTCACTTCTTACTTCTTACTTCTCATTTTTCATCTTTCTCTTCCCGCTCAATAGGTATACTGATTATTATTTCCGTACCTATATTGCGCTCACTTATAATTTCAAAGGTGCCGTTCATCAATCTGATTATTTCATCACATATGGACAACCCAATACCACTCTGTGATTCTCCGGTTTTTCCCTTATAGAACTTCTCTTTGATTTTAGGTAAATCCTCTTCTGCTATTCCATAACCCGTATCCTTTATATTAAAGATGAAATTATTGTCTTCGTAATTTGCCGTTAGAGTAATACTGCCCCCCGTAGGGGTGAATTTAAAAGCATTATCTAAAATATTGATAAATACCTGCTTCAATCTATTACCGTCAGAATAAGTGATAGGCATATCATCCTCTACAAAAACCTTAAAATCTATATTGTCCCTGATCGCTCTCGGGGTTAACTGTTTTCTTATATGGTCCACTATATTGTTTATATTTATATTTTCTTTTACTAATGTTGTTTTGCCGGATACAAATTTAGAAAAATCCAACAGTTCCTCCACCATATTGGATAATCTGTCACTTTCTTTTTCAATAATATCCAACCCGTCTGTTAAAATTTCCTCATCATCATAACTATGCTTTAAAGTTATTGCCCATCCCTTGATAGAAGTCAGCGGAGTCCTGAGCTCATGAGACACAGAGGAAATAAAGTCATTTTTGAGTTCATCTTTCTTTATAATCTCCTCCGCCATATAATTCAAGGTATCCGATAATTTCCCGATTTCATCGTCATACTTCTTTATACTTCTGGTTTTAAAATCCCCTTTTGCCATCTTTTCCGCAGCCTCGGTTACGCTTTTCAGTGGATCCACTATAGTTTCCGCCAGCAAAACGGAAACAAATGCAGATATTAAAATTACCACTACACCAAATCCTACAAAAAGTATGGCTGTCGAATTTATATCCTGATTGATCTCTCTCAAGGAAGTTATAAACCTCAGAACACCGACAATATCTTCCCCGGATTTTAACGGATAGGAAATTGCCATAACTTTATGCTTATCATAGTCTACCTTTCCGATCCAGCTGCCCTTTTTGCCTTCAATGGCTTTTATTACATCCTCCGTCTCTATGATATCGGGGGGAATAACTCCGATGGAATCCATCAATACCTTCCCGTTCTTATCCAATATCTCCACCTGGGCCCTCGTCTGTTTCCAAAAAGTATCCACATCATTTAATATATTTTCATTGAGAGTCACATCGGCAAAATATCGGGAATACAGATCGGCCGATGTCCTGATTTGATTATATAAACTATCTTCTAAATTTTTATAATAATTTTCCTTGACTATATTGATCAAAAATATTTCAAGAATAACAACAGTTATTACGGAGATAAATATAAAATTAATTATTATTCTTTTTTTGATACTTCTCATATTTAATAACCTCTTAATCTATAACCTATCCCCCATACGGTCTCTATAACCGAGGGATTTGATGGGTCATCCTCTATCTTTTCTCTTATTCTTCTCACGTGAACATCTACCGTCTTCATCTCTCCAAAATAACTTTTTCCCCATACTATATTTAAGATTTCATCCCTGCTCAATGCCTTGTTTTTATTTTGCATGAACATTTTCATCATAGAAAATTCTATAGGCGTAAGCTCTATCTCTATACCTCTTTTATAAAACCTCTGGGCTTCCAGATCCAATTCCAGTTCCCCCGAGACTACAGTCTTTTTAGACTGATCCTTTGCGCTCTCTATTTTTCTGAGGTTCGCCCGTATTCTGGCAATCAGCTCCAATGGGTTGAAAGGCTTTATCATATAATCATCCGCACCAAGTTCAAGTCCCATTATCTTGTCCATATCCTGGCTTTTTGCAGTCAACATAATGATGACTATATTTGGTACCGCTTCCCTGATTCGCTGGCATACCTCAAAACCGTCTATTCCGGGCAGCATAATATCAAGAACAATTACCCCCGGTTTTGTCCTTCTCACTATTTCAAGTGCCTCTTCGCCGGATACGGCTTCCAACACCTCAAAACCTTCTCTATTCAAATTGATCGATAAAAATTTTCTGATTGAAAATTCATCTTCGACAACCAATACCTTAATTCTCTCTCCCGCCATGTATGGCACCTGCCTTTTTATGTTTTTTTAAATCGATACCCGCTTATGGGCCGCTCCCCTTGTATCTATTGTAATAGATTATTTGAACCAAACAAAATGATGCTACTCCAAAAAATATAATAATCTAAAATAAAAAAACATGAATCTGCCAACTAAGCCTTGAGAATCCTGTCCAATGCTTTGATAAATTTTTCTGTCTGCTCAATAGTTCCCGTGCTCACTCTAAGCCAGTTGTCCCAACCCCATAAAAATCCGGGCCTGATAATGACGCCCTGTTTCATCAATTCTTCAAATACTAATTTAGAATGGACACCCGTGTTTGCAAATATAAAGTTTGCATTAGATTTTACATATTCCAGATTATTATCATCGAAATATTTTTCCATACGCGCCAGTGATTCATAATTTAATTTTACCGTTTTTTCAATATGTTCCTCATCTTCCAATACTGCTAAGGCCGCTGCCTGGGCCAATGAGTTGACATTAAACACATCTTTTACCTTGCCCATCTGTGAGGCTATCTCCTTAGATGTGAGCACGTATCCCACCCTGATCCCGGCAATTCCCCCAACCTTAGAAAATGTCCTGAGTATAATAGTGTTTGGCCTTTTTGCTAAAATATCCAATGTCTCCGGATATTCCGGATTAACTTTCGCATAATTATAGTATGCTTCGTCAAATAAAATAACAACATCTTCCGGTACCTTAGCTACAAAATCATCTATTTCATTTTTTGTCAAAATATTTCCCACGGGATTATTAGGGTTACAAATATATATTATTTTTGTTTTATCGTTAATTTTTTCCACAAAACCGCCTAAATCGTGTTTATAATCTTTCAACGGTAATTTGTTAATAACTCCACCCATATTGAGTACACTGGTTTCATATAAACTGAATGTAGTATCCGCCATTATGGCCTCGTCCCCATGGCTTATAAATGTCTGGGCCACCATGGATAGGGTTTGTTCTCCGCCGTTGCCTACGATTATATTCTCATGGGTTAAATTAAATTCTCCGGCAATAGCCTCCTTTAATCTCATTGCATAAGAATCCGGATAAAAGTTAATATTTTGTGCTTCCCTTATGATCGCCTCTACCGCCCTTGGTGAAGGCCCCAAAGGATTTTCGTTGGATGCTAATTTCTCTATTTTATCTATGCCATATTCTTTTTGGACCTCCTCAATCGGTTTCCCCGGTACATACGGCCTTAATACATCTAACTCCTTTCTGAACAAATTTTTAGACATAAAAACACACCCCTTTATATTTAATTTAAAATTCTATATCAATCAATTTTATATTAAGTGCTCGAATTTTATATGCGATACAAAATGTTGATTCATTCTAAATCATATTCATGTGCTTCTTCTTCGCCTTTGAGTACCTTCAAGACACCTGATGCAAGGGCCTGCAATTCGTTTTCCCCCGGCACTACTTCCACCGGAGCAATAAAAGATACTCTTCGCCTGATCCAATCCGTAACCATTTTTGAATGTGCAACCCCACCGGTGATTATAATTTTATCAACTTTACCCTCCAATGCTACAGAAAGTTTTCCTATATATTTTGCGGTTTGGTACGCCATGGCTTCATAAATAAGCGCTGCATATTCATCTCCATTTCTGACTCTGTCTTCTACTTTTAGGGCACTGTTTGTATTCAAATAGGACATCAAGCCGCCCTTACCCCTGAGCTTTTTATCCATAATCGCTTTATCGGTTGAATAGCACAGGTCAACTAATTGGTCCGTAGGTAATCCCCCTGCTCTTTCCGGTGAAAACGGCCCTTCTACGTCTGATACCATATCTACCATTTTACCGTTTTTATGAGCAGTTAAAGTTGTTCCCCCGCCCATGTGTACAACCACAAAATTACACTCATCATATCTTTTATCCATATTTTCAGCTATTTTTGTGGCCGCCGCTCTCATATTGAGGCAATGCGTCAGGCTTCGTCTTTCTATATCTGCCAAACCTGAAACTTTGACAATATCATCCAGCTCGTCCACTGAGACGGAATCATAAATATATGCATCTACTCCGATAGAATCTGCTATTTCTTTAGCCATTATAGCACCCAGATTGGAAGCATGTTCGATTATCGGCCTGTTTTTTAACCTGTCAATCATAATATTATTTATTCTATACGCCCCGGATTGCATCGGCAGAAGGGGTCCGCCCCTGCTCACAACTGCGGAAAACTCCTTTATATCGGCATCATTCTCTTTTAGGAAATCTATTATTTTATTATATCGCATTTCATATTGATCTGCTATTTTGTCATATTTTGCTATCTCCCTGTTGGAATGTTCTATATCCCTGCCTGATATCTTTTTAACATCATCATATATCGCAATTTTTGTCGAAGTCGATCCCGGATTTATTGCAAGTATTTTAAAAGACATCTCTTCCCCTCCTGTGTTTATAACCACCTTATATTATATTATAATATCAAGCTTTGTGCCAGATTAAGTTTTTGTTATTGACTTAACATCAAAACAATGCTAATATTAAATTACAAATAAATATAAAAAATCCTTCAGGGCAGGGTGAAATTCCCCACCGGCGGTAAAAGTCCGCGAGTCTATTTTGATTGAACCGGTGTAATTCCGGTACCGACAGTAAAGTCTGGATGGGAGAAGGAAAAATTATTGTATTCATGAGAATTGTTTTATACAACCTCAGAACTACTTATTAAAATTAGGCCCTGATAAAATTTATCAGGGCTTTCTTATTTTGATCCGGCATACCGACAAACTGATATCCGGCTTATAGCAAAACGAGGTGAATTCATGGACTCTTTGTATATGTCCCGTGCACTGGATTTAGCAAGACTCGGTGCCGGTTATGTAAACCCAAACCCATTGGTCGGGGCTGTAATAGTTAAAGACAATAAAATTATCGGTGAGGGTTACCATGAAAAATATGGAAAGGCCCACGCAGAAATCAATGCCTTCGGCAATGCCACGGAATCCGTTACAGGGGCTACCATGTATGTAACTTTAGAACCTTGTTCTCACTATGGCAAAACTCCGCCCTGTGTGGAAGCTATTATAAACAAGAAAATTAAAAAAGTTGTGGTCGCCATAGAGGACCCTAACCCCTTAGTAGCCGGCAGGGGAATCAAAATTTTAAGGGAAAACGGTATAGAAGTAATAACGGGCGTATTAGAAGATAAAGCTAAAAAATTGAATGAGATATTTATAAAATTCATTACAACGGGGCTTCCCTTCTGTGCCCTTAAAACCGCAATGACACTGGACGGTAAAATAGCAACTTATACCGATGACTCCCGTTGGGTCACTAACGATAAGTCCAGAGAATATGTCCACAGATTACGCCACAAATATTCCTCTATAATGGTTGGAATAGGGACGGTTTTAGCGGATGATCCCCTGCTCACAACAAGGTTGGAGAATATTGACGGGAAAAATCCAATCAGAATAATTATAGATACAAAAGGCAGTATACCTTTAGATGCAAAAGTTCTCCGATGCGATGAAGATACCGAAACTATCATTACAACAACTAAAGCTATCAGTGAGGAAAAAATAAAAGATATCAAAAAATCAGGTGCGGAAGTTATAATCACACCATCTAAAAATAATAAAGTGGACTTATTATATCTAATGAAAGTTTTAGGGGAGAAAAAGATTGACAGTATCCTCTTAGAAGGCGGAAGCAATTTAAATTATTCAGCCTTGCAGGAGGGGATCGTAGATAAAGTGTTTTCATTTATAGCACCGAAAATAATAGGCGGGGCCTCATCTAAAACCCCGGTTGGCGGGAAAGGTATCCCTTATATGAAGGATGCCATATCCCTCGAAGATATAAATATTTGTAGATTTGAAGATGATATTATGATAGAAGCATATGTAGAAAAGGGGGTTTAGCTTTTGTTTACAGGACTTATAGAAGAAATAGGAACTGTTGAATCTGTCAAAAAAAGCCCTAAATCTGCAACCATTTCCATCAAGGCTAAAAAGATATTGGAAGATATGGTGCCGGGTGACAGTATTGCAACTAACGGAGTATGCCTGACGGCAACATCTTTTACCCCTGATAGTTTTAAAGTGGATGTTATGGCGGAAACAATGCGAAAAAGCAATTTAAACAGCCTATCTCCCGGAAATAAAGTCAATTTGGAAAGGGCCCTAAAATTAGGGGAACGCTTAGGCGGGCATATTGTAAGCGGGCATATAGACGGCACGGGCACTATTGAAGATTTCCGACAGGAGGACAATGCCGTATGGGTTTCAATAACCGCTCCGCCGGATATTTTAAAATATATAATAAATAAAGGTTCTATTGCTGTCGATGGAATCAGTCTTACCGTCGCCTATGTGGATAACAGATGTTTTAAAGTATCGATC
>Ga0265293_10011982_pt1 | contig 11628 bp, 11 predicted proteins | sample Munlanlewell138R_FD_192505 | JGI IMG/M metagenome (GOLD analysis project Ga0265293, IMG submission 192505) | Leachate microbial communities from a municipal landfill in Southern Ontario, Canada - Leachate well 138R | ecosystem: Engineered > Solid waste > Landfill > Unclassified | place: Canada... | reverse complement strand
ACACCGGTCTGACGCTTACTCAGATCGAATCGTTGGCAAACGAGAACAGAGTCTGCGAAACTATAGCCAAATATAAATCCGAAAAGCCGCGAAAAAAGCGAAAATAAGCCGCAGATCAATTTCATAAGGTGAAATGTAAAAGTAGTTTCACGAAATATCTCTAATAGCGTAAGCATCGATCTTTGCGCTTTTATACCTTTTTATCTCCTAATTTAGATTAAATTAGAAGATAACGTGAAACAAACTTTACATTTTACAGCAAAGTCAAAATAGTTATATTTAGTTGACATATTTTAATTATAGGTATTATACTTAAGTGCTGCGGTGGTAATAAAATTTCTTTTTTACTGTGGCTGTTCTGACCTTTTTTGTCGATGCTTTAGGCGTTGAAACGGTATTTTAATAAGGAGTACAAGCGTGAAGAAGTATTTAGTAATGTTTGTGATGGTTTTGTTGTGCGGCAGTGTCGCTTTTGCTGATGAAATCAGATTGTCTGACGACGTTAACAACGGTCTTTCTGTTGTGTCAGAGAAATTTGACGGCAGCAATTTGTCATTAAAAATGAACTGCGGTTTGCGTAAACTTGATTTTTATGATGCAGACACACCCATGGGGCCTTTCAGTGTGTTATATTCGCCTGAATTCTATTTTGGCGGAGCTTACGGTGCTCCTCAGTTGCCCGTAATAACCAAGATTATACAGGTGCCTTTTGGTGCCGAATGTAAAGTCGTAGTAAAAAGTTACGACACAAAAGTGTATAACCTCGCTGATTTCGGTGTTGCAAACAAAATATATCCCAGACAGCCTTCTGCACCAAAAGATGGCTCCGAAGTTCCTTTTGTTTATGAAAAATCAGCTTATATTCACAAAGGATTCAACGGACAGCCTCTTGCTACAATAGAAGATATCGGGGTTATGAGACATATGCGTCTTGTACAACTCACTGTTTCTCCTATTACTTACAGTGCTATCGATAATAAAATCAATGTTTATAACAATATAGATTTTGAAGTTGTTATGACCGGTTCTAATATGAGCAAAACAAGAACAAGACACAGTGCTTATGCCTCTGATGCCTTCGCTTTTGCCGAATCGATGATTATCGTTCCCGAAGCTCTTAAATTTGGAAGAAATAAAACAAAAGAAAGTTATGTAATAGTATCTGATCCTATGTTTAAAAAGGCTTTGGCTCCTTTTGAAGATTGGAAAAAATCTCAGGGCTACATTGTAAAAACTGTTTATACCGATGAATTTGGAACCGGCAGTGCAATTACAGAACCCCTTAAAAGATATTTGCATGACCTTTACAACAATCCAACCGCTGAAATGCCTGCTCCAAGCTATGTGCTTTTCGTAGGTGATCACGCTCAGGTTCCTGCTTTCAGAGGACAAACCGGCTCACATATCACAGAACTGTATTATGTTGCCGTAACTCCCGGTGATTTCTTGCCTGATATGCTTACCGGTCGTTTCTCAGCTCAGAATTTAGAACAGCTTATGCCACAAATCGAAAAAACCATGGAATACGGTCAGAAAAAATTTGCTGATTCTGAATTCCTTAACAGAGCCGTTTTGGTTGCCGGTTATGACTCTTATTGGGCTCGCAGCCATGGTTGGGCACACATTAACTACGCAGAAAACTATTATATGAATAATGAACACGGCCTTAAAAATGTTTATAAAACACTATCAGCCGGTTCTCAGCAGAATGCGTCTACAATTATCCAAAAAGTTGCCGAAGGCGCTGTTTACGTGAATTATACAGCACACGGCTCTTCTACCTCTTGGGCAGATCCCAGATTCTTGATTTCAGATATATACAAACTCGGTAACAAAGGACAGTATCCGTTAGTTATAGGCAACTGTTGTTTGACAAGTAAGTTTGAAGTTTCTGAATGCTTTGGCGAAGCTTGGCTCAGAGCAAAAGATGCCGGCGCCATCGGTTATGTGGGCGGAACCAACAGCACCTATTGGGACGAAGACTTCTATTGGGGAGTAGGCTTGCATTCAATTGTTAAACCTAACAATGAAGGTGTGTTCCCTCTTAAAGAAAAAACCGGCCCGGGCGCTTTTGAAGCAATGTTTGAAGGCAAAGGCGTAACTAATGCCGGCTTTATGGTTGCAGGAAACTTGGCTGTTGAATCTTCAACTTCAAGCCGAAAGCAATACTACTGGGAAGTCTACCACCTTATGGGTGATCCTTCTCTCAAAACTTATATCGGCGTTAATAAGTAAGTAATACTTTTTAAGACATCTCAGTCGGCACTGTGCATACGCACAGTGCCGCTTTTTATTTAATTAAAAGATAAATGCTTAGCCTTGACAACGCCTTTAAAAAATATTATATTTTTTTTGGCTAATGCTAAAAATGGAGCGAAAATGGCAAGACCTAGATTAAATCGACGTGTAAGCGGTAAATATAATGTTGTCTTTTTTAAGCCCTCGGGCATTCCAATGCACGAGTTAGAGTCGGTGAGCTTAACTTTTGACGAGCTTGAAGCGGTTAGACTGACTGATTTAGAGGAACTTTACCAGACAGATGCAGCGACTAAAATGAATGTTTCCCGACAGACCCTCGGAAACATAGTTAAAGCTGCTCATAAAAAAATCGCCAAAGCATTGGTAAGGGGCATGGCAATCAAAATAGAAGGCGGTACAGTAGAATACATGAATAAGATATATTACTGTGCAAACTGCAAAACTAGCTTTGATGAATCTGACAGTAATTGTCCTTTATGTAATGAAAAGGGCAAAGAGATACCGGAGAAATAGAAAAACACATAAAATAATCATATAGCATGGAGAGATAAATGACAAAAATACTTGAGGCTATTGAAATTACAAAAGTTGTCGGCACTATAAAAAAAGAGTCTATAGTCGATAAGGTTTCATTTTCAATGGAACCGGGAGAAGTGTTAGGTTTGCTTGGCCCAAACGGAGCGGGCAAGACAACGACTATGAAAATGCTGTTAGGCCTTACAAGCATTACTTCCGGAGAAGCGTTTATTTTTGGTAAAAAAGTTCCTTCAATTGCTTCCAGAGAGGGAGTCGGATTTTTGCCCGAGGCCATTCAGCACCCTGATTATTTATCGGTTTTAGAGTACATCAAATATCACGCTAATCTATGCGGAGGCAAAGTATCGTCTTCTGATATAGATTCTTGCCTTGAGCGAGTTGAAATGCTTGATTGCAAGAATAAATTGTTAAAAGATTGCTCAAAAGGAATGCGCCAAAGAGTTGATATTGCAAGAGTCTTATTGAGTAATGCAAAAATCGTGTTTTTAGATGAACCTTTTAGCGGTTTAGACCCCTGCGGACAAGTGATGCTTAAAGAAGTGATAAATTCTCTTAAAGAGCAAAATATTAGTGTGTTGGTAAATTCCCACGCCGTTGGTATTTTAGAAGACATTTGCGAGAGAGTTTTTATAATGAATAAAGGTAAAATTCTTGTAAATGACTCTTTACCAAAGTTGCTTAATACGACAAACTATTTTATGAGCATCAATTTTAAAGATACTTCTAAAGCAATTGAGTTTTCAGAAAAGTTTAAAGCTCAAAATTTGCAGTGCAAGGGTGCAAAAGTTGAAGTTACACTCACAGACAAAGACATTATTGATGATTTGTTACAGGCCTCGACCGTCATGGGGGGAAAACTTGAGAAAGCTACTCCGGTCGTGCTTACTCTTGACCAGCTCTTTGTAAATATTTTAAAGAGAGGAGAATCCTAATATGTTTGCCAGAATAAAAATAATTGCTTGGAATACCTTTTTGGATGTTGCGCGTCACAAGATGCTTGTTATCCAATTTGTTTTTTTGGGCATAACAATGGGGCTTATTAACCTATTTGGACACTTTGCAACTACTCCGTCTCTCGAATACAGAATGATACAAGATGTTGGGCTTTCTGTTATATCATTGTTTGGGTTTCTGATTGCGCTTTTTATTGGCTCTACAACGCTTCGCGATGAGATACAGCACAAAACCATATATTCTGTCTTAACTTTGCCCATGGGACGCTGGGAGCTATATACCGGTAAATTTGCCGGAACATTGCTTGCTACCGTTGTTAATGTTTTGCTTATGCTTATTGTGCTTATGGGAATGCTTTATTATAAATTTGGTGTTATTTGGAGCGGTTTCCAATGGATAGCTCTTTTTATGTTACTGGAATTTTCTGTTATGACAAGTATGGTTTTGCTTTTTTCCTTAGCGAACTCTTTGATTACTTGTTTCTCTTTGTCGTTTTTATTTGTTATCTTAGCTTCTATGGCAGAACATGTGAAACATTTGGTGTTAGAGACCGGTATTCCCTTATTGGGCTATATAACAGACATTTTGTATTGGTTTATTCCAAATTTAGGAAATTTTAATATTAAATATAAAATATTGAAAGACCTGACCATAAGCTATTCATTTGCTTTTTCCGCTTTAGGCTATGCTATATTCTATTTGTTGTTTTTACTTGCCCTAGGTTCTTATGTGCTGAAAAAAAAGGATCTATGAAATGCTGAGAGATAAACATTTTATTTTGTTATTGTTGTCATTGTGCTTTTCAGCTTTGTTTGGTCATTTTCATGCCAAAGCATACAAAACCGAATTAAATACAAGGTCTGAAAAAGAGGCATTTGAAATGCTTCAGGCTAACTCTGAAGCCTATTTTACAATGAGTGATGTAGCGGGCGAATACGAGGTTCACAGCGAAAACAAAGAAGAACATAATCATAAAGACGGCCCCTGTGGTTGTATGAGCCTCCCTAATGCCGGTGATACGCTTGAGCCGACAACGCAAACACACAATCAGCATGAATGCCACAATCACCATGAATGCCATAATCATGAACACCATCATCACCATGAACACGCGCACGATGCCACTGAGCAAGCTACTGACGTTTCGGTGTCGCCGGGTTTTGCATTAATTCTCAGACAGCTTGGTTTTGCCGAATTAGCCGCTAATCTTTTGTGGGTACAGATGGACGCAGATTCACACAGAGAAATGTGGCATCGTGTCGATTTTGCGTTAGATTTGATTCCGGCTCTTGATCCGACATTTATTGAGGCGTATTTGTTAAAATCATTTTTTCTTGATACCTACAGAAAAGAGCATGACAGAGCTTTAGATGTATTAGAAAAAGCTGTTAAACACGTTGCTAACAGAATTGAGATATGGCAACAAATCGGTGTTCTTTGCCTTAATCAAGGAGGCAGACACGGTGAGAAGAGAAACCTTCCCAGAGCTCTTGAAGCCTTTGAAATGATGTTAAGATTTTCTGAACCGCCCGAATATGCAATTCGTCTTTATGCAGTTGCATTAGCGGCATTAGAACGCCGTGACGAAGCCGTTAATATCCTAGAAAAATCAGCAGCCGGTGAGAACAGAAATGAAGTGCAAAGAGACCTTGATATTAAGATGATAGAACGTATTAAATCAGGAGAAAAGTTTTAATGATAAGAACTTTAATCTATCTTCTAATGTCTTCAGCAGCATCCATCTTGTGGGGCCTGAACTTCAAAAATTCTCTTAAAAGTGGCGTTTCATCTGTTCGTTTATATCGTGGAATGAGGCATTATACCGGCCCTAGAATATTTGCTCATCGAGAAACTGAACCTGTCAGGTTTTATTTTTTCATAATCTGGGATTTAATTTTGAGTCTTTTTTTTATGTGGCTGACCTTTGGTTTAATAAGAGAAGTATTAAGTTCTTTTTTCTGATGATTAGTTTTCAAAGGGCTCTATATGTACCAAAACATCGGTGATATCGGGCCCTTTTTCTATTAAATGCCTCTTTGCTATCCCTGAGATAACATGCCCTTCTTCAACCGTAAGCTTTCCGTCAACTTGAATATGTAAGTCTACGTAAAGTTCTGAGCCGTGAAATCTTGATCTTACTGCGTGAACAGATTTAACTCCTTCGACTTGCAACACAAGTTTTTCAATCGTTTCGAGGCAATTTTGATCTGCCCCTGCATCTGAAAGCTCTTTTAGAGAGGGTAATGAAATTTTATACGCAGTTTGAATTATAAAAGCCGAGACTGCGAGGGTAGCCACGGGGTCCATAAAAGCCCAAGCGGGATTGTAAACCGCCAGTCCGATTGCCAGGGCAACCGGTATCGAAGATAAACTGTCGCTTCTATGGTGCCAAGCATTGGCAATCATAGCAGGGGAAGATATGTGTTTGCCCCATTTATATGTCCATTGGTAGAGGCTTTCTTTTGATACTATAGAAATTATTGCAATAATTAAAGTAAATAATTTCGGGGTTTGATAATCGGCAGAACGAAATTTTATAATTGCACCGTAGCCTAACATAAGGCCTGCAATGCTAAGAGCTATGGCGATTAAAACTGAAATCATAGCTTCAATCCGGCGATGACCGTAGGGATGTTCTGCGTCGGGTGGTTCGTTCCAGTATTTTACCCCTATCAATACGGCAATGTCGGTGGATAAATCAGATAAACTATGCACCCCATCAGCTATTACGGAGCTGCTGTTGCCTATAAAGCCGGCTATAACTTTAGAAACGGTCAATATAAGGTTCAAAATCATGCCGGTTAAGGTAACTCTTTTGGTAATTTGGCTGTTTTGAATTAGTTTCTCATCGCTATTATTATTTTTCATATGTTTCCGTTTGCTCTCTTATTTTGATCAATAACGAATGCCTGATTTTAGTGCTTTTATAAAAATTTAGCAACTTGTTATGTCAGATTTAATAAACAAATAATTCCGTTATGCCGATAGTTACATTGAAGAATATCAGGAGGCCGGTATGAAATCACATATTGAAAACAAACCAAAGACTCAACATAGTTTATTTTTATTTTTTTTGACGGGATTGTTTTTGCTGCAAATTGCTTTTGCATTTACTATTCACGGTGATATCGGTCCGCAAAGCGACCTTGTTCCGGGTATTGAACGTCCGGCTTCGCCTATCCTTGTTGGCCGTATTGACAGTCTTATAAGTGAAGCTAATATTCGCACCGCTTTAAAAGTGGCGCCTGAGGGTGCTTTTGCTCCGGCCAGTAAAGATTATGCCCGTAATAATATTCCCGACGCTAAAATTGATACCGATTTGGCTCAAAATGAAGAAGACGGAATTTGTGTGCAGCTGAGCGGCGACAGATTTGTAGAATACAGAATAAAATCCGGCGACACTTTAGAAAAGATTTCCAAAAAATTATACGGTAATAGCCAATTACTTCAATCACTTATCAGACTTAACAGAATAACAGACGACAAAACTCTGCAACAGGGTGCAATGATCAAAGCACCTCGTGCCGGCTTGCTCAGCAGTATAAAAGTGAATAACTGACGGAACCAAATAAATGTTTAACAGCTCTAAATTTAAAAGCATACTATTTTTTGTCACCTATGTGACATTTTTAGTATTGACTTTAGATTTAAAAGTTGTTGATGCTTTGTCATTGTCTTCTCTCAGAAAAGGCTCACCTAGCGGTTCGAGAAAATTTGAAATAACCTCTCAATTAAAGCCGGCAGATGTACCAACCCATACAGAAAGCAAAGTGTTGATTGAGAGCGGGGGCTCGCAAAAGCCGGAAATTTCGGTTGAAAATGTAAAACCCGTAAAAGTTGTAAAAACCGTTGTCAAAGGAGACAACGGGCCTTCTGCTTTAGATTATATTAAAGCCATTAAAGAGAAAAAGTGGGAATACGCACCCTTAATAGGCAGATACATAGTAAGATATGATTCCGAAAGTTATATTGTATTAACAATTCGCCCCGAACTTCAAGAAATGATGGAATCTGTTTTGGCAAAATATGATTCAAGAATGGCGGTTGGAATAATTCAAGATCCTTATACGGGCGAAATACTCGCCATGTCCTCAAGTAATAAAAATTTGGTTACCGGCATACTCGAAGATGACTATAAATCCGATAACTGGGCACTTCAAGCTGCTTTCCCCGCTGCTTCCATCTTTAAAATAATAACTTCTGCTGCCGGCATCGATAGCGGTAAATTAACGCCAAACAGCAATTTTATTTCTGAACAGAAACGTTATATGAAAGTATGGAAGGCTTTTGCCGCATCACACAACGGTGTGTTCGGCAGAATGGCTCGACAAATCGGCAGAGAAACGTTAGAAAAATATACCCTATTATTTGGTTTCAACCGTCCTTTCTTTTTTGATTTGCCTGTTACAAAGTCTATTGCAGATTTCCCGCAAAAACAGGTTCAATTTGAAGAAGCGGCTGCGGGGCTTAATAAAAGTTTTTTGATTAGTCCTATTCACGTATCTAATATGGTTTCTACGGTTATTAATAATGGCAGAACGCTTAAGCCTTATTTGGTTGACTACGTTATGCGAAAGGATAAGCTTGTGTTTAAGCGAAAGCCTTTTATGCTAGGAAAGCCAATTAAAGTCGAAACAGCAACGCTTATGCATAAAATGATGTATGCCACAACAGCGGTTGGAACAGCCAAAAAGGGCTTTGGCGGATATAAAACATGCCCTAATTTAGCAAAGCTTTGCGGTGGTAAAACCGGAACTTTGACGGGGGCTTATCCAAACTATTTATTTACTTGGTTTGGCGGCTTTACAAAGATTACGGGAAAAACCCTTGCCATAACGACATTGGTGGGGCAGTCAGACCATAGTGCCGTTAAGGCGCCTTCTGTGGCGGGGCAAATAGCTTTTGAACTTTTTAAAAAAGCTAAAGATGGCAATGCTTCACAGCTTGTGTCTAAATAATAAATAAACTTATTTCGTTTTTTATGGTAAGTTTTATATAAACTGTCAGGAGAACCATGATGAAACGATATTTTAAGTGTTATATGTTTTTGGCTTTAATTTTATCGTTATTTGCAAGCATTTCTTTTGCAACTCCCTTTGAAGGCAACTCCGTTAGCGTTACAGCTCGTTCTGTGGCTTCTATGCCCGCTAACATACTTGATGTTGAGGTGGCATTAGCTTCGGGAATTACTGAAAAAGAAGGATTTCCAAAACAGGGAACAGTTAACGTAGGTGATTCAACTTTGCGTTTACGCTCTTGGCCCTGGGGTGATGTTAAAGGCTCTTATACTACAGGTTCTCCACTTACCGTTTTGGGCGAGTCGGGCGAATTTTACTTAGTTGAAATTAATGGCCAACAAGGCTATATGCATAAAAACTATGTTTCAACAGCAGATAAAGAAGCTTCCGGTGTAGAACCATATTACCCCGGTGACACAAAGAGCGGTGGCGCTCTTGCTTTAAAAGAGGGCATTGCGGCCTCAAAAGACGGAGCAGCAGGCAAAACTCCCAAGCCTGCGGTAGTTAATGAGCAGCGCGAAACAAATACTGCCGGTCGTGTTAGTACAGGTAGTAACGGCAAAGTGGTTATCAATGTACCACAAAAATGTCAAAGACAAGTTAATTGTCCCGCGCCAAACTCCGCTTGCGGCCCAACTTCATTGGCAATGGTATTGAGCTATTACACAGGTAAAGACGTAAGCGAATTAGCTTCAAATCTTTGGAATATTTGCGGTAGCACTGCGAGCGATGGCACAGGTCATGCCGGTTTAATTCGAGGAGCAGCGCATTACGGTTTCCCAAATGCAAAAATGAATTGGTGCGTCTCAGAATCATGGGTGCGCGATAAAATAAAAGCAGGCAAGCCTTTGGTAGCACATGTTAAGGGACATTATGTGGTCATAAAAGGTATAGACGATTCAGGCAGAATATATTTTAATGATCCGTGGCCCACCGGCGTAGAAAGATCAATGTCTTTTTCCGAATTTTCAGCTTGGTGGAGAGGCGCAGGAACTCACCCTTGTCTAACAATTGATTAAATAGAAATCCTCAAAAACCGGAGAAAAATAAGTGAAAAAAATAGTGCTAATCATTATAGGGCTAATAGTTATAACACCGGCAGTTATGTTTGCGTCGTCAGCATTAAAAGCTCCGCTAGAGCTCTCTGAGGGCGGGATTTTTGTTCCCGGCAACTTTGTAAGCTTGGCAGTTGCGCAAAATAATACAGTTTATTTGCTGACAAAAGATAACAAGTTTGTTCAAATCAACTCAAAAGGTGAGCAAAAAACCATTCATTTACCAAAGTTAACCGCTCAACCTAATGAAGAAGCCTCTTTGTGTGATATGGCATTTGATTCGGGTAATTTGATATTTTGCGGTTATTCTTTTTCTGAAGTATTTTCATTGAATTTGAAAAATCCAATAGCATTTAAGCGTGTAAAACTTCAGTTCGACGGCTCAAAAGTTAAGCCCCTGATGATTTCTGCGGGTAAAAACTTTTGGTATCTGAAAGATTCCGAAGAAAGGGTTTTGCAGATTTCTCGCAACGGAGCAGCTTCTTTAATGCCTCAATACACTGAAATTGAACCTCGAAACAGCGATTCTGTGCAAATTGCTCCGCCCGAATACACCGAAAATGGTGTTGTTTATAATGACAAGGCATTTATTAATGGAAAAACCGATTCGCTGCTTTGGCAGGCCCCCAAGCCTGCTGAGCCAAAGGTTGTCTTAGGTGTCGAGTTTCTGGGACAAGATAAAAATCGCAGAGACATCTTTAAGGTGATTACTGCCGCGGGCGAATTAAGCCAAGAAGTAACGGTTTATGCAGTCAAAGACCAAGAGATTGTAGCTCAAAGAGTAATTACAGATTCACCGGCCGATGGCATAATGAGATATTGCAGATTAGCACCTGACGGAAGTTTGGTCTTATTGCAAAAAGATCCCGAAGGCAGAAAAGGCGTATTATTAAAACGATTAAACCTGAATACCAATAAGCCGGCTGCAGGGTAAAAAGAATTTTACATAAAACCGGTTTTAACCTTTACGCAAGGCTTTGTTCTGAGTATACTTAAATGTACATGTATATTAAGAGGTTTTAAAATGGCAAAGCATTTTAGGGTATTGTCTTTTGTGTTAGCTGTGATAATGTCAGCGGCTCCAATTTATGGCGAGCTTGAAGACAATAAAAAAGAAAATAAAAAAGAAAACAAAAAAGAATTTAAAAAATGGATAAAAGCTAATTACGAAGCTATCCATTATCAGCAAACCGAGCCTAAAATGGTTGATCCTAAGGGTGATGCTTTTTTGATACGAAAGCTTGATCAAATCCCGATGAAAATTCTTCAGTCTTTGGTTAAGAGCTCTTACCCTCAGGCCGAAATCCAAAAAGAAAAAGAGTTAAAAGCTCTCGAAGAAGCAAAGAAAGATGAGTTGGGCTTTGAAATCGGTAAAACTGTGCCCATAGATGTAGACCGCCTAGTGAATAAATGCAGGCAAATTATGCTTATGTATTACCCCAATATTGTTCCCAAACTCGGGGAAGAACACGAATGGTCACCCGAAGCTAAACGTTATCTTGCTTACGGGTTTTGGCATCGCTTTGGGCGGCATATCTTCAGAAAACAAAAAGAGTTTCCGAGCCCCTTGTTTTTTAGATCAAAAATCTTTTTGTTGCTTGCATGCGGTTGGACTTCAAGATACGCCATCACCGGAAAAGAAGAAGCTTTAAAAAAGCGAATTATGCTTTATCCCGATCGAAAAATGCAAATACACCATATGTTCATGGAAAGCTATGTTTTAAATCGCGGAAACGTTTACCTAACAATGCTTACGGCTGAGAATGTTTTGGCCGGAGACCCGTATCGTGTTGACAGAGAAAACG
>Ga0265293_10011981_pt1 | contig 11628 bp, 10 predicted proteins | sample Munlanlewell138R_FD_192505 | JGI IMG/M metagenome (GOLD analysis project Ga0265293, IMG submission 192505) | Leachate microbial communities from a municipal landfill in Southern Ontario, Canada - Leachate well 138R | ecosystem: Engineered > Solid waste > Landfill > Unclassified | place: Canada... | reverse complement strand
AGATATCGATGCGGTTCGGACCCCATGAAACGGCAGCCGGTGGTGAAGTCAGCACGCCTCCAAGGTCTTCCCAGCCACTCCACTGCCTACCATCCCAGTACTTGTGCCAAAGCGCATTATTCTGACCTCTTGCGAATACATCAAGACGGTTTGGCTGCCACGAGGCAACTGTGGGCGCCGAAGTCAGTACGCCACCGAGATCTTCCCAGCCGCTCCACTGTCTTCCATCCCAATAGATGTGCCAAAGGGCCTGGTTTTGGCCCACAGCAAAAACATCGATGCGGCCTCGGCCCCATGAAACGGCAGCCGGTGCTGTGGTCAGCACGCCTCCAAGGTCTTCCCAGCCACTCCATTGCCTTCCATCCCAATATTTGTGCCAGAGTGCGTTATTTTGACCTCTTCCGAATACATCAAGACGGTTTGGCTGCCATGAGGCAACAGCAGGTGCAGAGGTAAGCACACCGCCCAAATCCTCCCAGTTGCTCCAGCCTGGTGTGGGCCCGGGAGAAGGTCCGGGTGCCGGGGTACCTCCAATGCTTCTGAGAGTGAACGAAATAATATCAGTGAATAGTTGGTTGATAAGATTATTTGGGACACCGTATCCCCTAAGAACGAGAACAAGCAAATTGAGATCTCTGCGCATATCATCAAGAATCTGAGCCGTTCTTCGCTCGATTGATCCCGAGTAGTTTCCTTCATTTCTTAGCACATAAGTAATAATGGTTATAAAGATCCAGCGTGTTATAGTCCTTTGTATTCCGTACCTTTGCAGTTCATCATAGTAGTCGCCATACTGCTGGTTTGCCGCTGCTAAAATCCGGTTTACATCCCGTGGTGCCTGGCCGATAAGTGTTGCAGTCTGAATAACGTCAGCAGCTTGCTCATCAAAATGATTTTCCATATTTGAACCTTCCTTTTCTAATAATTGATGTTGGCCTTTGCCTTACAAGAGCTTTTGATACGCAATAAATCCGTATCGTAAAAGTAAATTATTACAGTATATGCATGGTAATCGGGTATTGATAGGACCTTGCATTCTTTTGGAAAACAAGTATAGTTAAATTGTAGAAATATAGCGAAGGCGGGTAGGGTATGGAGTCTAATACAGTCGATGGAAAATTGGGTGTTTCCCAAGATGCTCTTTTCTCTTTGCTTAATCTTTTTCCGATTCCAATGGAGGCCTTTTCTCCCGATGGCGTTTGCTTATTTATGAACAAGGAATTCATAGAGTTTTTTCGTATCCAAAATCCTCTCGATATCATGGGAAAGTTCAACGTTTTTCATGACTCCTCTATCATGCAAAGGCTTGGATTGACAGACTACATAAAGCGAGTGTTTTCCGGAGAAATTCTATCCGTTTGCGATGTAAAGGTGCCCTTTGAGGGGCAGGAGATGTATCAGGACATTACCAGCTTTCCCCTATTGCATACGGACGAAACAGTGGTTTATGTTATTACGGTGTTCATAACAAAGCGCGTCTATCAGTGGAGACTGGATACCATCAGGGCGAAGGAATATATCGACACCCACTGGATGGATGACTTTGATTTAGATAGGGTTTCCACCCATACCGGCTTGTCCCGCCATCACCTGACACGGCTGTTTAAGAGTTTTATGGGCATCACGCCTTATCGCTATTACCAAGAGCTTAAGGTTGAAAAGATTAAGGAAGCCTTGGGAGATTTAAGCCTGAATATCAGTGAAGCCTTTGCTTTATGCGGGGCGGATTATAATGGTGGCTTTGCAAAAGCCTTCAAAAGGAAGACGGGGATGACACCCTCCGAATATAGAAAGATCCTTCAAACTGAGCCTTTTCCCACAGTGCCTGTATCTTCTGTTTGCGAATCCTGGGAGCAACTCTTTCGAATAGCTGAGCTTTTTCCTATTCCAATCCAGATATTTAAGCACGACGGCGACATTGTTTTCATCAACGATGCCGTTCTCAAGATGTGGAATGTCGGGGATACCTCCCTGATTTTAGGGAAATACAATCTGATTCGCGATCCCTTCGCGAACGGTCAGTCCGAGCTGAAAGACGGTATCCGTAAAGCCTTTGAAGGTGAAGCTGTTCTGATTCCCGATGTTCGGATCCCGTTGGAAACATTTTGGGAGTGGTACAAGACGCGCAGTCCCGTTTATGATATTGAAGCAATCTATACGGATATTCTGAACCTTCCTGTTCCGGGTAAGAACGGGCAAATGGCGTACATGATGAGCATATTTTTTACAAGCAGGATCTATCAGGGTAAACCTGAAGTAGCAAAGACCAGAGAATATCTTGAAAACAACTGGAGGGAAGAATTCGATATTGACAAAGTTGCAGAGGCTGTACATGTAAGCCCATCCCACCTTATACGGTTGTTTAAAAACATACCGGCATGACACCCTTTCGTTATTATCAGGAGTTGAAGATAAACGGACTTAAAGAAGCCTTGCAGAACAGAAACCTAAGCGTCGCTAATGCGTTTGCATCCTGTGGCTTTGCGTATCCCGGCAATTTTGCGAGGTTCTTTAAGGAACAAGTGGGAATGACCCCATCCCAATACCGCAAGATGATGAGTTGATGCGGGGATTTTTGCTGTCCGAAGAGCTGAGCATAAATGAATGATTTTAAGCATTTATCCGCTATAAAGCGGTGTTTTCTTTTTATACAATAAATAAGATCTATGCATTTTTGCTTTTGATACAGGCTTATATTTTGATGCGAAACGTAAGGGGGAGATTCGTATGAAGAAAACTTTATCATTAATCCTATTATTCGTATTAATACTGGCACTTGCCGCTTGTGGCGCGGCAGAGCCGGCACCAGATGAAGCTAACGGCGAAGCTGCTTCTACAGTATCTGACCAAAATGAAACAAACGATGATTCTCAAAGCCCGCAAACATCCTCTGATTCAACAACTCTTCCGGCCAGCTATCCCAAGGATATTCTGCCCCTGGCAGTGGATGCTGAGATCATTGATGTGAGGGAAAGCCCTGCGAGCAAAGGGCTGGAAGTCATGTATGTAAGTGACAATGACATCGGCACCCTACGCGATTTTTATGAAGGTGCATTGAAGGATGCACCGGATTTAGACACAATGGAAACAGCGGATGGTTATATCCATGCCCTTAGGCGCTTCAGCCGCAAATTCGCCCCCTTTTACACTGGATGCCCCTAAAAACCTGACAGCAGAATTGAAGTATGACCAGAACAACTGGCCTTACTTTGCCATTAAGTTGGATGTACCCCAGAGCGTTGAGGCAATCAACAAGAACTTAATTGAGGACCCGCAGTACTATTCCGGGACAAACAGTTCTCCCATAAAAATAAGATTTCAATTTAAGTATGGGGATTACGATTGGAACAAAGGTCCTTCCCTCTATGATATTACGGAGATGTCTTTGGATGACCTGTTAGATGGAAACACTTTTGCCTATTACCCGTATGCGTATGAAGATGCACAGGGGGGTATTGATTTAAAGGCAGAGACCTACACCTTTCGGGCATGCTTTTACTCCTCATGGGGCTATGTGAATAGTTTTATTGATAAAGAGGTTATTTCCAACTATTCCGACCTGGTGACCTTAGGAAATCCGGCGCAATATCGCGGCGCATCCGATTGGGCGAAAGGCGGTCTTGATAAGGCGCTTGGATATGGCTTTATTACAGGCAGAATCAAGGACAACATGAGCGGCTCCATCACCAGAGAGGAATTTGCAGAAGTGGCAGTAAAGCTCTATGAGCTGTATACAGGAAAGCAAGCAGTAGCTGCCCCTTTGTCAACCTTCACGGACACAACCAATCCGGAAATACTCAAGGCATATCAATTGGGCATTGTCAGTGGTATTGGCAACAACAAATTCGCCCCCCAGGTGTTGATCAACCGGGAGCAGATGGCGGCCATGTTAAACCGTGCCGTAGTGGCCATTCGACCTGATGCGGATATGTCCATTGAGGGAGCGCCGGTCTTTGCCGATGAAAAGGAAGTCGCACCCTACTTCGTAACCAATGTCAAGTTCATGTCGAAAAACGGCTTTATCCATGGGGTCGGAAACAACAGATTCGCACCCAAAGCGACTTCTACCCGCGAACAGGCGGTTATCATAGCAGTCAGAGTATATGAGACATATGCGGGGCTAACAGAGTAGGAGTACTAAGGTTTACATATTAGATACATGCAAGGAAGTTGGAAGAGTTTTTTCCGACTTCCTTTGTTGATGTGAAGGTAATCCCGTCTCATTAGATCCCTTGAGCCGGTTGGGTGATCCCAACATCGGCCAGACCTTCTGATACGACATCGCCCAACCCCTTGATACGATATGAGCAAAAATTCAAGTTGTACGTAAAATGGCGGGAAAGTGCGGAGAAAATGAGCAAAATTTCAAGTTGTACGTAGATTCCCGGAATAAAAAGCAGTTTTGCAACCAAATTTGGTCAAAATGTCAACTTGTACGGCGATAAATGGAACTAAATTACAATATTTTCTCGTACAACTTGAAATTTTGAACACCTGAGCACCGCCGTGTGCCCAATTCAAATTATCGTAGACGCATTATCAAAATTTGTTGAGAATCGAGATGGCAGTGTTACAACGCAAATTTGCCGAATGCATCGAGGAGTTCGAAGAGCATGGGCGCAACGGAAATAAAACTGCAATTTAAGCATCAAAAACTCCGGATAGATTGCGGCGCAAGGAAGCGTTTGATATAATCTGGACTCAGCGAACTGGAGTATAATAATGCACTGAATCAGATGAACTATTTATTGGACACCTTTAAGGATGCAAAGGAATATGGATCCATACTCAAGGTAAACGATTACAGCTGGGAACTCCTGAGACAATTTGTCTCCGAAACAAAGCAAGAAGAGCAAATATCCTTTGACGATACTGGCATAGAAGAAACGAAAGAGCAGTTAAAGCGTCTAATTGATATCGGACAGGCTATGGCACAGAAATACGATGTTGTTGTGACCAATCCGCCGTATATGGGCAGCAGTGGGATGAGCGGGATTCTAAGTGAATATGTGAAAGCCAACTATCCGGACAGTAAATCGGATTTGTTTGCAGTATTCATTGAACGATGTGGACAGATGACGAAAAAGAATGGTTTTCAGGCGATGATTACGCAGCATGCCTGGATGTTCCTCTCTAGTTTTGAGAAGCTCAGATTAAAACTCTTAAACATAGATATGGTTAATATGGCTCATCTTGGACCAAGAGCTTTTGAAGAAATCGGTGGAGAGGTTGTACAGACAACAAGCTTCGTACTACGACAAAGTCATATTAAGAATCATAAAGGCGTATATTGCCGCCTGATAGAGCCGACAACACAACAAGGCAAAGAAAAGATGTACTTAGCAGGCGAGAACCGTTATGCTACTGCGCAGGATAACTTCTCTAAAATCCCCGGTTCCCCGATTGCGTATTGGGTATCAAGAAATGCATTGGAAAATTTCAAGAAAGCTAAACCTCTTATTTATTATTCGCGCCCACGAGTAGGACAAAACACTGGCGATAATGATAGATTTTTAAGATTTTGGTACGAAGTACCTTTCTTACGGATTGGTTTTAACGTAAAACATGAGGATTTGATTACTTGTAAATCGAAATGGATTCCCTATAACAAAGGAGGTAGTTTTAGACGTTGGTATGGGAATTTCGACATGGTGATAAATTGGGAGAATGATGGACAAGAGATTAAAGATTATGCCGTAATTCGTAACCATGGTAAACATTGGTCGCGCTACATTCAGAACATAGGGAATATGTGCAGGGAAGGGGCCTCATGGTCCGATATTGCATCCACAAGGTTTGCCTGTAGATATCTACCAGAGGGCTTTATATGTGATGTTAAAGGATCGTCCACATACCCATCGACAAAATACCGCAAATATATTATGGGGTTTCTTAACAGTTTTGTAGCCATTTACTACTTGGAGATGCTGAACCCAACTACAACTTTCCAAGTTGGTAATATTGGAAGCTTACCTTTTATTTTTGACAGGGAGAATGACGTTGGAAAGCTTGTCAAATATAATCTAAGCATTTCAATAGATGACTGGGACTCCTTTGAAACCTCTTGGGATTTTATAAAACATCCCCTCATCAAATTTAGACAAAGCAAAGCCTTGTGGGGGGACCCAGCTCATGAGGATTTTAGAAATAATGGATCAGTATATTTGAGCTTTAAAGCATGGCAGACTTTCACCGAAATACAATTTTGTCGGCTTAAAGCTAACGAAGAAGAATTGAATCGTATCTTTATCGAGATCTACGGCTTGGAGGATGAGCTGACACCTGAAGTTGAAGACAAGGACATAACCGTTGCTCGCATTTATGACGCGAAAGAAGACATCCCTGAAAGCATGAAGGGCAACAAGTATGTACTGACGAAGCAGGATGTAATCAAGAGCTTTGTTTCCTATGCCGTTGGCTGCATGTTCGGCAGGTATTCCCTTGATGTAGAAGGGCTCGCCTATGCAGGAGGCGATTGGGATGATTCCAAGTACAAAACATTCATCCCGGACAAGGATAACTGTCTCCCGATTACAGATGAAGAATACTTTAGCGACGACATCGTCGGCCGATTCGTTGAATTTGTTCAATGTGTATATGGCGTGGAAGCTCTTGAAGAAAACCTTGATTTCATCGCAGAAGCTCTTGGTAATAAAGGAGACACTTCCAGAGAGATCATCCGCAACTACTTCATCAAGATTTTTTATAAGGATCATGTAAAGACTTATAAGAAGAGACCTATCTATTGGCTCTACGACAGCGGCAGGCAGGATGGCTTTAAGGCTCTTATTTACATGCACCGCTATCATGCCGACACCACCGGCCTTGTTCGTGTGGATTACCTTCACAAGATGCAGAGGGTCTATGAAAGCGAAATCGATCGGATGAAGGATCTTGCAGAAAACAGCAAAAATGCAAGAGAAGTGGCGCGGGCTGAAAAGCGCAGAGAAAAGCTAATTAAGCAGCTGAAAGAAACCAAAGAATACGATGAAAAGATAGCCCACCTGGCCCCCAGGCGCATAGAAATTGACCTTGATGATGGGGTAAAGGTAAACTACGAAAAGGTGCAGACCGATGCCACCGGTAAAATATATCACGTTTTGGCTAAAATATAATAAAGAGCATGATGTTTTTATGGGATTGGAGGAGAGAGCATGTCAGCGGTAATCTGCAATTATGGCTATGATGATGTAAAGTATACTTAGCATTATTATTGACAATAATGCTAAGTATAGTTAAAATGTAGTTGGGAATGAGGTGTTGGCATGGCAATTACGTCGAAAGAAAGCATATTGAAGGTTCTTCGCAGCTTTAATCCGTGGTGGATAAGTGGCAGCGTGAACGAGGCCTTTACTCGCGAATACAAGAGATTTGCGTATCATGAAGCGATGAAGCGATTGGATGAAACAGAAATCAGAAGGACGGTTGTGTTAACAGGGACTCGTCGTGTAGGCAAGACAACGATTGAATATCAAATGATCGACACCTTGTTAAGGCGAGGGGTAGCACCTCAAAAAATTGTATTTATTTCTCTTGACCACCCAATGCTTAAATTGGCAGGACTGGGTGATGTATTGGAATGCTATCACGAAAATATTTATGCAGAGCAAGATGTTTATTATTTTTTTGATGAGATACAATATTCTACCGATTGGGCGGAATGGCTAAAGACAATCTACGACACACAGCCTACAACCCATGTGGTAGCAACAGGCTCTGCAAGCCCGGCACTGATTCGTGGCAGTACCGAAAGCGGCGCAGGGCGGTGGACAATCATCAGTGTCCCAACTTTGTCATTTTATGAATACTGTGAATTGATCGGAATTCCAAGAATAGAATTGGATGTCACACTTAAACCTTCACAGCTCATCAACATGACGCAGCAGGAGCGTGGACAGATTATGACAAAGCTAATTGCTGTACAAAATCATTTTGCACGCTATTTGCAAGTAGGTGGTTTCCCTGAGCTTGCACTTTCGAGCAACGATCTTTTGGCAGAACAAGTGATGCGTGAAGATGTAGTGGATAAGGTACTAAAAAGAGATTTGCCTTCGCTTTACAACATCAGAAACGCCACAGAGCTAGAAAGAATTTTTCTGTATCTTTGCAATGTTTCTTCAGAAATCGTAGCCATTGATGCAATGACAAAAGAACTAAATGGTGTCAGCCGTCAGACGTCCCAAAACTATATTGACTATTTAGAAAGTGCAAATCTAATTTATCTAAGCTATCCTGTGGATTTGGAAGGCAAGAAAATTTTAAAGGCAAGACCCAAAATCTACATTGCCGATGCTGCAATTCGAAATGCAGTGCTAATGGATAGCGAGCTTTTAACGAATCCCACCGAGATGGGGAAGATGGTGGAAACGGCGGTGTATAAGCATATTGCCGCATTTTATTATCAAAAAGCGAGCAGAGTTGGATATTATCGTGGTGGCAAGAAAAACAAAGAAATTGATATTGTGGTGGAGTATCCTGGAATTAAAAATATTTTAATTGAAGTAAAATTCAGAGAGCAAGCACCGATATCCGATGATGATGCGATTGCCAAGTTTTGCGATACAGCATCTTCTGCTATTGTTGTTACCAAGCGTGCCGATGATTTCGGAGAACATACAACGGGAGCCGGCAAAAAACTTTTGCGAATCCCTGCATTTGCGTTTTTATATCTTTTGGGTCATGCAGAAAAGAATGGTTATAAAGGTACAAACTAAAAATCATTTCGTCTTCTAAGGAGTAAGTATTATGGCGGAACTTAATCTTAAACAAATTACGGATAAACTAAACGCTGAGTTCGACTCTGATGTTCGGAAGCTTATCTTTTGGTATGACGGAGCTGCCGAGTTCAGCACTGACATTGATACATTGGAGTTGGTCAATGCCAAGGTAGTAAAGCTAGAACAAGATAATCAGTTTTATATAAAATACTTCCTGGAGCGGGAGGACGTGTTTAAGGCCTTGGGGGTGGAGTAGTAGCTATGATCCTCAGCATATTGTAACGAGACCAACTAAGAGCCTTCCGAATTTTGGGTGATTAAAGCGCAAGCAATTATTAGCGAAAATGTATATAGCAGAGCTGAATACAGAGACACAAAAGATGCCAGAATCCAATAAGGGGAGATGAGCAGATGGCTAACAAACCGCCGTATACTATTACAGAAAAAGCCGCCGATTACCTGGCGAAAATCGTGGAGACCGCAACTCGGCTTGAGCTTGGTACAGGCTTCAAAGGCAAAGAATAGAGAGTTGATACTTTTTAAAAAGTATCATATACTATGAGTAGGAAAGTAGGAAACTCACACAATTGATTGGAGGTGATTATAATGCTAGCAGAACTACGCGCGAAATCACAGATTACTATTCCAAAAGAGTTAATCAATAAACTAGGACTATCCGAAGGCGATAAACTGGAAATCTTCGAAAAGGAAGGCGTTATTTGTATCCTGCCTGTTGCTGTGTATCCTAAGAAATATATTGATGAGATTCGGGAGGAAATAGAAGAGACAAAAAAATACATCGCATCCGGTAAACAGCCAGTATTCGATAATATAGATGCTCTACTTTCAAAATTGGAGAAGGATTGAACGTGGAGTTTTAACTGGAGCAAATTAGTGAATCGTGAGCTGATAAGCGGTTTACAACAATAGGAAGATATGATATTATTGCACCAAACTACCCGCACTGCGAACGACAGTGTGGATAATGGGGTGTTGAAATGAAAAAAGATGAAATAGTTTTTAAAGCTTTTAAAAATCATGGAGGGGTACTAAAAACGTCAGAGCTTAATAGCCTGGGTCTTTTCAGCAGGCAGATAAACAGGTTTTTAGAAAGCGGGGAAATTACTCGTATAAAACGTGGCTTCTATGAGTTAACGGGCCATACCTATCCCGAAGAAGTTGTAATATCACGGTTGTTTCCAAAGGCTGTGATTTTTCTTCAATCAGCACTTATGATTTATGGATATACAGATAGAATGCCATCATCATGGCAAATAGCTGTAAATAGGAATAGTGAAAAAAGTCAATACAAAATAGAATATCCTAGGGTGGAAGTGTTTTACATCGAACCGGAGCTTCTTGAGATAGGAGTAGACAAAACCAAGGTAGAAGGTGTAGATGTCAAAGTATTCGACCGTGATCGCACAATATGTGATGTATTAAGATATGAGAAGAAGTTGGAGCGGGAAGTATTCACAACAGCAATCCAACGATATGTAAAGGATCCGCAAAGAAATATTAAAAAACTGTTGGAATATGCGGAAATCTTAAATATAAAAAATAAAATACAGACATATGTAGGGGTATGGTTATAATGAAGAACATTGCTGAATCCGTATTAGGAAGACTGAAAAAAGAATCGAAGGAAAAAGGGATTTCTTTGCAGCATCTATTAAACTTATTCTGCCAAGAAGAATTTATTAGAAGGCTCTCTAAGTCTTGAATCAAAGTATATTGTCGTGGCTGCCGGTCCCGGAAGCGGTAAAACCCGGGTGCTGGTGCATAAGCTTGCCTCTCTTCTTCTTCTGGAAGACGTGAAACACGAACAGCTGCTTATGCTGACATTTTCACGCTCCGCTGCCACTGAGTTTAAGAAGCGTCTGATTGGTTTAATAGGGAATGCTGCCCATTTCGTGGAGATCAAAACATTTCATTCTTATTGCTTCGATTTGCTGGGAAAGATCGGAAGCCTTGAAGGTGTGGAAGGTGTTGTAAAAAATGCCTCTGAAATGATTAATGATGGAGAGGTTGAACCGGGAAAGATCATGAAGAGCGTTTTGGTAATCGATGAAGCACAGGACATGGACGAAAATGAGTTTGCCCTAATTCAAGCCCTTATTCAAGCCAATGATGATATGCGTGTGATTGCAGTAGGCGATGACGACCAGAACATCTATGAGTTTAGAGGGTCAAACTCCAAATATCTACGTGCTCTTATGGAAGACTACGGTGCTGTCAAATATGAAATGGAAGAAAACTTCAGAAGCAAGAGCCGCATTGTAGCTCTGAGCAATGCTTTCATTGCATCCCTGGATGATCGCATGAAATCATCTCCAATTCAGGCGGTTCAAAATGAATCGGGAAGGGTTGAAATTACCAAGCATACTTCGGACTGTATGGAGGAAGCAGTTGCAAATCGTGTTGCAAAGACATATCAGGGCGGAAAGGCTTGTGTGCTTACAAGCACCAATTATGAGGCCTTGCAGGTTCAGGCTATCCTTACCCATAAAGGTATTCGAGCCAAATTGATACAATCCAACGATGGTTTCAAACTATACAATCTTGCGGAAGTTCGCTTTTTCCTGAAGCGCATTGACACGAATCTCCGGTCCCCAGTAATTGATGATGCTTTATGGTCTACTGCGAAAAAGCAACTCATAGAGGCTTATGCTGAGAGCTCCTGTTTACGCAATTGTCTTAATATGATCACAGAGTTTGAAAGCATTAACCAAATAAAGTTCCGTACTGATTTGGATGAATTTATTAAAGAATCCAATTATGAAGACTTTTATACAGATGAGGGTGAAGCGGTCTATGTTTCTACGATTCATAAATCTAAGGGCAGAGAGTTTGATACCGTATATTTACTCTTGAAAAACGTATTTGCCTCGAACGATGAAGAAAAGCGAAA
>Ga0265293_10011979_pt1 | contig 11629 bp, 12 predicted proteins | sample Munlanlewell138R_FD_192505 | JGI IMG/M metagenome (GOLD analysis project Ga0265293, IMG submission 192505) | Leachate microbial communities from a municipal landfill in Southern Ontario, Canada - Leachate well 138R | ecosystem: Engineered > Solid waste > Landfill > Unclassified | place: Canada... | reverse complement strand
GTAGGCACTCCCGGAACCATCCTTACCTTTTTCCCCTGGGCAAATGTGAGGCAAGGAAAGAACGGTGCCGGTATGACCACAGAAATTGGCTATTCCGTACCGAAAGGGAGCCTGGATTTCTGGAAAAGTCGTTTTGAAAAACTAAATATCCGCCACGATATCCTCAGTGAACGTTTCGGAGAAAAGTATCTCTCTTTTCAAGATAGTGACGGATTGTGGCTCAATTTAATTGAAGCGAAACATAAAGATGAACGAAAAGGCCGGAAAACGGATGAAATAAAAGCCGAGGTGGCGATCAAAGGATTTCACACGGTTACATTGACCCTGAATAACATCAAAGCCACTGCCTCAATATTAACCGAAGTATTCGGTTATAAACAGGTAAAACGGGAAGACAATTTATACCGCTATCAAACCGATGCTGTGGAAAATGCGGCAATAGTAGATCTATTGGAAATGCCAGAAGCCCAAAGAGGTATAAATGCAGCGGGTACCAATCATCATATCGCATTTCGGGTAAAAGATGAAGAGGATTTGATGGCGATTAGAGAAAAAATTGTGACAAGGGGGCTTCACATAACCGAAAAAATAAACCGGGACTATTTCTATTCTCTCTATTTCCGTGAACCGGGTGGCGTATTGTTTGAGATTGCAACGGATAATCCCGGATTCGCAACAGATGAAACAGTAGAAAATCTGGGAAGTTCACTACAATTGCCTGATCAATATAAAGCGATGCGGGATGAGATTGAAAAAGGTCTACCCGAACTTCAAATGTAATAACAAGAACGATGCACAAAAAGAATATACAAACAGCAGGGAAATCTTTAAAAGAGGCCGAAAAGGTTTTAATTATGATACATGGTCGTGGAGCAGATGCCCGTGATATTCTGGGGCTTGCTTCACATTTAAATGTATCTGAATATGCCTTACTTGCGCCTGAGGCTACAAACAATACGTGGTATCCACATTCATTTATGGCTAAGCCTGAGCAAAATGAACCGTGGCTCTCTTCTGCTCTTGATTTACTGAAGGAAATGGTAGATGACGTAACGAAAGAAGGTATCATCCCCGGAAACATTTACTTCCTGGGCTTTTCGCAAGGAGCTTGTCTAACACTGGAGTTTGTTGCGCGTCATGCGCAAAAATTTGGCGGTATAGCGGCATTTACCGGTGGACTTATTGGTGACAAAATCAGACTGGATAATTATTCCGGCGACTTTAATGACACCTCGGTCTTTCTCGGCACCGGAAACCCCGATCCGCATGTTCCGGTGGAACGTGTAAAAGAAAGTGCCAAAATTTTGGAGAAAATGAATGCAAAGGTACACATGAAAGTGTATGATGGTCGTCCACACACCATCTCTCAGGATGAGATAGAAGAGGTAAATCGTTTGATTTTTAAGTAAATGAGACTTGTGATTAGAAGTTAGAAGTTAGAAATTAGAGATTAAATCTGGAAGTCAAAATGGGAAATTAATCTTCTATAACGAAAAATTTTTAGTTTGCGTAAATTAAGAACTACCCTATTATGGAATTATTAGACAAGGTATATCAAGCAAGAGAGCGCATAAAAAACGTGGCGATACACACCTCATTAATGATGAACGAAAACTTGAGCGAGGAATTCTCGGCTCAAGTTTATTTGAAACGTGAAGATTTACAACCTGTTCGTTCCTATAAACTAAGAGGTGCTTACAACAAAATTGTATCGCTTTCGGAAGGAGAAAAAACAAGAGGAGTAGTTTGTGCCAGTGCCGGCAATCATGCGCAAGGAGTCGCGTACGCCTGTAATAAGTTAAACATCAAGGGCACAGTATTTATGCCTGTAACAACGCCTCCACAAAAAACAAAACAAGTCAAACTCTTTGGGAAAGATAAAGTAGATATCGTCTTAAAGGGGAACTCCTTAGATGAAGCATTCGAAGAGGCTAACCGGTTTTGCAAAAAAGATGGAGCTGTTTTTATTCATCCCTTTGACGATGAAAAAATAATTGCCGGACAAGGAACTATAGGTTTAGAGCTTATAGAAGACAGTTCAACTCCTATTGACTATTTATTTGTTCCGATTGGAGGCGGAGGTTTAGCATCTGGTATAATCACGGTATTCAAACAATTGAGTCCCCACACAAAAATCATCGGTGTGGAACCTTCTGGAGCAGCATCCATGAAAACATCTATTGAAAAAGGTGTGATTACGCCCTTAGATGATATTGATGGTTTTGTTGATGGTGCTGCCGTTAATCGAGTGGGAGAGTTAACTTTTGAAATCTGCAAAACCGGTCTGGAAGATATTATCCTTGTCCCGGAAGGAAAGGTTTGTACAACGATATTGCGCATGTATAATGAAGAAGCCATTGTGGTTGAACCCGCAGGAGCACTAACAATTTCGGCACTCGATTTTTACAAGGAGCAAATTGAGGGCAAAAATGTAGTCTGTATTGTGAGCGGTAGTAATAACGACATTACACGAATGCAAGAAATAAAAGAAAGGTCGTTGATATACGAAGGGTTGAAACATTATTTTCTTGTACAATTTCCTCAGAAACCAGGTGTGTTTAAAGAATTCGTAAGCGATATTTTAGGACCCAATGATGATATTGTATATTTCCAATATTCGAAAAAGAATAACCGAGAAAGTGGTCCAGCAGTAGTAGGAATTGAGTTGAAAGACCCAGATGACTTGAGTAAAATAGAAGAGCAATTAAAAAATAGAAAATTTTCTTATCGCTACTTGAATGAGAAAACAGATTTATTCATAACACTTACTCCTTAACTAAAAGGTATCTCTAAAAACATCGTAAAAAGCCCATTGGATGTTATATATAAAAATTGTATTTCGAAGAATATAATAACTCCCAGCACCGAAAATGAAAATGTAGTAGATGAATTTTCCTACGATGGGTTATTTGAGAATTTGATAATTAAGATGGATTATGGTTGGCAAGGAATTTAAAATTAAGGTAAACGCTCAGGTGCAGGAATGCCAACCATATATCATCTAAAGATGTGATAGAAGCAGTGAATCGAGTAATTTCTTAATAATTTAATAAGAAAATAAAATGAAAAATCGATGGGCTAACCTATCCTACGAAAAAGGAAAAGAGAGCTATGCTACAGTGCATATGTGGACACAAATTGTCGGTAAAATAAAACTGGGTGTCGCGCCGTGGATCAACCACTCATGGCATATACACTGCATCTAACACCCACCGGTCTTTCAACCCTCGAAATGCCTTACAAAGACAAGAATTCTCAAATTGACTTTGATTTTATAAATCATAAATTAAAGGTCATTACAAGTGATGGAGAGCTCAGGGATTTCGATCTATATGGCAATTCTGTAGCCGATTTTTACCATAAGATATTTGTAGTGCTCGGAGACTTGAAAATTGATTTAAAAATAAACTCAACGCCTGTTGAAATGGAAAATCCAATTCCATTTGAAAAGGACACCAAGAACGCTACTTATGATAAAGCGCAGGCTGCAGCCTTGCATCAGGCATTATTAAAAATGCAAAATGGGCTCACACAAATGCGCTGTGATTATAAGGAAAATGCAGTCCGGTGCATTTTTTCTGGGATAGTTTCGATATGGCAGTATCTCGCTTTTCAGGACGAAAGGCACCACCACATCCGGGAGGCATCCCTAACCTTCCTGATTGGGTGACACAGGAGGCATATTCGCATGAAGTGGCAAGCTTAGGCTTTTGGTCAGGTAGTGAGGCATTACCGGAAGCAGCTTTTTACGCTTATTTGTACCCGGCACCCACAGGGTATAAAAATGCAGAAGTGAAACCAAAAGGTGCTTATTATCATGAAACCCTCAGAGAGTTTATACTCCCATATAGCATCGTGCAAAAATCAACCAACCCCGAAAAACGTTTTTGGAATTTCTCAATAGCACATATGAAGCGGGTGCCATTTTAGCCGGATGGAACAGGTATTCATTAGAAACTTAAACCATGTTTAAAATTACCCGCTCGCGTCGATTTTTGTAATCGGTTAGCCCTGTGAAATAATGCTTTGCATTTAATCTTTGATTTATTTCACAGGGTGAACCCCATGAAATAGAATTAAATTTCACAGGGTGAATGTTGAGAAGCAAGAAAATGTTTGTCAGAGTTGTTATTCAGCAGAGGTTCACTAACGCGACACACGTGCTCGCACTGAGCTTGTTGAAGTGTTGCAAAAACGCGCGAGCGAAACGGTAAAACCTGACTATGATTACGATTTTCATACTGTACCGCAAAAGCAATATGTCATATTGTTGGATGACGAAATTGAAATTAAAAACTTCACTGGATGAAAAAAGAACTTTCAAAGGAGGTGATATCCCCTCACAGAGCGACTCAGACTGAGAATCAAAATGGCCTCTTTGCTGCGCATTCTGATGCTCAATATCAATATCGCCGCCACCACCGCACTGCAGATCATTGCAAAGGAGGGACGCGAGCAGGCAATAGAGATCGGCGCCAACGTGCTGATGCCTAACATCACACCCGCCAACTACCAGGAAAATTACTTTCTCTATGAGAACAAACCTCTTTCCACCAACAGCGACGAAGAGAAGTTGCACTATCTCGATCAGCAATTAAAAAAGATTGGGCATGAAATTGGTTATTTCCTCCAAGGTACTTCCCTGCATTACAAATACCCCTAATCAATAAAATCGCTATCTCTTGTACTTGTCCAGTATCAATTTCACCCTGTCGGGGGATACGTGCCCATATACCTTCTCACCCACCAGCACCACGGGAGCAAGCCCGCAAGCCCCTACACACCGTAGACAGTTGATAGAGAACTTACCATCGGGTGTGGTCTCACCCACCTTGATGTCCAGCTCCTTCTTAAACTCCTCCAGCACTTTCTCGGCACCGCGCACATAACAGGCTGTGCCTGTACAGATGGAGATGGGATATTCCCCTTTAGGGATCATGGTGAAGAAGGAGTAGAAGGTCACCACTCCATAGACATGTGCTACCGACAGATCCAAGTTATTCGCAATCACATCCTGCACCTCGGCGGGCAGGTAACCAAACGCATGCTGTGTTTCATGAAGTACGTTGACCAGTTCACGCGGATTATTATCAAACGAATTGCAAATATCATTGATTTTTTCGATTTTCTCCTTTGGAAGATTCACTATCACCTCCAGTCCATTGGCTCTGGTCACTCGCTCCGTGTAGGTGAACAGTTCAGGTGGTATATTTATTTTTTTACTCATACAACTAAAAATTATTTATTTTCAACTCTTTAAATGCATAGTCAACGCGTTGCTTTTCGGAAAATACTCCGTATGTAACAGGCTGTGTGCTTTATCGCTACCCGGCTCACCCAGAAACTCCTCATACAATTTAATGATCGAAGGATTCTCATGCGATTTGCGGATGATCTTACGTTCATCTTCGGTATAGATGGCAGCAGCACGTTTGTTGAGTATTTCGCTATTTCCGTGATGATACGGCTGACCGCCACCACCGATACATCCACCCGGGCATGCCATAACTTCAATAGCATGATAGTTCGATTTTCCACTTCTCACATCATCCAACAGCTTGCGGGCGTTGCCCAGTCCATGAGCGATACCTATATTGAGATCTAATCCATTGAAATCAACCGTGGCGGAGCGAATCCCCTTCATACCACGCAACTCCGTAAATTCCACCTTCTCCAACTTTTTACCTGTATGCAGCTCATAAGCCGTACGACAGGCAGCCTCAATCACACCACCCGTATTGCCAAAAATAACCCCGGCACCCGTCGACTCACCCAGCGGATCATCAAAATCCTCATCAGGCAGATTAAGAAAGTCAATATTTGCCTTTTTGATGAAAGCGGCCAGCTCGCGAGTGGAGATGGAGAAATCCACATCGGGGTTACCATCCACCTTGAACTCATCGCGCTGACACTCATACTTTTTCGCCAGACAGGGCATGATAGAGACCACAATCATCTCATTTCTATTCACTCCTATCTTTTCGGCAAAGTACGACTTGGCGATGGCACCGAACATCTGTTGCGGTGATTTTGAAGTGGAGGGTACATCAAGCAGGTCAGGAAAGTTATGCTCGAAAAAGTTCACCCACCCTGGACAACAGGAGGTGAGGATAGGTAGCCGTACGTTAGTATCGCCTGCCAAATGACCACGGACACGCTGCAACAACTCAGTCCCCTCCTCCATGATGGTTAGGTCAGCAGCAAAAACAGTGTCAAACACATAATCGAACCCCAGTTCACGAAGTGCTGTAACCATCTTTCCGGTCACCAACGTACCCGGTTCTAAACCGAACTCCTCTCCCAGTGCAGCACGCACGGCTGGTGCTGTTTGTACAACGACTGTCTTAGAGGGATCAGCTAAGAAGCGAATTATATCGTTGGTATGATCCACCTCAGTGAGAGCTCCTGTGGGACAAACAGAGACACACTGTCCACAATAGGTACAAGGTGAGACTTCTAAGTTCATCTCAAAAGCAGGCGCCACCACTGACATGAATCCGCGGTTGATAGCAGAAAGCGCACCTACGGTTTGCACCTCATTGCACATCATCTCGCAACGACGGCACATGATACACTTGTCCACATCACGGATAATGGAGGGAGAGCTGTCTTTACGATACTTCGATTGTTCTCCCTCATAAGGCATGCTACGAATACCAAATTGTGTAGCCAGGCTTTGTAGCTCACACTGCCCCGATTTGGCGCAGACAAGGCAATCGAATGGATGGTCAGAGATAATCAGCTTCAAGACTGTTGTACGTGCATTTAGCACACGTGTACTATGTGTTTCTATTACCATCCCCTCATCTACTTCAGTAATACAAGATGGCGCCAGGTTACGGCGTCCCTCCACCTCTACTACGCAGAGGCGGCATCCTCCGGGTTTATTCTCAATACCCATGTCGCACAGCTCGAAATGGCAGAGTGTAGGTATCTCTACACCCGCTTTATGTGCTGCTTTCAGGATAGTTGTACCCTTCTCAACCTGGACTTTTTTCTTATCTATTGTCAATGTGATCATATACTTGTTTTTTTAGGTTTAATAGATTTCGATTTAAACTGCTCATTATTAATTACTTATTACATCAGCCATCTCTCTCGGATAATCATTTAAAAGACTAATGGCATCAAACTGGCATTTATCCATGCAAGCACCACACTTGATGCATATTTCCTGATTGATCCAATGCACCCCTCTTCTCTCTCCGTTGATGGCATGCGTTGGACAAACACGCTTACAAGCCATACAGCCTGTACAATCATCTGCAGAGATTACATAATAGAGAAGGCTGCTGCATTTTCCCGAACGGCATTTTTTATCATACACATGCTCCATGTACTCATCCATGAAATTATCTAATGTAGAGAGCACCGGATTAGGTGACGTCTGCCCAAGACCACACAATGAAGTGTCTTTGATCACATTCGCCAGATTCCTTAGTTTCTCAATATCTCCCTGTGTACCATTGCCTTCGGTGATCCTTGTGAGTATCTCGTGGAGACGTTTATTCCCAATACGGCAAGGAGCACATTTCCCGCACGATTCCTCCACAATGAATCCGAGGAAAAATTTAGCTACCGAGACCATACAATCATCTTCATCGAGCACGATCATTCCGCCCGATCCCATCATGGAGCCGGCAGCAGTAAGGCTTTCGTAATCGATACGAGTATCGAGATGCTTCTCCGTCAGGCAGCCACCCGACGGTCCCCCGGTCTGTACCGCTTTAAATTTCTTTCCGTCCTTGATGCCCCCTCCAATCTCGTAGATAATCTCACGGAGAGTGATACCCATCGGCACTTCTATCAACCCCACATTGTTGATCTTACCTGCAAGGGCAAACACTTTAGTTCCTTTCGACTTTTCGGTTCCGATAGCAGAGAACCAATCGGTTCCTTTCAGGATGATTACCGGCACATTGGCAAAAGTCTCCACGTTATTCACATTGGTCGGTTTACCAAGATAACCGCTCTGCGCCGGAAAGGGAGGCTTGTTAGATGGCTCTCCCCGTTTCCCTTCCATGGAGTGAATGAGTGCTGTCTCCTCACCGCAGACAAAAGCACCGGCACCATACTTCAAACCAATATCAAAACTGAAGCCGGTACCAAGAATATTTTCACCCAGTAGCCCATAATCACGTGCCTGAGCAATAGCTATTTTCAGCCGCTTGATAGCAAGCGGGTATTCCGCCCGTATATAGACCAACCCCTTCGTGGCACCGATACAATAACCGCAGATAGCCATTGCCTCAAGCACAGAGTGTGGATCACCCTCCAGAATGGAACGGTCCATGAATGCACCCGGATCGCCCTCATCGGCATTACACACCACATACTTCTGGTCGGCATCATTTTTTCTGGTTATCTCCCACTTCAATCCGGTGGGAAAACCGGCTCCACCGCGTCCACGCAAGCCAGACTGCTTGATTATATCTATGGTTTGCTGTGGCGAATATTCGGTAAGCACTTTACCCAATGCCTGATAGGCATTGCGTCCGATCGATTCATCGATGTTCTCCGGATCGATGGTACCACAATTGCGCAATGCTATGCGCAGTTGTTTCTTATAGAAACCCATATGTTTTGAATCAAGGACATGCTCCATCGTCTCCGGATCGGTATAAAGCAACCGATGTACACTACGTCCCTTAATCAGATGTTCATCTATAATCTCTTTGGCGTCGGTTGGCTTCACTTGCGTGTAAAAGGTGTTGTCGGGAAGAATCTTCACGATAGGCCCTTTTTCACAAAAGCCGAAACAGCCGGTACGGATAATTTGTACCTCCTTATCCAGTCCTTTTCTCTCTATCTCGTCGCGCAGCATCTCATACACCAGATCACTTTCTGATGAGTGACAACCGGTACCGGCACAGACGAGCAGATGCATTTTGTATTGGCTCATAAAAGTATATTTTAGGTTAATTTATTTCTAAATGGTATTGTAATTTTGCGGGATAATGCCATCCACCAGCTCCCCATCCTTGATATAGCATTCAATAATCTCATCAGCTTTTTCGGGATCTACATTTCCGAAGACCACAGGCTCTTTTCCGGGCAGAGTGACCTCCACAGTTGGCTCTGCAAAGCAGTAACCCATACAACCGGTTTGCGTGACAACAGCATCAATACAACGTTTGTCAAGCTCCTCCACAAAGTATTCCATCACCTCCTTGGCTCCCGATGCGATGCCGCAGGTGGCCATCGCCACCTTTACTTGCACCAACGAATCGGGGCTTTCTGCCCTATCCCTAAGAGTGATGCGTGCTCTCACCTCCTCCTGTTTCTTTTTCAGGTCGGCGAGTGTTTTAATTTCAGAAATTTGATTCATAATTAACAGTGTTTTAAATATAAATTGTATTCGATTTACTATGTATCATCTTTATTCTAAAGCTTTAGCAGAGATAGCTCACTGGAGAGCGATCTCTATATAATAGTTGCAGGTTCTCTCGAATGAACTGTTTCACCATCGAGAGCATTTCTGCATGCTGCAGCTCTATTCCCTGTTCATTTAGCTCCTCTGAGTCCAGTGTAAAATCGAGCTCATCAAGATTATAAGTGAACCGGAAGTGGATATCGGCATTCGCCCTCAACAACAGCGTAAGGTATCCTGCAATATCTCCCAGGGGCAGACAATCAGGGTTATCTGTACGGAAAGCAGCTTCGATAAAAGTACCCTTTCCCTCTTCCGACTGAACCTTCAGATAGCCTCCTGTTTGCTCGCAAGTCATCTTCAAAAAAGGAACTCCCAAGCCTACTCTCCGGGTGGTGCGTGTTGTATAAAAGGGATCGTGAAGCTTCTCCAAACTCTCTTCATTCATACCACTGCCATCATCTGTCACACGGAACAGCAGAGTTGCCTCATCGTTGTTCTCGATAAAATCGATCCCTATCTTTTTCGCTCCTGCGCGAATGGAGTTCTGTACGATATCCATCATATGCATTGCCAGATCTATCATATCCTTTCTCCTGTTTCGGGTTGCACGTTAAATGTTTCGAATTGAGAGGAGAGTAGCGCTACTCTGAAATGTTCCCAATTTGGTTGATCCATATAAAAACAGGTGTGTGCAGATCCTATATCTTCCGGATAGTGCGCATCAGAGCTTTGCAGGAAACGCTTTTCCGCCAGCTCAGGATATATCTTTAGGAATGCTTCGGGGGTGGTTCTTCTCGAAATCTCCAGCGCTTCACAGATCAGATCAACAGGAATAAACCCTAACTGACTAAGCACTCCGTTCTTCTGTCGATCAATATGCGCCGGAACAAATAGTCCACCCAACTTGTGTACCTCCTTCTCCACCGCCTCAATACCGTCATCAATTCCCATAAACAGCGATCGCTTCTCTTCATAGATCACCACATCGTTCTCATCCACAGCCACCTGATATCCGAAATAATCAGGGTCGTTCAGTATATCTGTCATCCGCTCATCCAGATAGTGTTGAAACAGCTCCATTGCCTGCAGATGAGGGAAATAGCAAAGACAATGTACCTCCTCTTCAGTGTTTACCTCACATCCGGGAATTACGAAAATGCCTTCCCTCCTCCCTATTTCAACGCACACCCGCACATTGCGGGTGCTGTTGTGATCGGTGATTGCGATTATGTGCAATCCCTTCTCTTTCGCAAAACGAATGATGTTTCGTGGACTCATATCCAGGTCTCCGCAGGGAGACAAACAGGTATGAATATGCAGATCGGCATTGTAACAGGTCATAGAGCAGTTTTATGGCATTCAGTTTATAGCTATTAGCAATCAGCGGTCAACTTTCAGCTTTACTTTTCACTATTTCTCTTCTTCAGATAATCGTACAGCAAGCCAATAGTTTCGAAGGCAGGCATACCTGAAGCGATAATCACCACCTTCTCCTCTTCGGCATGCGACACTACCTTCGGATCTATCTTACGCTCATTCACAACGATGATTGCACTCAACTCTATGAGTGAAGCCACCGCAACAATATTCTTGTGTACCTGCGAGGTAACCCAGAGCATGCCGGGCTCCGCCTTACCCATCACATCGCTCAACAGGTCGGACGAGTACGCCGATTGCGGCGTGCGGTCCAGATACGCTTTACCCGAGAGGCATTCAAAATTCAGCTCTTCAATCAGTTGTTTAAGATTCGTTTGCATTTGAATCAATGTATTTGTTGAGCCTGTTCTTGCCCCATATCTTCTCGATAACTATGAAAGCCTGATCAGGACTCAGTTTATAATTCTTCTCCATCACACGTTGCACAAAAACACAATGGGAGATGCTGGCTTTCCCCTTAACAATATCTTCCGCCAGACTGCTGCAGCTGGGCGCACCACAAGCACCACAATCGAACCCGGGAAAATAGGTTAACAACCTTTTTATTCGCTGCAGCTTGATAATTGCCTTTTCCATATTTTCATCCAGTAGCAGCCCATCACGTGGATAGATCGGGTCGACATCTGAAAGAGTGTGAAGCGTCTCTTTATAATCCATCAATCCGTTATTTACGCTACCATTGTCTCTCTTTTGCAACTTTTGCAACTTTTTCTGCCGTTGTTCCAGTCTCTCCACCGTCAGAAATCTATTGCCGGGACAGAGAATACCTCCCGCACATCCCTGGTCACAGGCACGCATCTCCAGAAAATCGATATCGAC
>Ga0265293_10011975_pt1 | contig 11631 bp, 13 predicted proteins | sample Munlanlewell138R_FD_192505 | JGI IMG/M metagenome (GOLD analysis project Ga0265293, IMG submission 192505) | Leachate microbial communities from a municipal landfill in Southern Ontario, Canada - Leachate well 138R | ecosystem: Engineered > Solid waste > Landfill > Unclassified | place: Canada... | reverse complement strand
CATGCGAATATGTATCTTTAAAGTGTTTTTCAGTTTCTCTAAGATAAGATATTTATTTTTCTTTAGAGCAGCTATCTCATTACTTATATCCAATATCTCCTGCTTGGCTCTCTGTTTTATTCTCTCAGCCTCAATTTTAGCTGCCTCTATTACGGCTTGAGCCTCTATTTGTACACTTTCTTTAATATTAGAAGCACTCTGCTGGGCATTAACCAGTGCATTCCTTAAGGTTTCCTCCATTTGAGAATATTCTTCCAATCTGACCTGTAATTTTTCTAACTCTTCTTTATTCTTGATATTCTCATTTAGTATTTCTTCATAATCTTTAGCAATCCTATCTAAAAAATTATCAACCTCTTCTTCATTATATCCTCTAAAAGACCTACCAAACTGTTGTTGTTCAATGTCCATTGGAGTAATTCTCATCAATTACCCTCCTTCTTTTTGCAGTCTATTTTTATCTCTTTAATCCTGCCCTCAGTCAGAATTAATAATACAAATTTATAATAAGTTTTATCAAAGATGTTCTCAGTATATTAAGTAAAAAAAAGACAATAATGGGTGATAAATCAATTCCCGTGCCACCCAGCGATATTATTATCCGGAATGGAGCTAATAATGGTTCTGTAATTCTATATATGAATCTGATAATAGGATTGCTATCATCTACCGGAATCCAGGATAATAGTATCCGTGCCAGAATAAAGTAATTATATATCCTAAATAAATAATTAATTATATTTATAATGAGTCCCATTTAATATCCAAAAACCAGATTTAAACATATTATTCCATCAGTACAAATCTATTATAGCACCAATCTACAAGGAACTTAGAACTTGCATATACTATAGCAAAAACGAACCTTTTTTTCAATTAATAAAATAATTAAAGATGTGTTTTCGTTATATGTTATGCATATTGTATTAGTTATGTATACCAGTCATAATGTGGTTGGCTATAAATTGCCCCCTGTGGTTGTCTTTTGTCTTTTTATTTTTACTAAAAACCATAAACCAAAAACAATAATCTTTAAAATAAAGAAAACCAATGACTATCAGGTTTTTATTTTTCCCCTGACTTTATCAATGGTTTTCTTGTTATTGTTTCCATATCATTCAGTTCAAAAATTCAGCTTACTCGGTCCTTATTTATTTTTTAAGGCAGCCCCGCCAAGATATGCCTCCTGAACTTTCTTATTATTCTTTAGTTCAGAGCTAAGACCGCTTAAAGTTATATTACCGGTTTCAAGTACATAGCCACGGTGTGAAATAGAGAGAGCCTTCTTTGCATTCTGCTCTACCAGTAAAATAGCGACTTTCTGTTCATTAATCTCTTTAATAATTTGAAATATCTGTTTTACCAATATAGGAGCCAGCCCTAAAGACGGCTCATCTAAAAGCAGTAATTTGGGGTCACTCATTAATCCCCTCCCAATTGCCAGCATCTGTTGTTCTCCACCGGATAGAGTACCTGCTAATTGCCTTTTTCTCTCTTTCAAAATAGGAAATAGATTATAGGCGCGTTCCCTCCGCTCCGAAATAAGTTGTCGGTCACCTCTTCGGTTAAAAGCTCCTAAATTTAAATTTTCTTCCACTGAGAGAGTAGCAAAAACTCTTCTGCCTTCCGGCACATGGGAGATTCCATCAATAACAATACGGTATGCTTCCATATTTTTTAATGATTTATTATAGAAAAATATATCTCCTTCGGTGACCGGTATCAATCCCGATATAGATCTTAACAAGGTACTCTTACCAGCACCATTTGCTCCTAAAATGGTAACAATTTCGCCTGGATTAACCTCCAGAGAAATTCCTTTTAAGGCTTTAATGGAACCATAGTTAATATGGAGGTTCTCAATTTTCAATAGACTGTCCATTGGGGTTAATCTTCCTCCTCTTCTTTTCCTAAATAAGCCTCAATAACAGTTGGATTATGATAAATCTCTTTTGGTTTGCCTTCAGCAATTTTTTTACCCTCATCCATTACCGTCACCCAGTCAGAAATTCCCATGACTACATTCATATCATGTTCGATTAAGAGAAGTGTTAAATCATCTATTAGTAGATTGTCAAGAAAACCCATGAGGTCTTCAGTCTCTTTATCATTAAGACCACTGCTTGGTTCATCCAATATCAATAAACTGGGGTTACTGGCTAAGGCTCGAGCAATCTCCAGCATTCTCTGACTGCCATAAGCGATGTTTTTAGCCAGTTCGTGTTTATAACCGGATAGTCCGACCTGTTCCAGCCTCATTTCAGCAATTTCCCTTATTTTCTTTTCTTCTTTCATCTGAGATGGTGCCCTGAAGATAGAATGCCATATTCCTGAATCACTCCGTGCATGCTGTCCAGCCATGACATTCTCAAGACAGGTCATATTTGGAAACAGTCTGATATTTTGGAAAGTACGGGCAATACCTTTAGTCAATATTTGATGAGGTTTTAATCCAAATAACTTTTCACCTTTAAAATAATATTCACCATCATCTGGTTGATAGATACTGGTAATTACATTAAATACTGTTGTTTTACCAGCACCATTAGGACCAATTATACTACTGATTTTGCCCCTGGTTACTTCTAAATCAAACTGGTTAACGGCAATAAGGCCACCAAAACGTTTGGTCAATTTTTTTGTTTCCAGTATAATATCATTTTTTTCAGTCATTTTTTACCTTTCCCGTATCTCTCAATTATATCTCACTCTTTTCGGCTCTTATTATAATTGATTCAGTCTGTATTTTACCTCTCTGTCTGGGCCATGCTCCACCCGGTCTGAACATCATCATAATAACCATTACCGCTCCAAAGATGAGCATACGATATTGAGCAAAGGCTTGAAAAATCTCTGGAAAAAAAGAAATAGCAGCTGCTCCGATAAATACACCGGGTATGGAACCCATTCCTCCAATCAATACTATACAGAATAATAGACATGATTCCATAAAAGTAAAACTTTCCGGGGAAACTATCATTAGTTTGGTTGCATATATATTACCAGCCACCCCTGCTAAGGCAGCACCTATTACAAAAGCCAGTAATTTATAGTATCTAACATCTATTCCTGAAGCCTCTGCTGCTATCACATCTTCTCTAACATAATTCCAGGCTCTACCAATCCTCGAATTCTGCAGTCTAATCAGAGCAATAACGGTCAATCCAATTATAATCCAGATATAATAGTAGAATTTAACACAACTATCTATTACCAGCAAGTTGCCAATTGAAGGAAAACAAATGCCAAAAACACCATTGGGACCACCCGTTAAGCCGAAGGGGTTGTTAAGCAAGGTCAAACGAATAATTTCTCCCATTCCTATAGTAACAATACATAGATAATCCCCTTTTAAATGAATAATTGGCGAGCAGACCAGATAAGCGAAAATTGCCGCGGCAATGGCACTAACCGGTATTAAAACCAATACCGGGATACCAAAAGTGGTATTCAAGATAGCAGTAGTATATGCTCCTATAGCAGCAAAGCCCATATGGCCCAAATCGAATAAACCTACCTCACCCAGGACAATATTCAAGCTCAAGCCTAATAAAGTATATATCCCAAAGAAAAAAGCCACATCAATAATATAATCATTCTTTATCACCAGGGGGAATAAAAGAAATGACACTATTACAATAATAACAAACCAGTTACCCTTTGTATTGAACTTGTTTGCTTTTCTATTTTCACTATTTACCATCATAAATAGTACCTACACCTTCTCAGCAATCTTTTCACCAAGAATACCTGTTGGTCTGAAAATTAATACCAGAATCAGTACTAAAAATACAAATACATCTTTATATGCTGTTGATACATAGGTTGAACCGAGCATCTCCAGTACTCCAAGAATCAGTCCTCCAATCATGGCGCCATGAATATTGCCAATACCGCCCAATATGGTGGCTGTAAAAGCCTTTAAGCCATAATTCCAACCCATTATAAAACTAATTTTACGATAATAAATGCCAACCATCACTCCGGCAGTTCCTCCCAGGGCAGGTCCCAGGGCAAATATAAAAAAGATTATCAATTTTATGTTTATTCCCATCAAAGCAGCTGTTTCTCTATCCAAAGCAGAAGCTCTGATAGCAGCACCAAAGGTAGTCTTTTGAATAACATAATACAAAACTCCCATTAAGAAAAAGGAAAGAGCTAAAATAATTATCTGTAATAAATTAATTCTTAAGCCAAAGATATTCATTATATAATCTGGAACAACCTCAGAAGTATAGGCATGTGGACGTGCCCCCCAGATAACCATTATAGAATTTTGAATAAAGATAGAGGCTCCTAAAGCAGAGACCACTGCGGGCAGTCTGCCTGTTGGGTAAATGGGTCTGTAGGCAATTCGCTCTACCAGGATACCCAGGGTGCCGGAACCGATTGCGGCTACTAACATAGCCGCAATCATTCCGCCCCATACTCCTAAGGTAGAAGTAGCAAAAGCTGTTCCCATAACCAACAGGGTATATCCCAGATAGGAACCAAAAGTAAAAAAATCACCATGGGCAAAATTGATTAGTTTCATTACTCCATAGACCATGGAATAACCCAGGGCAATTAAGGAATAAAACGACCCGATAGTTAATCCGTTTAACAGCTGTTCAACAATTAATTTCATAAAACAAACCTTCTACCTTTATAAATTATTAATTTAATCGTTTATCTTTGTACAATAGAGTCACTTCCGTCGGCATTTACCTTATAGAGATTGATTCCAGTACCCACGCGGTCTCCTTTTTCGTCAAATCCGATAGGTCCGGTTATACTGGGATACTCTACCATCTTGTTCTTCAGGTAATCAACCAAAACATCGGAATCAGTGGAACCACTCTTATCAATTGCCTCAGCTAAAACCATTAAAGCATCTGCTGCATAAACAGGCCAGGGACTGGAAGGTAAATCACCATAGACTTCCTGATATTTTGCTTTGAATTCCATTGCTTCCGGATTGGTAAAGTGCTGAATTAAAGCTTCCTGAGTCTGATAGCATCCTGCTGCATATTCCAAACCGGCAATTCTTTTGAAGTCTTCATTTATAGCAGCATCTCCTCCTACGAAGGTAGCATCAATACCAATTTGCCTTGCCTGTCTTACGATAAGACCGGCTTCCGGGAAGTAACCGGTAAAGTAAAAGAGGTCTGGATTTGTTTCCCTGAGTTTGGTTAAGGGGACAGTGTAGTCAGATTCCCCGGGAGTAATAGCATCAAAATAGACTAAATCGGCAGTCTTTGCTGCCAGAAGAGCATTTCTGGTTTCTTCGGCTAAACCCAGAGCAAAGGAAGTATTATCATGCATAATTGCCACTTTCTTGGCTCCAAAATAGGGTACTACTTCCTCGGCAAAGAATATTCCCTGGGTATCAGTTCTGCCGCAGGTGCGGAAGAAATATTTCAATCCTCTTTCACTGAGACCTGTTCCTGTTGCTCCATAAGCAATATTGACCTTTTTAAATTTTTCATAGATATCAGATGCGGGCTGAGTAACAGACGAGCCATAGGTAGAAATAGATGCCACAACCTCTCTCATAGAAACCAATTTCATGGCAGCCAGTGCTCCTGCTCTGGGCTGACAGGCATCATCTACCACTTCAATCTTAATCATCCTGCCACCCAAAACACCGCCTTTTTCATTAACCATCCGTGCCGCTGTTTCTACGGAACGACTTGCCATCTCCCCTTCAATTGCCTCAGAACCGGTCAAAGGTGTCTGCAGGCCAATCACTATTGGAGCTTGTTGTGCCAGAACATTAATAGAAAGACATACACTCAAAATCACTATTACAATTAATATAAGTTTAATCCTATTCATAAATATCCTCCTTTTTAATTAATTCTATAAACAATATAAACTCATATTTCTTATACCTTTTTAATTATCACCTCCTGCAATTTTGGTAGTTGAAACAGAATATTAAGATTTAACTTACCACTAATCTCTTTTTAAATCAATACAGTATTTAATAATTTTTTTACACCACTGAGGGTTCTAAGATTAATTCTCCCCGTTCAAATCGGGTAATGTTCAATTTTTCTATAGGAAGGTAGGTGCTGCCCTCCATAATATATTCAGCCATCATTACACCGGTAATAGGGGCAAGCATAAATCCATGACCACTAAAACCAAGTGACATATAATATCTTTCCAATTGCGGATGCTCGCCCAGAATTGGCTGAGAATCAGGACTCATAGTATAAGAACCCGACCATTGACGAACCATCCGTACATTACTCAAAATAGGAACCAGAGAAGTCATCTTCTTAGCCATAGTAGCAGCAAATTCCCAGCTTGTTCCTGTGTTATGACCAATTATTTCATGCTCAGGGTCCCCATAACCCCCTAAAATACTGCCATGAGGTAGTTGCTGAAAATAAAAATTACGGGAAAAGGACATCAACATCGGTGCCCATAATGGTTCAACCGGCTCAGTAACCAGTATCTGGTGTCTCTGGGCATAAACCGGGATTTCCACACCGGCAAGTTCACCCACTTCTCTGGCATGTCCTCCTGCAGCATTAACAACCGTATCGGTAAGTATTCTACCTCTACTGGTTAGTACTTCCCTAATACCATGCTTATCAGTTTCTATTTTTTGTACTTCGGTAAACTGGTAAAGTTTTACTCCTAATCTTTGCGCAGCTTCAGCATAGGCAAAGGTAGTTAAAAGAGGATTTACATTCCCATCTGTGGGGCAATAAGTTGCTGCTAACACATCTTCCGTATTTAAACAGGGAACTATCTCCCTGGCTTCTTCAGGTGTTATCAAGCTGGCAGGTATATCAAGACTACGTTCTAACTCTACATTTTTTCGGAATTGATTAACCTCTTTTTCAGTATAAGCCAGAATAAGGTATCCTCTCTGGTTTAACTCTATATCGTATTCCAACTCATCACTCAGCTGTTCAAATATTTTAACACTATCTCTGGCTAAAATACAGTTCATCTCTGTTCCAAATTGTTGTCTGAATCCGGCTCCACATCTTCCGGATGCTCCATGAGCCACGGTATCTTTCTCCAGGATAACAATATTCTTTTGACCTCTTTTGGCTAAATTATAGGCGATACTGCAACCCTGTACCCCACCACCGATAATAACAATATCAGCTTTCTCAATCATCCTGACCTCCCGCCAGCACTCCTAAAGGAACCGGCTTGGTAGGTGGACGGTAGGTAGATATCTGTATCTCTTCTACTCTCTTATTAAGATAACGGGCAATGGCATGTAATAGAACTCTCTGGCAGGTCTTCCCCTGACAGGGACCCATACCTGCCCTGGTAATACGTTTAATCTCATCTAAGGTCATATAACCCTTATCCAGCTGTTTTCTTATCTCTCCCCAGGTAACATCCTCACAACGACAGATAATAGTATTATCATCCATTTGTTTTATCCTCCACTCTGATATTACGTATAATAAGGGCCAATTCTTTTGGTACTACAATACTTATCAGATAAGTCTTGTTTTTGGTTTTGGTAACTTTATCCACCTTAACTTCGGCTACCTTATGCCCTTCCCTGTCCAAACCAGAGACCATCTCTCCTTTTTGGGGAAGGGGTAACATCTCATAAGGCAGTTTTATTAAAGCCTCTTCATCGGAATAGTTCATATCCAGCACGAAAATAGCCAATCCCGGACAGGAGGTAACACATATGCCACAACCGGTACATTTATCATAATCCACCGCGGGCAGATCGTTTATATCTTCAAAAGGCAAAATTGCCCCAAAAGGGCAGCTGGCAGCACAGGGGTCACAGGGAATATTCTGAAAGCATTCCACCATTACCACAGGTTTTTTAGCTAAGATATCCTCTGGCGGCATTACCTTTTCTATCTCTTCTTTTACCGGCACTCCATTAAGAGCTACAGACATGACTTCCTCCCTCTACCAGGGTTGCTTTTTTAATTCCCCTGATGATATTCTCACTCATGGTATTATTGCGTAATTCTGCCAGTTGCTTATGGAAGGTGTGATTTAGTTTCTGATAATTTTCATGGTAAAGTCCCAAACTGGCTGCTGCATTTAAACCGGCAATCTGACCTTCCAGCATAGCACTGCTGGCCTCTTCAATACCTGATACATCCCCGGCAATATAGATATCATCCCGTGAGGTCTTCAGATTCTCATCTCTGCTGGCAACATAACCACACAATTCCGGAATATAGGTCATTTCACATCCTGCCTGCCATAGTAGCTCTGACAGAGGGGATAGCCCTACAGCCAGACAGACGGTGTCTACCGAGAGTTCCCTTTCGCTTCCGGGGATAAAGTTGAATTTATTATCGATATCACATATTGTGACACCCTGTACCTCATCTTTACCTCTTACTTCTTTTAAGGTACATCGAGTGTAAATAGGAATACCCAGTCTCCGCACTTTGCTGGCATGGACCCAGTATCCTCCAATACAGGGCAGTGCCTCAACTATGGCTTTTACCTCAATACCTGCTTGCATAAGCTGGTAACTTACAATTAAACCAATATTCCCTGCACCAATCATGAGCACAGATTTACCCGGGATGACCCCATAAACATTCATTAAGGTTTGCACTGCTCCGGCTCCATAGACACCGGGAAGGTCATTATTAATAAAGGCAAGCATATTTTCAGAGGCACCGGTAGCAATAATAAGGCGTTTAGGCCTTACCTTAATCAGCTTATTACCATTATATCCTTCCAGTATGGTAAGAATACCATCTTCATAGTATCCGGTAGCCGTGGACTGGATTAAGACCTCAACATTGGACAGATGGGATAATTCATCTATAAAGTTATGGGCAATATCTATACCTCTTATTCCGGCAAATTGTTCGCTGGAGCCAAAAAACTTATGGGTCTGCTTGATGAGTTGTCCTCCCAGTTGCAGGCCATCATCTATCAGTAAAATACTGGTATTGCATTTTGCGGCAGTGGTAGCAGCAGCAAGTCCTGCTGGTCCCCCGCCTACTATCACTATATCATACTCTTTCACTTTCTCACCCTTTCTAATCCTGTCTTTCTATTACCATTCCTTCTTCCAATCTGACAATACAGGTTCTCACATTGGGCAGACCATTGACCCTCATCAGACAGGAAGAACAGTTTCCAATCGCACAAAAAAAACCGCGAGGACGTTTCAGTTTTAAACTATAGCTAAGCACCTTGATACCTGCAGCTACAAGGGCTGCGGCAATAGGTTCATTGTCATATCCTTCCAATTTCTTCCCCTCAAAGGTGAAGGCAACCTTCTTACCAGGCTGAAAGTTTAAAATGGGGTGTTCTTTTATTCTCATAAGATATCCTCTTTAAAATTTAAAATAAAATTAATCTGATATTATTGGCCTGAATCTTGGTATATAAAAAGAAGGCAGAGAATGGAAAAATCCATTACTCAGCCTTCTTTTTAATAATAGCATTCCAGATAAAGGGATAGTTTATAACTGTATTTGATATTACGTTACAAATTTTATATTTTGGCACCACAAAAAACTTTCCTTCCAGATATTCTCTCTATTTCCGGAAAGGCAGAAAAACATAGTGTGCTATTTTCATTTTAAATTTACAAATATCAAAAACCTCTTAATTATAACACTATTTTTCCATAAAAGCCAAATTTTTTTGTTTTTCTGTTTTCTGATAAAAGTGGGAGTTTTTTATGTCCAATAAATTATAGAATAGGTAGCCAAAATAGACTTATCTAATTATACACCTTTCTACATAAGATTCAGCAATTTTCTTTAATTTCTCCATCTGTATAGTGGAATAGGGCTTAATATCAGCCAGCTTATTATCCAATAGTTTTTCAGTGGTAATAAAATTTTGCAATACATATTTTCTGGCTCCCTTAATCTCCCGGGCAATTCCTTCAATGGCAGTCACATCATGGAAAACGGGGACTACAGTTGTTCTAAATTCATAATCAGTTTCAGAATTACTGATTATATCAATACTCTTTTTGATATTGGTGATAATCTTCTCATCAGTGATTCCACTGACCTTTTTATATTCTTCTGGCTGCAGGCAACTTTTAATATCCATTGCTATAAAATCAATAAGTTCTCTCTCAATAATTGTAGCTAATCTGTCTGGATTGCTGCCATTGGTATCGAGCTTAATCTTAAGGTTATAATTTTTTATCTTGCTCAAAAATTGAGATAAATCAGCATAGATGGTTGGCTCTCCACCGCTGAGGCATATTCCATCAATAAAGTCTTTTCTCTCCAGAAGGAAATTTAGGATATCTTTTTCGGGAATTTCTGAGAATTGTTTGGCATTGATAACCAAATCGACATTGTAGCAGAAGGGGCAGCGGAAATTACACCCGCCAACATATAAGGTTGATACAACCATTCCTTCCCAATCTATTAAAGAGGTTGGGATTATATTCCTGATTTTTATCTTTTTATCTATTGGAAATTTTTTTTCTGATATAATCAATTTCTGGCAATATCCCCTTCCAGGATTCTATCTCTTCTCCCTTCTCATCGATAACTACAAGGGAAGGGGTACTCATAACCTGATAAAGACAGGCTTCGGTCAAACCATCTACCGTGTCAACATCACAATATTGTACTTCGAGCTCCTTTTCCAATTTTTTTCCAATCTCTTTGGCCTTAGGACAATTGGGACAATCTTTTTGCCAGAAAACTTTCATCTTCAACATATGCTGTTACTGCTCCTTGTAAACTGTATCTCTTTAGATAATCTGGTAATTACCTGACTTTCTATCCTTTAATTCACCTATCTTATTCTTATTCCAATTTTGTATCTTGCTATAGTAACCCACAATCCTGGTAATACCATAGACATCATTACTTTGACAATTACTGCAAAAATCCTGTAATCCTCTGCTCACCTTGCGGCAGCGATTGCAAACCGTAAACTCCGGTGAAATGGTAATCTGTGCGGCTTGAGTATTTTTCCATACTTTTGATATCAGATTATAGATACTCTCAGCAGGAGGCTTCTTTTCACCTATAAAGGCATGAATAATGGCACCACTCTTAATTAGAGGGTGAAATTTGCTCTGTTTTACAATCCTGTTAATCAGGTCAATATCAGCAGAGGCAGCAAAATGAATACTGTTGGTATAATAACAATCATCATCTGTAACACTACCTTTTATAACCTTTTCACTTTCTGGATACTCCCTTAAGTCGATTTTGGCTAATCTACCGGCAGCACTTTCAGCTGGTGATTCTTCTAATGATAATACCATGCCAGTTTTTTTACTATATTCTTTACATTTCAAGTGTAAGAAAGAAACAGTCTTTAAACCCCATAAATAGGTATTATCCTTCTCATGGAGTTGAGAATTTATTAAATAATGGATTGCCTCATTCAATCCGATTAACCCTACCAGGTAGGTACCTTTTTCCAGTTCAACGTAAGGTCTTCCATCAGGACTTATCTTGCCTATCTGCCATAGAGGCCCCTCCGGTGAGCTCATCAATTTTTGCAGAAATAATTTTTTTTCCTTATGTGCCTGAACTACTAATTGAAGAGCAGATTCAATCTCTTCAAAAAACCGATTGAACTTCTCCTCATCACTCAACAATCTCCCTTTTTCTGTACCTTTTACAGAGCGGTAAGCACATTGCGGGAGATTAATAGTCACATTCTGAATTCCGGAAAATCTTAGTTTTT
>Ga0265293_10011974_pt1 | contig 11632 bp, 8 predicted proteins | sample Munlanlewell138R_FD_192505 | JGI IMG/M metagenome (GOLD analysis project Ga0265293, IMG submission 192505) | Leachate microbial communities from a municipal landfill in Southern Ontario, Canada - Leachate well 138R | ecosystem: Engineered > Solid waste > Landfill > Unclassified | place: Canada... | reverse complement strand
GAGGGTGTATGTACCTCTTCTGGTTTTATTTCACCCGCAGGTACCAAAAGATCACTTTCGGCAATTACCAAATCGGCTGCCATAGCCATTATAGGGTTAAAATTTCTACTATTCCCTTTATAGTATAGATTCCCGGAACTATCGGCTATAGAGCTCTTAATAAAGGCTATATCGGCCCTTAATGGAAGTTCTAAAATATAGCTTTTCCCCTCTACCTCAATTATCTTTTTTCCCCGCTCAACCACCGTACCTAAACCTGTTGGAGTTAAAACTCCCCCCAATCCTGCACCACCGCTTCTAATTCTTTCAACTAAAGTTCCTTGAGGCGAAAACTCAACATCCAATTGAAAGTTGTTCATCTGATCTACAGCATCTATATTGGTTCCCACATAAGATGTTATAATTCTCTTTACCTGTCGATTGCTAATAAGCTTTCCAAAGCTTTGGTTGGCATAGGCTGCGTCGTTGCAGACAAGTGTTATAGACTCTATTTTTGAGTTGGCTACATACTCCATTATTGTATTGGGCGAGCCATTGGTAAGAAAGCCGCCAACCATTATAGTTATCCCATTTTTAAGATATTGGTCGAGCTCTTTTAGCGCTATCAACTTAGACATAGTACTATTTTCAGTTATTGTGTCGTTTATGTGTCAAAAATAATCATTTTTCACACTTTAAACAATAGATAATAAACAACAATAACTAAAAATTTAAAAACTATAACTTATCTCAAAAGTTAATAGGTAATTTAGACACTACTTACCCTCTACTCTATTTTTATTTACCAAAGGATTGGCATAGATAGAGAGAAAAATATTTCTAAAATTCTCTTTTTCATTCTTATTGTCAATCTCTTTTAAGTAGGAGTTGAGATACTCTTCAAATTGGAGGTATCTATCTGCCGAATAGAGATGGGAGTATTGTGGCTCCTTTTGAAGCATATCGAAAGCAATCATGTTGTTATCCCAGATTTTGTAATTGCTCCATATTTTTTGATCAATGGCCCGCCCCAAAAGCTGAAATCTCTCGTTCCGCTCTCCTCTACTACATTCAAGCAACTCCTCTTCACTCAATCTATCGCATAGAGTTATATGAATATTCCCTTTATTGTTAAGAAGTCCCGCCAAAATGCTATTGAGATCTTCACCAGGCGACTTTATATACTTTTTAACTTGAGATATCATAAGCTCCCTTGCCTTAAAAAAATCGCACGGCTCAATTTGATAGGAGATAGCTATCGGAGTAATAGAGAGATTTGAAAAATTTTGATAGAAATCTCCACCTCCACTCATATTTAACATCTTCAGCACGCCCTGTTCGGTAATATCATCTCCATTTTTTGTCCGGCCATTCCTCTGTGCAATCCATACCGAAGAGCTTTGCGACTCAATTCGCTCTCTAATATAGTGTGAAAGGAGTATTGAATTATTATAAATCTCTTTAGGAGAGCCACTACGATTAACTTTTATCATCTTGTTGGAGCGCGCTACATCCTCTAAAAAAGGGTCGGTTACCAAATTGTCTCCAACAGCCATCTCCGATGTAGGGAGATGGTTAATATGTAAAAGCACTTGAGTCAAAGCAGAGTCGAGCATAATATCTCTATGGTTAGAGATTAATAGTCTCGATTTTAGATCTTTTAGCTTTTCAAACCCTGAATAGGAGAGCTTCTCTACACTATTTTCTACAATTTTCTCAATAGCAAAAAGCATCACTTGGGCTTGGAACTGATCTACACTCTCAAGAGAAGCAATTTTATCTCTAAGGAGGCTACTACTCTGGCCGGGATATAGATAGGCGGCAATATTGTCTAAAAGGGGATGAGAGGAGATTCTCTTAAGGGCAGCACCCTCTTCTGCTGCTCCACTATAGGGTCTAATTTCCCAAAATCTATCCTTCTCTTTCTCAATTTGCATATCTACTCTGCAATATTGAATTTATTAAAAATATCTTTCCCTTCTGGGGTAAAGGCAAATTGAATTTTCTCTTTATAGTGCTCCTCAACTTTATTTCTAACCATCTTCATTGTTGAGTTAATCATCCTATTTTGCTCTGTAAAGGGCTCTTCTGCTAGAATAAAAGTGACAGGAAGCCATCTCTCTTGATAGACCCCTTCAAATTCACCACCTTTTTTAAATTTGGAGATATCCCTTTGGACAGCCTCTACAAGCTCTCTCCCTTTAAGTTTAGTGCGATCGGCTACAATCACAGCAATAGTATAGGGAGATTGGTTATTGTAAAGCATTATTTGCTGTATAATAGATGAAGAGCCAACTATAGTCTCTTCAATTCCCTCTGGAGAGAACTTCTCTCCGTCGCTGGCAATAAGAAGAGATTTAAATCTACCCAACACATATAGGAAACCGTCACTATCCATATAACCCATATCGCCTGTGTAGAGCCATCCATCTCTAATTGTTTCGGCAGTACTGATTGGATTCTTCCAATATCCTGCCATCACATTCTCGCCTTTAATAACAATTTCACCCTTCTCACCTGTAGGTAACTCTCTACCTTGGTCATCTAAAATTTTCAACTCCATTGGAGAGACTAAAATACCCGAAGAACCCAATTTATGTCTTTGAGGGGTATTTGTAGAGATAACGGGAGTTGCTTCAGAAAGGCCATATCCTTGAAACATAGGAATTCCCAATGCATAGTAAAATTTCTGCATCTCAATATCCAAAAGGGCACCACCCCCAACAAAAAAGTCCAATTCTCCTCCCATTGCATTTCTAACCTTCTTAAATAGAAAGCTTTCTGCAAGTTTTACTATGGGCCAAAGAAGCCATGAGGCGCCGCTACCCCTATTGTATCCCTCTTTATTATATGCATAGGCAGCTTTCATTGATAGGTTAAAGATTTTTTCGGCACTCTTTCCACTTTTTTTCACCCCATTCTCAATATTTTTTCGAAAACTCTTGGCCAAAGCTGGTACAGAGAGCAAAATATTGGGTTTTATCTCCATTATATTGATTGGGATATTTTTTAAAGTATCTATAGGGCTCTTGCCGGGATCTACAGTTGCAACAATAGATCCTGTAGCTATCATTATATAGAACCCTACAACATGGGCAAAACAGTGGTCCAATGGTAGAATAATCAACATCCTTTTTTTTGGAGGAATAGAGATACAGGTTAACGACTGCTCTACATTGGCAGTATAGTTCCTATGGGTGAGAATCACCCCTTTAGGATCGGCAGTTGTACCAGAGGTATAGGTAATAGTTGCATAATCGTCATTCTTAATAGATTGAGCAATTTGATTAAAAGAGTCTGAGTTCTCCTTTAGATAGTTTCGCCCCCTTTCAATCAACTCGCCAACAAAGAGTTCACCCTCTTGATAACTCTCCATGCTATCAAATAGAATCACTTTTTTAAGATGCTCCAACTCTGCGCTAATTGCTCTAACTTTAGGGAGTTGTCTGCCGGAACAGAAGATAATTTCCACTTCGGCATGGTTGAAGCGGAATAGAAGATCATTGCTCTCTTCAAATTTAATAGTTACAGGCACATTTATTCCTCCGGCATAGAAGATTCCAAGTTCTCCCAAGATCCAGAGATTTCGCCCCTCCGAAAGAATAGAGGCATGAAATCCTTTATTAAAGCCAAGTGATGCTAACCCCGCCCCTATCTCTTTGGCAATCACCTGTGCATCTTGATAGGTAGTAGCTCTATACTCTCCCTCGCTCTTTTCCAACAGAAGAGTGTGTTGAGAATATTTCCCAACAGATTCTTCAAATAAATCGATGATTGTTCTCTTGTTCATAATCTCATTAGAATTTTGCCATTGGCAAATTTAACCAAATTTTAGAGATTCTCTATTTAGAGAAGAAATATAGCGTTATTGGATACTCTAAATAGGTATAGATAAACTACTGTAAACTGTTATTTTTCAATCTATTTAATCTTATTATCTAAACTAATCTTTAATAGCTTCGATCCCCCTATTTTTGTAGAGTATCGAACTATCGCCATAGCTTAAAAATCTAAAATTTCGCTCTATAGCAAAGTTGTAAAGCTCTCTCCACTCCTCACCTATAAATGCAGCAATTAAAAGTAGCAGTGTGCTGCCCGGCTGATGAAAGTTAGTTATTAAAATATCTACCACTTTAAATTGATAACCGGGTACAATCATGAGTTTAGTCTCTCTACTAAGAGTCTGAAGACCATTTCTCTCCATCCAATTGAGTAGGGCGCTTAAAGAGTGGTAGGCACTATATGTTGCCCCCTCGCTACACCACTCCCACTGCTCTACATTTGTGGGATGCTCTCCTTTTAAAACCTTGAGCCCAAGTAGATATAGAGATTCTAATGTACGAAGAGAGGTTGTTCCAACCGCAATAATGTCGCCTCCCTCTTCAATTTGCCCAACAACTCTCTTGAGAGCCTCTACAGAGATAGAGAGAGGCTCTTGATGCATCTGATGTTTCTCTATTGTAGGGGAACCAATGGGAAGAAAAGTTCCGGCTCCAACATGAAGCTGAAGTTCTTCAATGTTAATACCACTCTCAATCAATCTCTTAAAGATATTGGAAGTAAAGTGTAAGCCGGCAGTAGGGGCTGCTACCGAACCTTCTGCCCGAGCATAAACAGTCTGATATCTAAGCTTATCAATCTCTTCGCTCTCTCTTTTAAGATAGGGAGGGATAGGTACCTTCCCATACAACTCAATAATTTCTCCAAAGGTACGATTGCCCTCCCAGTTGAATTGGATTATTACCTTATCCTCTACTCTCCCCTCTATTTGTGCAGTCAACTTAGTTTGGGAGAGAGTATCACTCTCTATACCATCTAAATATATTGGCTCTCCTCTCCATCTTTTAATATTGCCAACAATAGAGATCCAGCTACAACTTCTCTTTGAAGAGAAGATTTGAGTGATTTCTATTGGGTTATAAGGTTTTAAGGTAAAGATTTCAACTTTGGCACCACTTGCTTTTCTAAAAAAGAGCCTTGCCGGAAAGACCTTACTGTTATTGAATATAGCCATTGACCCCTTTGGAAGCAGATTTGGAAGTTCCTTAAAGGTATGCTCTTCAATTGTATAGTTGCGCCAATAGAGAAGTTTGGATTGATCTCTTTCAAATAGAGGATAGTTGGCTACTAATTGGGGTGGGAGGGCATAGCTATATTTTGATAGATCAATTTTAGGTATCACACAAATAATTTAGATGGTACAAAAATATAAAGTTTTCAATACAATTCTATAATAGATGTCTAATTCACTTTTGTAAACCCCATAAAGATAGATTACAATTGTACTCAATAGTGGGAAGCTTCTACAACTGTAAAGAGGGGCAGATCAATAGAGGGAATCTATATTGGGCGTTAGGAATTAAAACCCAAGTAGTTATACTCTTTACCTTAAGTGAAAATTAAGTTGATTTGCATTATATATGTAATAATCCCTTTAAAAGAGTAATTTTAACTATTGAGTGATTATATATTAACCTTATTCTCAGTGATTAATAAAATATCACATTAAGTATCACTTTATATCCCTTCATAAATAGGATATAATGGACAATTGGCTAACTACTAATGACTCTATCCCCTCTTCGGTGCTATTTACAGATGTAATTAGCTCTTAGTTACAAATGTAATCTATAATATTGTTACATTTGTATCAGGTGTTAGTTTACAACTATGAAAGAAAGGTTACAACAATTTATGAGTGAGGAGGGACTCTCCCCCGCTCAACTTGCCGATATTTTAGAGATTCAGAGATCGGGGCTATCTCATATTCTTTCGGGGAGGAATAAGCCCAGCTACGATTTTATAAATAAATTGGTTACCAATTTTCCTAACATCAATATAATGTGGCTAATAACTGGTAATAATCAAGAGGTTGTGCCTCCTAAAGAGGGCAGAGCTTCTCTTTTTGAAAATAACGCATCATTGAAAATCAGTGAATTAGAGCCATATCCCTCTAAGAGTGAGATAAAAAAAGAGGAGAGGGTGGTTATAGGAGAAAATGAGAAGGTAGAGAAGATACTTGTTATATATAACGATGGCACTTTTGAAGAGATTAAAAGACGCCCTTAAAGCAGAAAGAGATCTTATATATAGATACAATTATTTCTCTCTCTCTTCTTTTATCTCTATTTTTGTAACAAAAGTGATCTATGTATAGAATATTAAGAGCTATCCTCTTTCTTCTCCCTCCAGAGAGCGCACACAATGTTGTAGCCACTCTTCTTAAGTGGACACCTAAATTACCTATTATCAATAGAGTAATCTCTCTTTTATACAATGTTAAGACCCCTAAATTGGAGCAGCAGCTTTTTGGTCTCCATTTTAGAAATCCTATAGGAATGGCTGCCGGATTCGATAAAGATTGCCTACTCTTTAACTCTTTAGACTCATTTGGCTTTAGCTTTGTAGAGGTGGGCTCTTTAACTCCCCTACCACAAATGGGCAATCCAAAACCGAGACTATTTAGGTTACCTAAGGATAGGGCTCTAATTAATCGTATGGGAATCAATAATAGAGGGGTAGATCATGGGGTAGAGAGATTGAAGCGAAGAAGATCTAAGATTGTTGTTGGTGCAAATATTATTAAGGGTACCGATACCCCCAATAACCTTGCATACAACGACTATAAAGAGTCTATGTTAAAACTCTACCCTTTTGTAGATTTTTTCACAATTAATATCTCTTGTCCTAATGTAAAAGATCTAACTCAATTACAGGAGATTGAATCACTTACAGATATTTTAGCCCAGCTAACGGCAATTCGGGATGGAGAGAGTACCTATCGTCCAATTTTAGTAAAGCTCTCGCCCGATTTAAGTAATAGAGAGTTGGATGAGATTATAGAGAAGTTGCTTTTACTGAGAGTTGATGGTATTGTAGCTACAAACACCACCACCTCACGCGATAACCTCACCTCTTCCAAGGAGGAGTTGGAAAGTATAGGAGAGGGGGGATTGAGTGGGGCACCTCTTTTTGAAAAGAGCTTAGAGCGGGTTAAGTATATACGACAGAGAAGTGAAGGGAAGCTGCCAATTGTTGCGGTTGGAGGGATCTCTACTCCACAGCAGGCTCACCAAATGTTAGAGGCCGGCGCTTCGCTTATTCAAATCTACACCTCTTTTATCTATAATGGCCCCTCTTTTGTAAAAGAGGTGGTAAATTATCTAAATAGTCTAAAATGATAGAGGCATCTCTCTTAACAATTGGCGATGAGATATTAATTGGTCAAATAGTAGATTCCAATTCTGCATTCATCGCCCGCACCCTTAATACTATTGGTGTAAAAGTTGCCGAAATAGTATCAATTGGAGATGAGGGGGAAGAGATTATATCTGCTTTAGATAGATTGACATCTAATTATAAAATAGTTATAGTTACCGGGGGGTTGGGACCAACCAACGACGATATTACCAAAAAGACAATTTCAACTTTTTTTAACTGTAACAGCTTTATACTCGCTCAAGAGCAGTTGGATCAAATTGAGAGAATTTTTGCTTTGAGAGGGAGTGAGGTAACTCAATTGAACTATCAACAAGCTTTAGTTCCTGCCAATTGTGAAGTTATTGTAAACCACAAGGGTACAGCACCGGCAATGCTCTTTAAAACCGAAGGAGGAGGGGTTCTCTTCTCTCTACCTGGAGTTCCATATGAGATGGAGGCGCTCATGGATAAGGTAGTAGATATTATTAAAGGGCAATTTGAGCTCCCAAAAATATATCATAAGACAATTTCTACTTATGGTGTTGCAGAATCTCACCTTGCAGAGAGATTGGCACAATGGGAGAGTACCCTTCCCAATGGGCTAAAATTGGCCTATCTGCCAAATCCTTCAACCGGTATTAAGTTGAGACTCTCTCTATATAATGGAGGAGATGATGGTGAAGGGGGTAAGGTGGTGGAACAATATGGGAAGGAGTTAAAATCTATTCTCACCCCCTCTCTACAGTATGGCGAAGATTATGAAAGCCTCTCTACTGTGGTAATCAATTTGTTAAAAAAGGAAAATAAGACTCTCTCTATTGCGGAATCTTGTACCGGGGGTAGGATCTCCTCTACATTGACACAGATACCGGGAGTCTCCTCTATTTTGAAGGGAGGAGTGGTTGCCTACAGCAATAGCTCTAAAATAGAGCTTCTAAAAGTTGATCCTACAACTCTTGAGAGATATGGCGCTGTAAGTAGAGAGTGTGCAGAGGCAATGGCCATTGGGTGTAAAAGACTCTTCAATACCAATTTTGCTATAGCTACAACGGGAGTTGCCGGCCCCGATGGGGGTTCAATAGAAAAACCTATTGGAACCATCTGGATTGCAGTTGCTACACCAAAAAAAGTCTTCTCTTTTATAAAGAGATTAACGAACGACCGCGAGAGAAATATTATAAGAGGAAGCTCTGAAGCACTCAATCTACTCAGAAAGGTGATTTTAAATTTAGAGTAGCTCTGCTACAACAGCTTAAGAAGATTTTCTCCCAAAATCTTTTCAATTTCTGAGGTGGAGTATCCCCTCTCTTTAAGCTCTTTAGTAATAAGTGGCATCTGATGTATCCCCTTCATTCCTTCGGGAGTAACATCTATACCGTCAAAATCTGAACCGATACCTACATGGTTGACACCCACCAAATCAACAATATGGTCTATATGATCTACAGCAACTTTATAGGAGGGTGGGGCAATTTTAGAGATCTCCTTTGCAGCAGCTACTCTATCATCTGAAAATTTCTTAGAGATAGAGTGATATTTCTCTGAATAACTGCTCTCTAAAAATGGAGGATAAAAATTGACCTGCACCACTCCACCTGTTTTTGCTATTGCTTTAATCATATCGTCGGTCAAATTTCTGGGGTGATTTGCCAACGCTCTACAATTTGAATGGGAGGCAATAACCGGACGGGTCGAATATTTGATTACATCCCAAAATGCAAGGTCGGAAATATGGGAAACATCGGTCAAAATAGAGAGTCTCTCCATCTCTTTAATCACCTTTATACCAAATTTGCTCACTCCACCCCATCGCTTTACCGTTGTACCCGAAGAGTCGCAAATTTCGTTGTTTTCGTTATGAGAGAGTGTTATATATCTGATACCCATATCCCAGAATAGGCGTAATAGCCCTAAATCTTTTTGAAAAGGGGCACCATTCTCCATCCCCAAAAAGATAGAGATTACCCCCCTCTCCCTATTTAAAAGCGCCTCCTCCCTATCTACAGCCAAAGCCAATTTATCTGAGTTTGCCTCGATTGTATCGTAAGTACGGGCTATCATCTCTAAAGCTCTTCTGGTTGCTGCATCGGGCTCCAAAGTTGGGCAGGTGTAGATTGCAAAAAAGAGGGCATCTACCCCACCCTCTATCAATCTGGGTATATCTACATGCCCTCTCCTCAATCTTTTTCCCAAATTTACCCCCTCTAAAAGCATCATTGGAGTGTCGCAATGCGAATCTAAAACAAAGGCCTCTTGGTGTATCTTTTTATAACTCATCTCATATTATATTTTTAGTTTTCAACAATGCTATTCAATTTTATTGAAGGTAGAGAGTGGCGATATCTCTACTCTCCCTATATTTGGGGTGCCAATATACTCAATTGATGAACCTCCTACAACTTCTACCGATAAAGCGTTGAGGGCAGAGATTTTGATGTCGGAGAGTCCTGAAGCCATAATTTCAACTCTATCAACAGGATACTTAAGGGAGTTTACTACAGCAGCACCACTACTTTTAAGATCCATCCTCTCTCCACTCCCTTTGGTCAAAATAGTTTTTGAGGAGCCGGAAACTAATAGGGATAGTGCGCTACAGACCCCTTCAGCTAAAATCTCTGCTGCACCATCTGCCTCAATCTTCAACAAAGTGCAGCTATGTAAAATTGAGGCTTTGGCTACACCTCCAATCTTATAGTGGGCCTCCCCTACTCTCCCCTCTATATGAGATGAAGAGGCGCCGCTTAATTGAACCGCTAAGGTTTTAGTATCTATAGCGATACCACTTCTGAGTGAAGCGTTACCGTTAAGAGAAATTTTAGAGATCGTAGGGGTGTAGAGGGAGATGAATATCTCTCTTCCCTCTCTCTTCAACTCAAGAGGTGTAGAGCTCTTTAGAGATAGGATAAGGGTTTGCTCCTTAACCTCTACAGATATGTAGTTGCGTAACGGCTCCTCTACATCCAAAACTATTTTGCTTCTATCGCTTTCAAAAAGGGTAATATTAAAAGTGTTGCCCGCTACAATAGAGTTAAAATGAGGAATATTGCTCCCAACTCCTATATTTTGGCCTAAAAGAGCAAAACCATTCAAGAGAAAAAAAGGAAGAAGGAGTAGCCGTTTCATAATAGAAGATTGACAATTCCAACAAAGATAAACATTCGTCTCTAATTTTTATATGAGTGAGAACTTTCCTCTTTTAATTTTATTTTTAAAAGCAAAATGTTTAATTTTGTTTAAATTAGTTACACATTAAACCAAAATAGAATGAATAATTCAATTTACACTTTCGGGTTACCTCAAAATGAGCCAATAAAGGAGTATCTCAAAGGGAGTAGAGAGAGAGAAGAGTTGGATCAAGAGCTTGCTGCCCAATCTAAAGAGCTTTTGGAAATTCCTCTTATAATAGGTGGAGAGGAGGTTAAAACAGGTCAATTTGGTTATATTAGAGCTCCTCACAACCACTCTAAAGTTTTAGCAAAATTTCATAAAGCGGGAGAGAAGGAGGTAGAGATGGCCATTGAGGCAGCACTCAAGGCCCACAAGAGTTGGGCCGATACCCCTTGGAGTACTAGGGCTGCAATACTTCTAAGAGCCGCAGATCTTATTACAGATAAGTATAGAGGGGCTTTAAATGCCGCCACTATGTTGGGACAGAGTAAAAATATATATCAGTCCGAAATAGATGCCGTATGCGAAAGTGCCGATTTTATAAGGTTTAATGTTCACTTTGCCTCTCAAATATATTCAAATCAACCAATATCCTCACACAATCAGATTAATTCTCTTGAATATAGAGCATTAGAGGGATTTGTCTTTGCTGTTACCCCCTTCAATTTTACCTCTATTGCCGCCAATCTAAATCTTGCACCGGTAATGATGGGCAACACCACACTGTGGAAGCCCGCTTCAACAGCAGTATATTCCAACTACTACCTTATGAAAATTTTTATTGAAGCCGGGATTCCCAAAGGGGTAATAAACTTCCTTCCCGGCAGTGGAGCAGTTATAGGGAAAAAAGTACTCTCTTCTCCACATTTGGCGGGGATCCATTTTACAGGCTCCAACAATACCTTTAACTCACTATGGAGAGATGTAGCCTCCAACTTAGAGAGTTATAGAAGTTATCCCAGATTGGTTGGAGAGACAGGAGGAAAAGATTTCATTTTTGTACACCCCTCTGCAAATATAGATGAGGTGGTAAATGCAGCATATTGTGGTGCTTTTGAATATCAAGGACAAAAATGTTCGGCAGCTTCAAGAGTATATCTTCCACACTCTATGTGGGAGAGCTTTAGAGAGGGAATCTTACAGCTCCACTCCAAAATTAAGATGGGAGATGTTACAGAGTACAACAACTTTATAAATGCCGTAATAGACCAAAGCTCATTTGAAAAAATTGTGGGATATATCGAAGCTGCAAAAGAGTCCAATAGTAGCGAGATCATTTTTGGCG
>Ga0265293_10011973_pt1 | contig 11632 bp, 10 predicted proteins | sample Munlanlewell138R_FD_192505 | JGI IMG/M metagenome (GOLD analysis project Ga0265293, IMG submission 192505) | Leachate microbial communities from a municipal landfill in Southern Ontario, Canada - Leachate well 138R | ecosystem: Engineered > Solid waste > Landfill > Unclassified | place: Canada... | reverse complement strand
TACCTAATGTCAACAAATATCGCCAAGGTATGGAGAAGTGCTTCTTAGTAGTATCTGAGGGCTACCATCCAACGAGAACTACAGAGCTTGCAGATGTAGTACTTCCAGCTGCTGTATGGTGCGAAAAAGAAGGAATATATGGTAATGCAGAAAGAAGAACACAGCATATGGCAAAAGCAGTTGAGCCACTAGGAGAAGCTAAGCCTGACGTATGGGCACTACTTGAGATTGCTAAGCGTTTAGGATATGGAGATTCTTTCAATTATTCATCTATTGATGACATATTTGAGGAATATAGAAGATGTGCAGCTGGAACAGGATATGATGTTGCGCCATTAGAGAGACTGCGCAAAGAACGTGGAGTACGTTGGCCAGTGCCTGGAGATGGCATGGGGCAAGAAGGTTCAATTCGTTATGCGCATCCATATGATCCGTATGTTAAAGAGCCAGGAATCAAATTCTATGGAAAGCCTGATGGTAAAGCAGTTATATTCCTACGTCCACAGGCAGATCCAGCTGAAGTGCCAACAAGTGAGTATCCGTTCTATTTGACAACAGGTAGACTGCTTGAACAGTGGCATACAATGACAATGACTGGCACTGTACCACAATTAAGTCGTATAGCCGAAGTACAAACTGGTGGAGATGGATGGTTTGTGGAAGTAAATCCAGCCGATGCAGCAGAATTAGGATTAGAAGACGGTGATAAAGTCAAACTGTCATCTCCACGTGGTGAGCTAATCACTAAGGTAAATCTAAAAGGTCGTGGAACACCGCAAAAAGGATTGCTATACATGAATTTCCATGATCAGAATCCAACTACAATGGCTAATATTTTGGTAAGTGATGCTGTAGATCCTGCATCTCATCAACCAGAATACAAGCTGTCTATTTGTAAGATGGAAAAGATTTAACTGCATGTGACTCTATGAAATTGTTATGACTGAGGTTCGGCAGGATTTAAAAGTCCTGCTGAACGCAAGTTTTTTACATAGGGGGTGAAGTAATGGTTGTGGCAGGTGTAGTAGTGAAGGTAGTTGCTGGGCAAGAGGAATTTTATGTAGATTTTTTGAAGCGACAAGCAGGAGTGTTAGTGCAAGGTACTACAGCAGGGAATATTGCGATTGTTATTGAAGCTGAGTCTACGGGAGCAATAGAAAAAATGTCAACAAAGTGGACTGAAAAAGAGTCAAACATATTAGGGGTTTTCCCAGTATATATAGGGAAATGTGAATCCGAGAAGGTAGTGAGTTAGGCTTTGAAAGCTAGCAAAAGCATATCACGTAGAAAACTATTTCATGGTCTTGTTCACAGTATGATGGACTATGTATTGGAATCAGCGACAACTACTTTAGAAACAAAAAAGTATCTAAGACCTCCAGGTGCACTTCCAGAGAAATTGTTTGTGTCTTCGTGTAAGCGCTGTGGAAGCTGTGCACAGGCATGTCCGAACAATTGCATTCAATTGTTGCCAGAAAACTCAGGAATAGACTTTGGTACACCTATTATGAATTATACGGATTCAAGCTGTGATTTGTGTAAGCGTTGTATAGAAACATGCCCAGCGAAGGTGCTTTCTGAGGAATATGTTGACCAGCCAATTGGAAAAGCAATAATTAATAAAAGTCTGTGTATGGCCGCATCAGGTGGAATCTGTTCACAAAATTGTCTATCAAGCTGTAGCACATATAATGCTATTAGAAGTAATAGCCACACTATACCTGAAATTGACCAAAGTCGTTGCATTGGCTGTGGTAAATGTATTCATAATTGCATTATGAACCCTAGTGCGATACAAGTAGTTGTTACCGCACCTTACGAATATTAAAGTCACTTACAACAGTGGCTTTTTTTGCTGAGAATTTAGTACAAATTTACCTTCTTATGATACTATTTATGTATGTGAAGAGTTTGGGAGGTTTATCCACTAACATGGGAAAAATCATAGAATGGGATCCAGAGAACGAAGAATTTTGGAGGGTAGAAGGTAGACGACACGCCAACCGAAATTTATCGATCTCTGTTATAGCTTTAATTCTTGCATTTGCAATTTGGCAAGTTTGGTCAGTAGTAGCAGCAAACTTAAACGATATTGGCTTCTCATTTACACAGACCCAATTATTCACATTAGCAGCACTGCCCGGATTAACAGGTGCAACATTGCGGATAGTATATACACTTGTTGCACCAAGCTTTGGTGGTCGTAACTGGACAGTCATAAGCACAGCATCTCTATTAATACCGGCGTTGGGGATTGGATTAGCTGTGCAAAATCCCGATACATCTTATACTACTATGGCAATTTTGGCAGCTTTATGTGGATTAGGTGGAGGGAATTTTGCATCTTCAATGGCAAACATTAGTTTTTTCTATCCGAAGAAAGTAAAAGGTACGGCGTTAGGTATTAATGGTGGACTTGGAAACTTAGGAGTAAGTTTAGTACAATTATTAGCTCCTATTGTAATAACGATAGGTGTTTTTGGTACGATTGTTGGCTCACCACAAGAGCTGGCTAATGGGACGAAAGTGTGGATGCAAAATGCCGCTTTCATATGGTTAATTCCAATTATTATTACAGTAATTGCAGCATTTTTCGGAATGAATAACCTTCCTAATACAGACTCATCAATAAGTGAGCACATTATCGTATTGAAAAACAAGCATACATGGCTAATGACAAATCTTTATATCGTTGGATTTGGTTCCTTTATCGGTTTTTCTGCAACTTTTCCCTTATTAGTTAAAAATGAATTTTTGGAAGTTAACGTTTTTCATTATGCTTTTTTGGGACCGCTAGTGGGGGCATTGGCACGCCCAATTGGAGGTTGGATGGCAGATAAGTTTGGTGGTGCTATTGTTACCTTCTGGGATACGGTAGTTATGATATTTGCGGCAATCGGTGCGCTGTATTTTCTTGAAGCTAACTATCTTTGGGGATTTTTTGGCATGTTTGTTATTTTATTTGCAACCTCGGGAATAGCTAGTGGGTCTACCTTTGGCATGATACCTAATATATTTCCGGCAAAACAAGCTGCTTCTGTACTAGGTTTTGTGTCAGCAATTGCAGCTTATGGGGGATTTCTTATACCCAAGCTGTTTGGCTGGTCGATCAATATATCAGGCAATATTCTGTTGGCAATGTATATATTGATTGCATATTACAGTATTAACCTATTTATTATCTGGTACTGGTATCTGCGACGTAGCGCTATAGGCAAAATATGAAGCTGATAAGCCTAGAAGATTTTTAAAGTCTTCTAGGCTTTTTCACACTGATGTTGACTAATTACTCGTGTTTATCAACAAAGCGCCCTTGTTCAGGCACAGCTATTTCATCAAAATGTCGCACTAACAAATAAGTGGTTTGTTAAATCATCTCCGCCTAAGGAACCATATAGTTTTTTAGTGACTAGATAGAACTTTTACTGATATAATTAAATAATTGGAGTAATTTAATATCTTTAGACATAGAAGGGGATGAGACTATTTGAGTGTTATTATTTCAAAATTCAAGGAAGTTTTGTATTCGGTTTTGCCAATAACAGTTCTTGTACTTATATTAAATTTTACATTGACTCCTATTGAGACACCTTTAATAATAAGATTTCTTATGGGAGCTACGCTAATTATTGTTGGTTTGACAATCTTTTTGATAGGTGTAGATATAGGTATTACCCCAATTGGTAATACAATGGGTTCTGCTATAGTAAAGACGAATAAAATATGGATAGTGGCTGTGGCGGGATTATTGCTTGGCTTTTTTATTTCTATTGCGGAGCCTGATCTGCATATTTTAGCAGGGCAAGTAGATTCGGTCACATCAGGACTTATTTCAAAGATTAGTATCATAGTAATTGTTTCTATTGGAATTGCTGTACTGCTTTCTATCGGTCTGATAAGAATAGTTTATAATTTTCCGTTATATAAGTTATTAACCGTATTATATGGAATAATACTTATACTTGCGATTTTTACATCACCAGAGTTTTTGGCGATATCCTTTGACGCTTCAGGCGCAACTACGGGGGCTTTAACTGTTCCGTTTATTTTAGCTCTGGCTATGGGTGTTTCCATGTTAAAGAAGGACAGTAAATCTTCTGAAAAGGATAGCTTCGGATTAGTTGCTATCGCATCTACTGGTGCGATAATAGCAGTTATGATTATGAGTATAGTTTCTAAAACAGATAAAATTACTGGTAGTCTTGAGCAGGAAACAACTTCGACAGCAATTCTTGGGCCGTTTTTACACAAATTTCCGATAATAGCTGGAGAAGTAATGCTTGCATTACTACCTATTTTAATAATTTTCTTATTATTTCAGAGAATATATTTTAAGCTATCAACAAAGGTTGTTCGTAAAATATTATTTGGTATATTGTTCACTTTTATAGGACTGGTTATATTTTTAGTTGGTGTTAATGCTGGATTTATGGATGTTGGGAGCGCAGTTGGATATAGCATAGCTTCCTTAGATAATAAGTTTTATGTTGTTTTAATAGGCTTTATTTTGGGGTTAGTTACCATTCTAGCAGAGCCGGCAGTTTATGTTCTTACTCATCAGATTGAAGACGTCACTAGTGGATATGTAAGGCGGAAAATCGTTCTCTTTACACTGTCTATTGGTGTTGGTATAGCAGTAGCATTATCTATGGTTCGAATTATAATTCCTGAGTTACAATTATGGCAGTATCTGCTTCCAGGATACATTATTTCTATAGCAATGAGTTATTATGTTCCGAAATTGTTTGTTGGCATGGCATTTGATTCTGGTGGGGTTGCATCAGGACCAATGACAGCTACCTTTATTTTGGCATATGCGCAGGGCGCTGCTGGAGCGATAGAAGGTGCTAATGTTTTAGTTGACGGATTCGGGATGATTGCTATGGTAGCAATGACTCCGATAATTGCCCTACAGGTGTTAGGTGTTATATTTAAATTAAAATCGAAAAAAGGAGGAATAGAAGCACATGGTTAAGGGCTCGGAAGCAATAGATATCGAGTTGATATATATTATTATAAATTTCGGTTCAGGTAGTAAATTGATAAAAAAGGCTAAGCAATTTGGTATTCCTGGTGGGACTGTATCATTAGGAAGGGGAACAATTAACAATCGTATTTTAGATTTCATAGGACTCTCTGATGTGAGAAAAGAGATTGTTTTCATGGTAGCTGATAAAGAAACAGCATATCATGCACTTGAAGAACTGGATAAAGAATTTGAATTTAACAAGCCAAACCATGGTATAGCTTATACAACTTCTATTATTAATACAGTAGGAACCAGATGCTTTAAATGCGAGAAAAATAATAATTTAGATATTATTAATTCGGAAAATACTAATGTTGTAAGAGGTGAAAATAAAATTATGTACCATGCGATAACTGTAATTGTGGATAAAGGTAAGGCTGAGGATGTAATAGATGCGGCAACTGAAGCTGGTTCAAAAGGCGGTACCATAATGAATGGTAGAGGTTCAGGAATTCATGAAACCAGTAAAGTGTTTTCTATGGAGATTGAGCCAGAGAAAGAAATAGTTATGATTCTTTCTGAAGTGGAGATGACCGATAGGATTGTATCTTCAATTAAGGATCAGTTAAAAATTGATGAGCCTGGTAACGGTATAATTTATATTCAGGATGTTAATAAAACGTACGGTATATATAAGTAAAGCAAACAGCCCAAGTTAAGGGCTGTTTTTTTGCAGAGAGATATCAATCACAGCAGCAATCACCAGCACAATACCTGCGTATTGCCAAGCAAGTAGTTGTTCATGGAAAACGAGCACGCTCACTAGCGTAGCTACAACTGGTTCAATCGTCGCAATTATTGACGCTTTACTAGTCTCAACATACTTTAAGCCTTCTGTATATAGGAGGTAAGCTAGCATTGTTGAGAAAAAGCTCAGTCCGATTATATATATCCAAATTTCTGCATTAAGAAACAATGCTCGCTTTGACCATAATCCGCTAAAGGGTGCTGCTGCGACAGCGGCAAATACAAAAGTGTAAACAGTAATTGTTAAAGAGCTATACTTCTTCAGGGCGTATTTGCAAAAGATACTATATAACGCATAGAAAAAGCCTGACCCTAAACCGAGCAACAAGCCATACATTGAAATAGTATCGTTGTTATTCGGTAGAAAACCTACGACAAATGCACATCCGAGTATTGTGATAAAAAGTGCCAGAGTTTTTCGTGGTGTAAATAATTCTTTGAATAAAAATCTAGACATAATAGCGACAAAAATCGGCGCTGTATATAAGAGAATTGCTGATATGGCAATCGATGTTTCTTGAATTGCGCTAAACATGCACCAATTGAAAAACACAATGCTAATAATTCCAGTTCCGATAAAGTATTTGCTATCAGTGATTTTAATTTGTAGTAACTTTCTGTTTTTGATAAGTACATAAACTAATAGAAATATAGCTGCGGTTATTGAGCGTATTGCAACTATTTGAATTGATGTAAAGCCATGTGCACTTAGGTTTTTTACGAACAGTCCGATAATTCCCCATAAAGAAGCTGCAAGTATTATATAAAGGTAAGCAATCCGTTTAGTCATTGTCTTTCTCCCGTATGAAATGTAATTAAATGCGAATTAATAATAATCTGATGTAAATTAATGATAATCTATACGAACTTATATGAGTTAAATCCGTAGAAAAAGTTTCAGTTTTTTTAGTGCATCTTTATAATTTGGATAGCGAAGCGGTAAGTCCAAGGCAGTTGTCTGCTTTAGGATGCTTTTTTTGTGTGAAAATGTTTCAAAGCTATAAACCCCATGATAAGCCCCAATACCGCTCGCACCAACACCGCCAAAAGGTAGATAAGGTGAAGCAACATGATAAACGGTATCGTTAATACAGCCACTTCCAAAGGATACCCATTTTAAAATTTCATTGTGTATTTGCTCTGATTCAGAGAATAGGTATAATGCTAGTGGTTTAGGTCGGTTGATTATCGGTTTAATTATATCATTATTGAGCTCTTCATATGTAAGAATAGGCAATATTGGACCGAAAATTTCATCCTCCATAATTTGATCTTGCCAACTAACATCTGTTAGAATTGTTGGCTCGATGCGTAAAAGCTCACGATTACTCTTACCGCCGATTAAACAGTTACCCTGCTCAATCAAGCTGGTTAGGCGTTCGAAGTGCTTTGTATTGACAATTCTTGTGAAATTTTCATTGTATATAGGTGCTTCTCCATAGAATTGTTTGATGTAATAGCACAATCGTGGTAACAGCTTTTCTTTGATACTAGCATGAACAAGCAGATAATCTGGTGCGATACAAGTCTGCCCAGCATTTAAGAATTTTCCCCAAACTATTCGTTTAGCAGCCAGCTCGATATCAGCATCGTGATGAACTATGCAGGGGCTTTTGCCGCCTAATTCAAGTGTAACTGGTATTAATTGCTTAGCGGCAGCTTCCATAACAATTTTGCCGACATGCTCACTGCCGGTGAAAAATATATAGTCAAACCTTTCCTGTAATAATGCAGCGCTTACTTCAACTCCGCCTTCAACTACATACAAATACTCAATTGGAAAGTTATCATTTATTATTTTGGCGATCAGCTTGGAGGTATTTGGTGTTAGCTCTGATGGCTTTATAATAGCGCAATTACCAGCGGCAATTGCACCTAATAAAGGAGCTAGTGCTAATTGGAATGGGTAATTCCACGGTGCAATAATTAGAACAACGCCATATGGTTCAGAATAAACATAGCTTTTCGAGCCTAAATGGGTAATCGCAGTTTTAAGCTTTTTGGGCTTCGCCCAATTATTAAGATTTTTAGTAATATGATTAATTTCTTGAATTAAAACTGCAATTTCAGTTGTATATGTATCTAGCTCTGATTTATTAAGGTCTTGTTTAAGTGCATGAATTATATCTTGTTGATGATTAATTATTAAACGTTTGAATTTTTCGAGAGCTTTAAGACGAAAGGCAATATCTTTCGTTAGCTGATATTGAAAGAAGCTATGCTGGGCATTAATTATTTGTGTAATATTGTGTATATGTTCGTGATCGTGTGTATGTGTGTGATCGTGTGCCTTCATTTTCTTCCACGCTGTCTTAAAAGATTCATTTTATGGGCAATTCGTTCTTTGATAGCTTCAGTAGATTCTTCATCAATAGTTAATTTGGTTATTATATTATCATCTGTATCATCGAATTCAATAGTTAACCAGTCGCCTTCTTTGGCATTATTAGGCAGTGTATCGCTACTAATTATATGTTGTATTTGTTCGTCGCCCACAAGCAGTACGGCTTTATCCTCGATAATTCTATCAATCACAGCTTTTTGTTGCATTAACGCCACTCCTAACTTGAAGATTTATTATGAATATATCACACAATAAAGCGAAACTTCAATCAGCGGGAATGTATCATATCCACAATCGGAGGGAATGAATCATATCTAATTGATAGTTAGTTGAATCAATCAAGGAGCCCTGCGAAACTATTATGTTGATTTTTACGTATTAAATATATGGAGTATAGATTTAGTAGTATTTTAAAACATTTTAATAGCATTGGTGTTATAAGTTACACTCCGCAGGATGTTTTGATAGCAGGAACTATATGGTACAATTATAATTGCAAGAAGAGGTGAGGTAAGCCGCCATAAATTATTAATGCCAATGAGGGGAATTTATAATGATTATACTTGATAAACCTTATGTTTCTGATTTACTGGTAGAAACAGCAAGCAGACTAGCAATACCAGTGCTTAATAATTTGTCAGTTAAAGAGTTCAATTTGACTGACAAATTAAGCAATAAAGCAAGTGAAGAATTAAGCGATAAATTGATATTGCTAGATGATGATGAGTTTATTGAAAACTTTAAGATCAATAACAGTCAATTACTATACTGCAACTCGGAGAATCCGATCAATTGGATTACCAAACATCTGTCGTTTACGAGTTTACCTAGTATGATTGAGATATTTAAGGATAAGGCTAAGTTTAGAAAAATCATGCAGCCGTTATATCCGAAATTCTTTTACAAACAAGTTTCATATAAAGATTTACATGAACTTGATGTGAGTGATTTAAAGTTCCCTTTTATTATAAAACCATCGGTAGGTTTCTTTAGTATGGGTGTTTATACGGTTTCAAACCCGGCAGACTGGGATACGGTTAAAAATAATTTACATAAAGAAGTAGAAAATATGGGTGAACGTTTTCCAACTGAGGTGGTTAACTCAAACAATTTTATCATTGAGGAATATATCGAAGGCGATGAATATGCAATAGATGCTTATTATGATGTTAGTGGTAAGCCTGTAATTATAAACATATTGAAGCATATATTTTCCTCTGATACTGATGTCAGTGACCGTGTATATATGACATCGAAGCAAATTATAGAGAGCTATTTGGAGCCATTTACGAAATTCTTAGAAGATATGGCTACAAGGATAGATATTAAAGGATTTCCTATGCATGTTGAGGTAAGAGTTGATAAGCAAGGTAATATTATACCAATTGAGGTGAATCCAATGCGATTTGCCGGCTGGTGTTCAACGGATATTGCTTTTTATGCTTATGGTATTAATGTGTATGAGTATTTTTTCAAGCAAAAGACACCAGATTGGGAGCAACTACTAAGCGATAAAAAAGATAAAATATATAGTATGATAATCGCAGATTTGCCAAAGGATATTCTAATAGAAGATATAGTCGATGTTAACTATGAGGGGTTTGTGGCTCATTTTGATAAGCCGTTAGCTATTAGGAAAATTGACTATAAAAAGCATGGCGTTTTTGCATTTATGTTCGCAGAAACAAGTGCAGATAAATATGGGGAGCTAGAAGCTATTCTAAAGTCTGATTTGAAGGAATTTCTAGTTATAGATAATTAAGAGCCGTTAGAAATAAGATTTAATAATAGTTTTTAGGAAAATATTAAACTAATATTGGAGTGAAGTACATGCGTAAGCTTACATTGATGTTTTTTATTTTAATTTTTGGCATTATGGTTTTCGTAGGATGTAGTCCGGAGGGAGATACAGCACCTAACCCTGCGCCAACACCACAACCAAATGATAATTCAGATTCAAAACAAACAGATCCAGTACAACCAGATGCAGATAAAGGTGAAGATAAGACTCAAAAGATTACCGTATATTATGTGAATAATGAATATGTAATGACGGGTGATGAAAAACTAGAGCATGTGTTACCAATTGAAAAGGAAATAATGTTTGATAAGAATAATCAAACGCTTGCACAGCTAGCTGTAGAGGAGCTTCAAAAGAAGCCAGACGATGAAAAACTGGATACTCAATTAAATTTATTCACGATTAATGATGTGAAAACTGAAGGTGATACTGCTATAGTTGACTTTGCAAGCGAAGGACTTAGTGGGGGGTCGCTACAGGAACGGCTAGTGCTATCACAGCTTGTCTATACTCTAACTGAGCTTGAAGGAATAAATAAAGTGCAGATTCTAGTTGATGGCCAGGTAGCAGAATCTTTGATGGGTCATTTTATGATAGATGAGCCATTAACGAAGCAATAGAGCTATCAGATAAGCTATAAGTAATAACTTATATTGAAAAGCCTGTTGAATTTATTCAACAGGCTTTTCGGTTTGGTACATCAGAATTTATAACATTATATCTGATGTACATAAGTGCAACTAAGGCATTCTCTTCACCAGAGGCTTGCACTTACAGAGCATAAGTCTTGCTACGACCTAAAGGTCTAGTCTCGCTTTAGCGAATGCCAAGTTTTCTTTACTCGATATTTTCTTGATTAAACAGGAACCCTGCTATTACCGCAGTAATTGGAATTGCTAATATTAAACCAATACTACCACAAAGTGCTCGTACAAATTCTGTAGCCAAAAAATCCATATTGATTAGCTTAATGAATGGTTGTTCATACGCCATCAATAACAAGAGTAGGGGAATTGAAGCACCAGTATACGCAAGAATTAGTGTATTAGACATCGTGCCCATAATATCCTTACCAACATTCATGCCTGAAGTAACAAGCTCTTTGAAGCTTAAATTAGGGATCTTTTTATTTATTTCATCCATTGATGAAGCTATTGACATACTAACGTCCATTACTGCCCCTAAGGCTCCAATAATAATCCCGGCTAATAATAAACCTTGAAAATCGAAATTTACTCCTTGTGGAATATATAATAGCATTTGAGCTTCTTCGTCAGAGAGCCCGCGTAAATTAGCAAGCACACTAACAATTATTGATAAGATAGCGGCAGCTGCTAGACCACCAAGTGTTCCTAGGATAGCAGCCATAGACTTTCTGGTCCAACCAGTTACAGCGACAAAGGTTATTGTTGATGCTGCTAAGCTAGTAATTAATGCTAATAATACTGGGTCATATCCTCTGAATAATAGTGGTAGCATAAATTTACCAATTAGGAATATTGTGATTCCTAAGGTTATTGCAGCTTTAAGACCTTGCAGCCTACCAATTACGATTAGCAGTAATATGAATAATCCTAATAAGATAAAAATATATGTGTCTCTTGCATAGTCCATTAAATATCCGTTTACAACACCATCACTGCCAGTTTCTAATACTAACAACACCTTGTCGCCTGCAGCCACCCAAAGGTCGTAAGCAGGATTTCCTAAC
>Ga0265293_10011972_pt1 | contig 11633 bp, 9 predicted proteins | sample Munlanlewell138R_FD_192505 | JGI IMG/M metagenome (GOLD analysis project Ga0265293, IMG submission 192505) | Leachate microbial communities from a municipal landfill in Southern Ontario, Canada - Leachate well 138R | ecosystem: Engineered > Solid waste > Landfill > Unclassified | place: Canada... | reverse complement strand
TGTAATATTGCATCTCCCTTTACCGGTGATAAGCAATTTTCGCCCAGGGCGCTCCCTCTTCTCAAAAAGATGCACCTCTGCCCCCTCTCTTGCAGCTGTAATAGCCGCAACCATACCAGATGCTCCTCCTCCTATTATTGCTAAAGTGCCCCTACCCATTTTTTTTAATTACTTTTGGGCAAATATAACGAAAGGTTTGGCACTTTTTTGCGTGTTGGCCCACACCAAGTTCAAAACCTCGTCCTATATTACGTAACAACAATGATAATGGATTTTAAAAGAATTTTATTGCCCACCCTCCTTCTACTCCTCTCATGTACAGGAGGAGAAAAAAATAGACAAATAGAGTATAGGGCTATAGAGAATGAATATGCTACCCGCTTTCATATAGCAATAGATACTATCGATAGAGTGACTATTTTAGAGTTGGGGAGCAGGTTGGAAGGAGAGTCCCAACTAAAAAAATTTAGATTGACCAATACTCCAATATCAGGAAATAGAGAGGAGGGAGAGGTAACTATTGAGGTGCCTCCTAAAAAGATAGTGGCAATGTCTACCACCTATCTCCCCTTTATCTCTCTTCTTGGCGAAAGTGATAGGGTTTGTGCAATATCGGGATCAAAATATGTGGTTGATACAACAATCAGAAGAGGGATAAAAAATGGGACTATTGTAGATATTGGATATGAATCTTCACTAAATATTGAATTGATTATTTCATTAGATCCCGATCTAATTTTAACTTATGGAATTGAGGGCGAAAATAATCAATACATTGCAAAATTAAAGAGTACAGGAATAGCAACAATGGCTGTAGAAGAGTATATGGAACAGCACCCTTTGGGGAAGTTGGAGTATCTTAAATTTTTTGGGGCTCTTTTTGGTAAGGAGAGCTATGCCGACTCTCTATATACTCAAATTAGAGATAGCTATCTCTCCCAAAAAAGTAAAGTAGAAGGGGGATTAACACCTCCGGTAGTTTTGCTCAATGCTCCCTGGAGAGGTGTATGGTATATTCCCGGAGGTAACAGCTATATGGCACATCTAATTCGAGATGCCGGCGGGGAGCCGCTATTGAGTAAAAAAGGGAGCAACTATACACAAAATTTAAGTGTAGAGGAGGTGCTGCTCAAAGGGGAGGGGGTCTCCTACTGGTTACAGCCAAATCAATTCGAAACTTTAGAGCAGTTACGCAAAAGTGACCCTCTATTTGAAAATCTAACTCTTATAGGGGCTGGAAGAGTCTACAACAACAATAAAGAGAGGGGCGAAGGGGGGGGCTCCGCCTTTTGGGAGCGGGGTGTAGTAGAGCCACATATTATTTTAAAAGAGCTTATTGAAATCTTACACTCAAATGGAAAAATAAAAGAGGAGCTTGTATATTACAAGCCCCTCAAATAAGAGAGAGATAGAAAAAACTATCTATACTCTATTGGTTCAACTCTACCATTAAGAAGATCCAATCCATTCATAGCTAAAGCGTACATCTCATTTTCACCCGGAAAAATTTTCACCTCCGCAATAAAAGAGACCCTTTCAACTATTTGATCTACTACCACTTTATTAAAAGCCACTCCACCGGTTAAAAGGATAGCATCTACCTTACCGTGTAAAACGGTAGCTGCCGCTCCAATGGCTTTTGCAACATTATATGCAAATGCATCTGAGATAAGGGTAGCCTCTTGATCTCCATTTTGAACTCTTTGAGTTACCTCAATAAAGGAGTTTGTACCAAGATGGGCTACCAATCCCCCATGGCCTATTAACATTTTCCTTACCTCTTCTAAAGTGTACTCTCCTGAAAAACAGAGCTTGGCTAAATCATAGGCTGGTAGAGAGCCGGCTCTCTCGGGTGAGAAGGGACCCTCTCCATCTAAGGCATTATTGACATCTATAACCTCTCCTCCACTATGTACTCCAATAGAGATACCTCCACCCAAATGTGCTACTATCAAATTAAGAGAGTTATACTCTCTATTGATACTTACTGCATAACTCTTAGCTACCGATTTTTGGTTCAGGGCATGAAAAATTGAGCGGCGGGGAAAAAGAGGGTGTCCGGTAATTCTTGCTACAGGCTGGAGTTCATCTACCACTACCGGGTCTGCAATAAAGGTTCTACACCCCTCTATCTCTTTTCCTAAACTGTGGGCAATCAATCCGCCTAAATTACTGGCGTGCTCCCCTCCTACCCCTACTTTAAGATCCTCCAACATACGGGAGTTAATCTCATATACCCCCGATGCAATTGGTTTAAGTAATCCCCCGCGTGCCATTATAATAGCAACCTTATCAATATCAATTCCATTCTCTTTTAGAGAGTGCAAAATAGCCTCTTTTCTAAAATCGAATTGCTCTGCTATCTTTTTAAATTGAGATAACGCCTCTGAAGAGTGCCTTATAGAGATAGCAAAGAGTTGATGGTGTCCATCAAAGAGCGCTATCTTGGTAGAGGTAGAGCCCGGATTGATTGCTAATATTAGAGCTTTCATAACTACTTGGCCATAAGTGCTGCTAACGCTATTGAATTCAATTTGGTATCGGTACTGTCGGCTCTGCTGGAGAGAACACATGGAACAACAGCTCCAGCTACAATAGCTGCCTGCTTTGCCTCGGGGGCCAAAACTGTATTGGATTTATAGAATACATTTGCAGATTCGATATTTGGGAAGACCAAACAGTCGGCATCTGCAGCAACCTCACTCTTTAGTTTTTTGATAGCAACAGCTTCTGCAGAGAGTGCCACATCTAATGCTAAAGGACCATCTACTACTCCTCCTTTAATTTGACCTCTATCGGCCATTTTAGAGATAATTGCAGCATCCACACAGGCTGGCATACCGGCTAACATCTGCTCGGTTGCTGCTACAATAGCCACTTTAGGGTTTTTGTTTCCAAGGGAGTGCGCTGTCTCTATAACATATTTTGTAATGGCAATTTTCTGTTTAAGATCGGGGGCTGGAATTACTGCAATATCACCCAAAACCAATAGTTTGTGATAGTTGGGATTTGAGAGTAGGGTAACATGGCTTAAAACAGCTTTTGGAGGGAGAAGTCCCTTCTCTTTATTGAGAATTGCTCTCATATATTTGTCGGTACTGCAGAGCCCCTTCATTAAAATATCTCCCTCTCCATCTTTAACTATCTCAACAGCTTTAGCTATAGCCTCTGTCTCATTCTTAATATCTACAACAGTAAATATTGCGGGGTCGATCTTCTCTGCACTACAAACCTGGTCAATCCTATTTTTATCTCCTACTAAAATACCTTCAACAATTCCGGCATCAATGGCTATGCTTAGGGCACCAATAGTGTGGTCATCTACTCCCCAAGCGGCAACTACCTTTTTTTTAGGCTTAATCTTTAACTCCTCAAAAATTTGATCAAATGTTGTAATCATCTCTATATCTATTTTAAATTATTTACAATCGACAATGTATCTTGTGCTATCACAAGTTCTTCATTTGTTGCAATCACAGCAACTTTTACTGCAGATTTAGGAGTTGTTAGAAGCATATCCTCCCCTTGAGTATTGAGGTTGCAGGATTGGTCAAAATCTACACCCAAATAGCGCAACTGCTTCCCAACTGACCCTCTTAGGTTCTTGTCGTTCTCACCAATACCACCGGTGAAGATAATAAGATCAACACCACCCAAAGCAGCTGAATATGCACCTATAAATTTAAGCACTCTATAGTGCAGTATCTCTATTGTTAGAGCAGCTCTCTCGTTGCCATCTCTTGCTGCCTGCTCAATATCTCTACCATCTGAAGAGACACCGGATACTCCCAAAAAGCCACTCTTTCTATTGAGTAGAGCGTTTAACTCTTGTGATGAGAGATTCTCCTTCTCTTGAATATAGAAAATTACTCCAGGATCTATATCGCCCGATCTGGTACCCATAATCATCCCCTCAAGTGGAGTGAATCCCATGGTAGTATCTATTGACTCTCCATTTTTAATAGCTGTGATAGAGCTTCCATTACCTAAATGGCAAGTGATAATTTTAGAGTTATTAAAATCTAAACCGGCAATTTCACAACCTCTTTGGGCAACAAATTTATGACTGGTTCCATGAAAACCATATTTTCTCACTTTATATTTTGTATAGTATTCATAAGGGATAGCATAGGTGTAGGCGTGCTTTGGCATAGTTTGGTGAAAAGAGGTGTCGAAGACTGCAACCTGCGGAGCCTTGGGCATAAGAGTTGTTATAGCCGAAATTCCAAGAAGGTTGGCAGGGTTGTGAAGGGGGGCAAGTTCACACAATCGCTCGATATTTTCAATAGCTTGGGTATCGATAAGAGCACTACTTTTAAAATACTCTCCACCATGTGCTACCCTGTGGCCTACAGCATCAATCTCGTTAAGAGAGTTTAAAACACCCAATTCACTATCGGTCAAAAGAGCCAAAACCTCTTTAATCCCTTCTGTGTGGTTGGGAATAAAAATCTCTTTAACAACTTTTTCGGCGCCTGTAACCCTATGGTTAAGAATCCCCATATCTAATCCAATTCGCTCGACCAACCCTTTGGCCACAAGTTGATAATTAGAGGCCTCTTCCATTTTAAGCAGCTGATACTTAATAGAGGAACTACCGCAGTTCAATACTAAAATAACCATACAATCTTAAATAAATATTAAATTATCGTTTATAATTAAAATAATTTGCGAAGATAATAAAGATTGACCTTTCTCCCTAATAAAATTATGTGATAATCATAAATTTAGGTAAAATTTGTTAGTTGTGAAGAGTAGATCGCCCCTATTCAAATATACCCTATTTTTTGCCTTAGGTATCGTAACGACAGGCAATATTATTTTATCCCCCACTCTTCTCTCTCTCCTCCTTCTATCTCTCTTTACACTCTCTTTGATACTCTATCTGATAAATAGCAAAAAGAGAGTTCACCCTGTAAATGTCGCTTTAAACTGCTCTCTACTTATTCTCTACTTTTTTTTAGGGAGCTGGAGTGCAAGCCTCTCTTATAATAGAGGTGTTGAGGGAGTATCTCAAATTATAGCAAGAGTAGAGAGAGAGCCTCTTCAATTGTTGGTTGAGAGAAAAAGCTATAGTAAAAAGGGGAATAGTGCAACTCTAATAACCTATTCAAAAAGGTATAGAGAGAGGGTTGTGCTCTTTACAAATAGCGATGAATTGATTAAAAAGATAGATGAGGGCCAAATTTTGACAATTAATCCGAAACTCAAAGAGATTTGGCTTGAAGAGAGATTTCAACCCGGTTATAGAGATTGGCTTATAAAAAAAGGGTGTTACTCTTGGGGATATTTAAATAAAAGGGAACTAATAGATATCACTACAGATGCTCTCTCTATATTCACACTCTCAAGGGAGTTGAAAAGACCATTTATAGATAAAATTAGAGAGAGAAGCAGAGGGGAAGTGTGGGGAGAGACTCTAATAGCACTAACAACAGGAGAAAAAGAGGAGTTGGATAGAGAGGTGGTGGAGTGGTTTAAAAAATCGGGGACCATGCATTTAATGGCTGTTTCGGGGTTACATATTGGATTTCTATATTTTTTAATCACTAATCTTCTTTCGCTCTTAGGGAGAGGAAGTTATAAAAATTTTATTAAAGGAGGTATCACTCTATCAATTATTTGGATCTATGCATTGGTGAGTGGACTCTCTACCTCGTCGGTTAGAGCTTCGCTAATGGTAACTGTTTTAATAATATCGCAACTTCTATCCAAGGAGTATAGTACTTTGAATGCTCTATCTATTTCTGCACTAATTACCCTTCTTTACAACCCTAATGCCATATTCCTACTGGGATTCCAACTCTCATATTGCGCAATTCTCTCTATTTTACTGATAAATCCTTACTTTGAAAAGAGTTTTAGAGTGAAAAATCCAATCTTTAGAAGAGCTTTAAAAGTTTTATCAATTACATTATCGGTACAATTGGGGCTATCTGCAATAATTGTTCTAAATTTTGGAGAACTTCCTCTCTATTCTCTTATCTCAAATATTGTAGTTATTCCCATTGCATCAATCGTTATTCCAGTTGCCATACTCGCTATTAGTTTAGAGTTTTTAGTGGCAATACCTGCAGTGATATATAAATTTTTAAAAATTGGAGTTGAGTTTATGATGCAATTTCTCTCAAGAGTAGAAGAGCTGCCGGGAAACTTAATAGTAGTAGAACAGAACTCTATAGAGCAATATTTTTTGGTTTCTCTTACTCTTATACTCTCAATTTACACAATAGTTAAGGGATTATATCCCTCCAATTGAAGTAAAAGTTGTAATTTTGTATCTTAATAAAAATAGATAGGATATGGGCGGTGTTTTTGGGATTATCTCTAATTCGAAGTGTGCAGTAGACCTCTACTACGGTATAGATTATCATTCACATTTAGGAACCCGGAGGGGGGGGATGACTACTTTGAATCGTGAGGGGTTCTTTGCCCGATCAATTCACAATATTGAAAACTCCCACTTTAGAGCCAAATTTGAGAGAGATTTGCCAAAATTTGATGGTGAGAGCGGTATAGGGGTGATTAGTGACAACGATCCACAGCCAATTGTAATTAATTCGCATTTGGGCAAATTTGCAATTGTTACCGTAGGACGAATAAACAATATTAAAGAGCTTGAGAGAGAGCTTCTCTCTCTCAAACACAATTTTACAGAGTTGAGTTCGGGTGAGACCAATCCAACCGAACTCACAGCTATGCTAATTACTCTTGGAAGCTCCTTTAAAGAGGGGATCTCTATTGCCCAAAACAAAATTGAGGGCTCCTGCTCTTTCCTAATACTTACTCAAGATGCACTTTACGCTTCACGCGATCTTAAAGGTAGAACTCCTCTTATTGTTGGGAAGAGGGAGGGAAGCTTTGCTATAACAAGTGAAACATGTGCATTTTCAAATTTGGGATATGAGGAGGAGAGAATTTTAGGGCCGGGAGAGTTGATAAAACTCACTCCCCACTCTATTGAGCAGGTGTTACCACCAAAAAAAGAGCTGCGTATCTGCTCTTTCCTATGGGTCTATTATGGCTATCCTACCAGCTCATACGAAGGAATAAATGTAGATAATGTACGGTTTGCACTGGGTGAAGCGTTAGGAAAAAAAGATGAAACTCCATTGGATATCTCTTCGGCAATCCCCGACTCCGGTACCTGTACTGCAATAGGCTATGCCGCCGGAAGAAAAATTGCCTACCGTTGCGCAATTGTAAAATATACTCCAAGTTGGCCAAGGAGCTTTACCCCTGCCGAACAATCTATTCGCCAAACGGTTGCAAAAATGAAACTAATCCCAAATAAGACACTGTTAAGGGAGAAGAGAATTGCTTTTTGCGACGACTCTATTGTAAGAGGTACACAATTGAAAAATAATGCTAAAACGCTAATTGGATACGGAGCAAAAGAGATACATATAAGAATCAGTTGCCCTCCAATACTCTTTCCCTGTAAATATCATAACTTTTCTACATCACGAAACCCTTTAGAGCTAATTGCACGCAGAGCTATTGAGAAAATAGAGGGGGGAGAAGAGAGAAATTTCGAGAAATATACCAACCCATCTACCCCCGAATATAGAAAGATGATTGAACTTATTCAAGATGAACTCTCATTAGACAGTTTAAAGTTTAATACCATCGAAAATTTGGTTAAAGCTATTGGTTTGCCTAAGGAGTCGTTATGTACCTACTGTTTTGACTCTAAGGGTTAATTGTAAATTGTTGCAAATTAACTTTATAAAATTTTGCTCTCATCTTTTTTTATTTAACTTTGCTTTGATATTTCATTTTATAACCTTATTCTTCCGTTCATATGAACATTTTTGTATCAAGTTTAAGTTTTCGTGCTAAAAAAGAGGATTTGGCCGAACTTTTCGCCCCCTATGGAGAGGTGATTTCAACCAGAATTATTTTCAACAGGGAGACCCGTCGCTCAAAGGGGTATGGCTTTGTTGAGATGTCTAACGAGTCTGATGGACTTGCAGCTATAGAGGCGCTCAATGGTATTGAGCATATGGGCCGTGCTATTAATGTTGCAGTAGCACACGACAGACCGGCCAGAGTAGAGAGTAGTGAAGCTCCTGCAATTGAGGAGGAGGAAGAGTAGTCTATTCTCTTATAGATAAAAAAAAGAGGCCTCTCGTTTGAGAGGCCTCTTTTGTTGTTGTAATTTTACGGAGGAGTTTAAAATTTAATATCCATCTCATCTATAAGATAACCGGCCCCCGCAAACTTATCTATAATAAAGAGTATATAGCGAATATCTACAGAGACATTTCTACACATAGCGGGATCGAAATTTATATCGCTCATTGTCCCCTCCCACACTCTATCGAAGTTGATACCTATAAGTTCACCATTGCCATTTATAACAGGACTTCCTGAATTGCCACCCGAAGTGTGGTTGGAAGCTAAAAAGCAGATAGGCATCTTTCCATCGTTGCTACCCCACCTTCCATACTCTTTTTTCTCAAAGAGCTCTTTGAGCCTTGTTGGCACTGCATAGTCATATATATTGGGGTTATCTTTCTCCATAACTCCATCTAAGGTAGATTGATAGTGGTAGTAAACTCCATCGGATGGGTAATAACCCATAACATTTCCGTAGGTTATTCTAAGTGTCCTATTGGCATCGGGGTAAAACTCTCTCTCTCTATCAAACTCCATGATAGCTCTAATATAAATTTTATAGAGCTTGTTAATCTCACGCTCGATAGAGATTATTGTTGGTCTAATCTCATTGGTTATAAAGTTTGTAAACTCTCTGTTCATTATAGAGATAGGATCCTTCTCTAAAATGGTGTTGTAAGAACTTTTTTGTAAAGTGGAGTAGAGAATAGAGGAGTCTCTATAAATAGAGTTTTGGTATAGATGTGAGATGTACTTATCAATCGAACCATGCCTCTTCAGTTCGTTACGATAGAAGGGAGGCTTTAAATCATTTTCGATATTCTTCTCATACTCTCGCATAACTGCAATAAAAGCATCTCTATCTATGGGTAAAAAGTAATCTTTATAAAATTTGTCTATCAACCCCTTACCTCTATCAGAGAGAGTTGAACCACTCTTTTTATTAAGTTCCTTTTGAAGGGCTCCTGCAAAATTAAAGAGTTCGGAGGCTTTTACAGCCTCATTATAATAGTCTAATACAAAACGATAAGGTTCAATACGGGAGTAAAGAAGAGAGAGTTTTCTTACTAAACCGTTATATTGTGGTTGATCTTTGGCCCAATCGTTAAATTGGCTCTCAAATAACTCTTTATTGGCCACGGTATTGGGTCTTACCAATCCCTTAGTCTCACCCTGCCATTTTTTCCAAGCATTTGAAATACTTGCACTCTTTGAGGCGTACTTGATACGAATAGCGGGGTCGCGCTCCATCTCTCTCTTTATAATCTTCAATCTCTCATTTCTTAAATTAATTTTATGAGGATTGGAGCGCTCTTGTGTATATCGGACAGCGTCAGATATTATATATTGTTCGGTTCTGCCGGGATAGCCATAGACTAATGTAAAATCTCCCTCCTCGATCCCCTTGGCAGAGATAGAGAAAAAGCGCTTGGGTTGGTAGGGGCGATTATTGGGCGAGTAGTCGGCCGGACGGTTATTCTCGCCGGCATATACTCTATAGAGGGCAAAATCGCCAGTATGCCTTGGCCACATCCAGTTGTCGGAGTCGCCTCCAAATTTTCCAATTGAAGAGGGTGGTGCTCCAACTAACCTAACATCTGTAAAGAGCTCATAAACAAAGAGAAAATATCTGTTTCCGTAATAGATACTCTCAACGGAAGCTTCGTAATGGTTGCCGGAAGTTGCCTCTTTTACTATCTCTTTTATATTGGCTTTAATAATTTTCTGCTCTTCACTATCGGTAGTGGTAGCAGAGAGGCCTTTAACCACCTTGTGGGTAACCTCCTCCATTTTTATAAGGAATTTAACACTCAAGCCGGGGTTAGGAAGTTCCTCGCTCATAGAGAAGGCCCAGAAACCATCTTTAAGGTAATCGTTCTCAAGGGAACTATGGCTCTGAATCACCGAGAAACCGCAATGGTGATTTGTAAGAAGTAGCCCTTGGGGTGAGATTATCTCTCCGGTACATCCACCTCCAAACCGAACGATGGCATCTTTTAGGGATGAGCCCAACATATTATAGAGCTCTTGATCCGAAACTTTTAAACCTTTAGCTTGCATATCGGCTAACCTCTCTTTAATTGCAGAGGGGAGCCACATCCCCTCATCACCTTTTACTATAGATGAGAAAAGTGTAAACGAAAGAATAAAAGCAACTATCACTCTCTTCATATTATATTTTTTTATTTGGTTAGTAACTATAAATTTACAAAATATTATTACTTTTGAAAGTAACGAAGAGATGAATAGATACTCTAAATATATTATAGCAATTGTTGCCACTCTCATTATTGGAGCAGTTGCATGGTATTTTAGTAGAGTGATTCTCTATATATTACTATCGGCAGTACTATCGCTAATAGCAACACCATTAATGGGTTGGATCTCCTCTATTAAAGTGAAGCGCTTTCAGATTCCCCGTTCATTGGCAGCACTGCTTACAATAGTTGTGTTGCTCTCTATTTTTCTCTCAATATTTCTACTGATAGCACCTATTTTGGGCTCTTTTTTTAGTAAAGTAGCTTCATTAAAGATTGAGGAGATTGAGACCTTTATCTCGGAGCCTTTCTATAGAATCAATCGAATAATAGCCCAACTCTTCCCCAACCAAAACTCCGATTTTAAGATAGAGAGGTTAATATTTGATGAGTTGAAGAGAGGATTTACCACCTCCTCTATAGCTTCCCTCTTTAGTTCGGTAGCCAATGTGCTAATAAACACTGTAATGGCAATTTTTATTGTTCTCTTTATAACCTTCTTCTTTATAAAAGAGAAAAATATGTTTGACAATATTGTGGTAACTCTATTTCCCGATAAGTTTGAACCCAATGTCAGGCGTGCCCTCGCTTCTATAAATACCCTTTTGGTTAGATATTTTATTGGTATCTCTGTTCAAATTGCAGCAATAACACTATTAAATAGTATAGGATTACATTTTATTGCAAAATTAGATCCCTCCTTCGCTTTGGTATTGGCTTTAATCACCGGTGTTTTAAATATTATTCCCTATGTTGGACCTTGGATTGGGGCAGTTCTGGCAATTCTACTTACCCTAATCACTCAAGCTCCATTCGATTTGGAAGTTGGTGCCCTACTCTTTAGAATGGTTGCAATATTTTTAGGAACTCAGCTGATAGATAATTTTATCTTCCAACCCTTTATATTCTCCAATAGCGTAAGAGCACACCCCTTAGAGATATTTATAGTGGTACTAATAGCAACAGGTATTGCAGGCATCCTTGGGATGCTCATTGCAATACCTGCCTATACTGTGATCAGAATTTTTGCAAGGGAGTTTTTCTCTCACCTGAAAGTGGTAAAAAAACTGACCGAAAATATTGAAAGTTAAGAGAAGCTATTTTTTAGAGTGCTCCTTAACATATTTATTATATTTATCATAACCTGCCATATACTCCTCGCTCTTTTCGCGGAAACGGAAGTAGATATTCTTTAGATATTCGGCCACGAGTCCTTTAATCTCTTCGTCGTCGGCAAGGGCAAAACACTTCTCA
>Ga0265293_10011971_pt1 | contig 11633 bp, 10 predicted proteins | sample Munlanlewell138R_FD_192505 | JGI IMG/M metagenome (GOLD analysis project Ga0265293, IMG submission 192505) | Leachate microbial communities from a municipal landfill in Southern Ontario, Canada - Leachate well 138R | ecosystem: Engineered > Solid waste > Landfill > Unclassified | place: Canada... | reverse complement strand
CGCGCGGTCAGAGAACGAACGCTCGGGACGGTCGCCCCAGGTTCTTTCCCGCTGAGGACGGTTTTCCGTCGAGCGGCCTTCGCCTTGGCGATCCGCCCAGCGGCCGCGGTTTTCCTGGGAGCGCGGCGCGGCATCCCCCCGATAGCCTTGCTCACGCTCGCCACGGTAGCCGCCTTCACGGGCGCCGCCTTCCCGAGGGCCACCCTCGCGGAAACCGCGCTGCGGACGGCCGCCCGGACGGGCACCTTGCTTCCAGCCGCCAGGCTTGCCGCCGCCATTGCGACGCGGCCGATCCGTACCCGGACGAGGCGTGCGTTGCGGCTCCAGACCAGCAATGGTCTGCACATCGATCATCTGGTTCGTGTAGCGCTCGATCGTGCGGACTTTATGGCGTTCGCCATGCAGCGCCAGCGTGAACGATTGGCCATCCCGGCCGGCACGGCCCGTACGGCCGATACGGTGCACGTAATCTTCCGCCTGCATCGGCAGGTCGAAGTTGATGACGTGGCTGATGCCCTGCACGTCGATGCCGCGCGCGGCAACGTCGGTGGCCACCAGAATCTGGATCTGGTCGCGCTGCATCATGCCCAGCGTACGGGTACGCTGGCGCTGGTTCATGTCGCCGTGCAAGGCAGCGGCGGCAAAACCCGAGTCAGCCAGTTGATCAGCCAGATCGTCCGCCGCCCGCTTGGTCGACGTAAACACGATCGCCTGCTGGACATTGGCGTCCCGCAGCAGGTGGTCGAGCAGACGGGTCTTGTGGCCCATGTCGTCGGCAAACAGCAGCGCTTGCGTAATATTGTCGTGCTTGTCCTTCTGGCTGGCGATTTCGATCCGCTGCGGATCACGCATCATTTTTGCGGCCAGACGCGCCACCGTACCATCCAGCGTTGCTGAAAACAGCAGCGTCTGGCGGCTCTCAGGCGTCCGCGACACAATAGCTTCGATGTCATCGATGAAGCCCATGTCCAGCATGCGGTCCGCTTCATCAAGCACCAGGGTTTCCACTTCGCTCAAGTTGACGCGGCCAGACTGCACGTGATCAAGCAGACGGCCCGGCGTTGCCACCAGCACATCCACACGGCGCGACAAGGCTTTGAGCTGGGCGCCATAAGGCATGCCGCCGACCACGGTCGCGGTGCGCAGCCAGTTCAGGGTTTTTCCAAACGAACGGGTGGCGTTGGTCACTTGCTGAGCCAGCTCACGCGTCGGCGTCAGCACCAGCACGCGCACGCCCGGCGAACGCAGCGGCGAGCCGCCAAGCTGGCGGTTCAGCGCAGGCAGCATGAAGGCGGCGGTTTTTCCGCTGCCGGTTTGTGACGACACCATCAGGTCGCGCCCTTCAAGCGCGAGCGGAATGGCTTGCGCTTGCACAGGCGTCGGCTCCACGAAGCCCGCTTCCTGAACGGCGGCGACAATGGCGGGAGCCAGACCAAGAGATTCAAAAGACATAGTTTTCCTATCGTTGCATTAAAAAGCGCAACACAAGCTCACCGGACGGCTCTGCATTTACAGAGGTCAGGGCAACGCGCCCGTTCTGGCGGGCATCGACGACAGCGGTATCTGTCAAGCTGGCGCTACGCGGCGAAGCCATCATCGGGCTTCGGACGGATCATCGGCGCCGACCGATACCACCGTGCGCGCTTGGCGAAGGGAAAGACGAGGTCAGAGACGATGCAGCTTCGGCATTTCTAGCCGATTCACTGCATGGGAGTCACATCATGAAGAGTGAAAGAAAGGACGATGCGATTTGTGCAGTGCAAGTATATTAACCGATGACTACGGGTTTTTCCTAGTTTTATTACGCGTCATTGGCAAGAAAGCATCATTCTGCACGCCGGAAGGCAACCGCCCGATACGCGTATCGGGCGGTTTATCCAGCACGGCGGCCAGCGCGGCTCAGATGGCTTCGGCAGGCGACGGCGCATTAGCGGAAGACGGCGTGTCATCCGAATCAAAGGAAAGCACGACCTTCTCATCGTCTGTGGCGTCAACCGTGACCTTGCCGCCGTTGGACAACCGTCCGAACAGCAGTTCATCAGCCAGTGCCCGCCGGATGGCGTCCTGGATCAGCCGCTGCATCGGGCGGGCGCCCATCAGCGGGTCAAAGCCTTTTTTCGCCAGGTAGGCCCGCAGCGACTCCGTGAAGATGACTTCCACCCGCTTCTCATGCAACTGCTCTTCAAGCTCCATCAGGAATTTATCGACCACCCGCAGGATGACGGCTTCATCCAGCGCCTTGAACGAAATGATCGAATCCAGGCGGTTCCTGAACTCCGGCGTGAACATCCGCTTGATGTCCGCCATTTCGTCGCCGGCCTGGCGCGAGCTGGAAAAGCCGATGCCGGGCCGCTGGAGGGCTTCGGCGCCCGCGTTGGTGGTCATGATGATGACCACGTTGCGGAAATCTGCCTTGCGTCCGTTGTTGTCCGTCAGCGTGCCATGGTCCATGACCTGAAGCAGGATGTTGAAGATTTCCGGATGCGCTTTCTCTATCTCGTCAAGCAGCAACACGCAATGCGGCTTCTTGGCAATGGCCTCGGTCAGCAAACCGCCCTGGTCAAAGCCCACGTAGCCCGGCGGCGCGCCGATCAGGCGGGACACCGCGTGACGCTCCATATACTCCGACATGTCAAAGCGCAGCAGCTCAACCCCGAGGATGAAAGCCAGTTGCTTGGCCACTTCGGTCTTGCCGACGCCGGTGGGACCGGAGAACAGGAAGGAGCCGATGGGCTTGCCGGGCTTGCCCAGCCCCGACCGCGCCATCTTGATGGACGCGGACAGCGCTTCGATGGCGGCATCCTGGCCGAACACCACGGCTTTCAGGTCGCGATCGAGCGTGGCCAGTTTGCTGCGGTCATCCGACGAAATGGACTGCGGCGGAATCCGGGCGATCTTGGACACGATGTCCTCGATCTCGTTCTTGCCGATGGTTTTCTTCTGCTTCGAGCGCGGCAGGACCCGCTGCGCCGCCCCGGCTTCATCAATCACGTCAATGGCCTTGTCCGGCAGATGGCGGTCATTGATGAACTTGGCCGACAGCTCGGCCGCTGCGGTCAATGCCGCCGCCGAGTACTTGACCCCGTGATGGGACTCGAAGTGCGGCTTCAGCCCGCGCAATATCTGCACGGTCTGTTCCACCGTGGGCTCAACCACGTCAATTTTCTGGAAGCGCCGCGACAAAGCGTGGTCCTTCTCAAAAATGCCGCGATATTCCGTATACGTCGTGGCGCCAAGGCAACGCAGCGCGCCGGACGACAAGGCCGGTTTCAACAGGTTCGACGCGTCAAGCGTGCCGCCCGATGCGGCGCCGGCGCCGATCAGCGTATGGATTTCATCAATGAACAGGATCGCGTTCGGCTTGTCCTTCAATTGCTTGATGACCGCCTTCAGCCGCTGCTCAAAATCGCCGCGGTACTTGGTGCCCGCCAGCAAAGCGCCCATGTCCAGCGAATACACGCAGGCATCGGCCAGCACCTCCGGCACCTGGCCTTCCGTGATGCGCCACGCCAGGCCTTCCGCGATGGCGGTCTTGCCCACGCCGGCCTCACCAACCAGCAAGGGATTGTTCTTGCGGCGGCGGCACAGCACCTGAACGACCCGCTCCACTTCCTGCTCACGGCCGATCAGCGGATCAATCTTGCCCGCTTTCGCCAACGCATTCAGGTTTTGCGTAAATTGATCCAGCGGCGTCTGCTTGGACTCAACCTCGGGCTCTTCCGCCTCTTTGGCGGGCGCGGGCGGCTCCTGCTGCCCTTGCTTGGTAATGCCGTGGGACAGGTAATTCACGACGTCCAGGCGCGTCACGCCCTGCTGGTGCAGGTAATACACCGCATGGGAGTCCTTCTCACCGAAGATAGCGACGAGCACATTGGCCCCGGCGACCTCTTTCTTGCTGTTGCCGGTGGACTGGACGTGCATGATGGCGCGCTGGATCACCCGCTGGAAACCCAGTGTGGGCTGGGTATCCGCCTCTCCGGTGCCCGGCACCGTGGGGGTGTTGTCATTGACGAAGCTGCGCAGGTTGTTGCGCAGGCCCTCCAGATTGACGGCGCAGGCCCGCAGGACGTCAGCGGCCGACGGATTGTCAAGCAGAGACAGCAGCAGGTGCTCGACCGTAATGAATTCATGCCGGGCCTGTCTGGCCTCGACGAAAGCCATATGAAGGCTAACTTCCAATTCTTGAGAAATCACGCTTCCTCCATGATGCACTGAAGCGGGTGCTGGTTTTGCCTAGCAAACCGGCTTACTTGCTCAATTTTCGTTGTGGCGATGTCTCGAGGATACACCCCGCACACGCCCCGGCCTTCGTGATGCACCTTGAGCATGATTTGCGTTGCCTGTTCGCGCCCTTTTCCGAAAAAGCTCTCAAGAACGACGATGACGAACTCCATGGGCGTGTAGTCATCGTTCAAAAGAACGACCTGGTACAAAGGAGGAGGCTTAGCGCGCGCTGCCTCATGTTCCAGGACGGTGGCGTGATCTGGATGCGTCTCAAACCCGGTGCTCATGTGTTTATTCTATCCACTTAAAAGGGACCCGCAAGTCAAAAACGAGGCGAAAAAACTCGGGCCATCCCTGTATTGACTCTACGGGCCATCTTTCCCATTATCTTGTGCTAGGGACTTGAGAATTCAAGCCCTCCGTTTGAAAAAACGATTCGGATCCCTATTTCCGCATTTTGCGGTTCCGTTTGGAGACAACGGTCAGACAAATAGGTAGGTGCAACGTACTAGAAGAAATAAGGCATAGAGTCATGTCCAGCGATACCACGAGTAAGAGTACCGGTACTGTCAAATGGTTCAACGACGCCAAAGGGTTTGGCTTCATCACGCCAGATGACGGAGGCGACGACCTGTTCGCGCATTTTTCGGCCATTGAGATGAATGGCTTCAAAACGCTCAAAGAGGGTCAGAAAGTTCAATTTGAAGCCGCTCAAGGCCCAAAAGGCAAACAGGCTCTGAACATCAGCGCCGCAGTTTGAACCCTTGAGGCGTAGTACGCCGTGCTACGCTTGATAGACTTCAATTCTGCACGGTACCAACGGCCGTTGGTACCGATGATGCCCTCATGCTGACAATTTGTGAGCGTTTCAAACGCTGCCTGGCCAGTTTAACCGTTTCCTCCGCGCTGCTCGCGCCGTTCGCCGCGTTCGCCAGCCCGCCCCAGCTTCCCACCACTCCCCTGCGCGCAGGCATGCACCTGATCCAGGCGGAAGTAGCCGCCGATCACGCCAGCCGCCAGCAAGGTCTGATGCACCGCCAGTCCCTCGCCCCCAATCACGGCATGCTGTTTCTGTTCGAGCAGTCCGCCATCCATTGCATGTGGATGCGCAATACACTGATCCCGCTGTCCGTAGCCTTCCTGGATGAGCAAGGCGTCATTCTGAACATTGAAACCATGGAACCGCTGAATGACCGCAGCCACTGCGCATCCGCCCCCGCCCGCCATGCGCTGGAAATGGACGCGGGCTGGTTCGAGAAAAAAGGCGTGCGGCCCGGCATGCGCATCGGCGGCATCCCGGCAAGACGCTAATCCCGCTTCCACTTCGGTGACCTAGTGTCCTGTTTGGTTAGTTCATTCACTTATATTCGGATTGGCCAAACAGGACACTAGGGATATCCATCCTAATTTTCCCTGTCATTTTTCTTTACAGTGACCGGAGTCTTCCCTCTCGCCCCCTATGAGCGCCGCAGGCCCGGCAAGCAACCGAGGCAAGGCGCTTCCCCCACTTCAACTGGAGTCACCACAACAATGATTGATCAAGAAAAGCTGGCTATTCGAGAATTGCTGGAGAACTGGGCGTTATGGAGAGATGCGGGGGATTGGGAACGGTTTGCCACGGTCTGGCATGAAGAAGGGAAAATGAATGCCACCTGGTGCCAGGCGCCCGCTTCGGAATTCATCAAGCAAAGCAGGCACGGCATGGAAAACGGCGTCAACATCCTGCACTTTCTGGGCGGCATCACCGTGGACCGCCATGAAAACCGCGCCGTTTCACAAACCAAGATGACCATCTCCCAGCGCGCGGAGGTGGATGGCGTCTTGTGCGACGTGCTGTGTACTGGCCGCTTCTACGACTTTCTTGAAAAGCGCAATGGCCAGTGGGGCATCGTCGAGCGTCAGCCCATCTATGAAAAAGACCGCATTGACCCAGTCGACCCCAGCGTTCGGCTGGAACTGGATCAAGGTCTGTTGCAACAGTTTCCGGTTGGCTATCGCCATCTGGCCTATTTGCAGAGCAAAATCGGCATGCAGGTCAAGACCTCAATGCCCGGCCTGCTCGGCGACGAGGTTCAAGCGCTGTATCAGCGCGGCCGGGATTGGCTTGCAGGCTCGCCCACGCCGTAATACGTCTTACAGAAGCTCAACGATAACACCCCACAACAACAGCAGGAGCCATCGATGACACGTAAACGCTTGCCCGTTCTTACCGCTCTCCTCATGCTTGGCGCCGCCACCACCGTGGCCCAGGCTCAGTCCGCTGACAACTGGCCCAACCGGCCCATCAAGTTCGTGGTGGGCTTTGGCCCGGGCGGCGGCACCGACATCATTGCCCGCATGTTCGCGCAGCCGCTGGCGCAAGCGCTTGGCCAGCCCATCGTGATCGAAAACAAACCGGGCGCGGGCGGCACGGTCGCAGCGGGCCAGGTCGCGCGGGCAGCGCCTGACGGCTACACCGCGTTCATCATGAACAACGGCCATGCCGTGTCATCGATCATGTATCGGTCCCTGCCCTTCCATGCGGTACGGGACTTCGCCCCGGTTTCCATGCTGTGCGAACAGCCGCTGGTGGTCGTGGCCGGCCGCAACAACGCGCCACGCCATCTGGACGGGCTGATCACGCGCGCGCGCGCCCAACCCGGCGTCCTGAACTTTGCCAGTGTCGGCGTCGGCAGCACCCAGCACTTCGCGGCCGAACTCTTCAAACAGCAGGCGGGCATCAATATGGTGCACGTGCCCTACAAAGGCACGCCCCAGGCGGTCGCTGCCACGATGGGCGGCGAAGTGGACATGCTGGTTGAAGTCGCCTCGCCCATCCTCGGCCAGATCCGCAGCGGCGATCTGACGCCGCTGGCGGTGACCTCACCCACCCGCTTCGCGGGCTTGCCGGATGTGCCAACCGCCCAGGAAGCGGGGCTGGCCAACTACAACGTCACCACCTGGTATGGCGTGGCCTTCCCAGCCAAGACCCCGAAAGCCATCGTTGACCGGATGAACGCCGCCATCCAGAAAATCTCGCAGGACCCCAACCTGATCAATCAGGCCATGAACGCCGCATGTCAGACACGCGCCACATCACCCGCGGAGTTCGAACGTCACTTGAACAGCGAGATCTCTCGCTGGGAAGCCGTTCGCAAGACCGCCAACATTGAACAGCAATAGCAATAAAAGCGGTCCGCCCCTTAAGCGCTTCGCGCGCCCCCCTCAAGGGGGCGGCACTGACGGGCTGGCAAAGCCAGACCCGCGGTGCCCTGGATAGGTTGAGCTTCTTCTGTAGGAGCGAGCGCTGCTCGCGAACCCCTACCCCTGGCCGATCCACAGCCCATCTCTCCCAGATTCGTGCAGAATTGCCGCGATCCGTTTAAGCTCTACAGGTTCCCGCCAGCGCACTTGCGCTGATGCCTTGCGTATTCGTTTTTTTCCATACCTGTCAATGACCGTCAAACCCCGCGCCAAAAAAGCGTCCTGGATCTCTGAAAAGCCCGAGTCCACCGCCACCCGTGTTGAACGCCAGATCAAAGAGGCTGTGCTCAGTGGCAAGTTGAAAGCCGGGGAAGTGCTCGGTTCCGAAAACGAGCTGGCCGCCCAGTTCGGCGTCAGCCGCCTGCCCATTCGTGAAGCGCTGAGCCGTTTGTCAGCGCTCGGCATCATCGAGATCCGGACCGGCGCGGGCGGTGGCGCGCGGATTGCCGAATCCGCCAACCCCAGCGCCGCCATTGAAGCGCTGGCGCTTCAGTTCCAGTTGGCGGGCGTCACCGTCGATGAGGTGTTTGTGGCGCAATATACGCTTGAGACCGCCGCCATCCCGCTGGCCGCCAAGGAAGCCACCGACGAAGAGCTCGACGCCATCGAAGCGGCCATTGGTCTGGCCGAAGCGGCCGTGAACGGCGGAGAACGCTTCACCCGCGCTTCATTGAATGTCCACCAGTTGATGGTGGATGCCGCGCACAACCACGTGCTGTCCGCAGTAATGCAGGCGGTCACTGCCGTCCTGTACCGTGCCCTTCTGAAAGGAACGAACGAGCAGACCGCCAAAGGCGTGGTCAAGCACCACCGGCAGGTATTGCAGGCGCTGCGCCAGCGCGACCCGGAAGCGGTCCGCATGGCTGTGATTCCTTACTTGGAGCGCGTGCGGCGCCACACCAACGAACTGTTTCGCGACGAAAACTAAACACGGATCATCGCAGCTCCAGCGTTGAGGAAGTTGACAACGCGCTCGTTCACGCATACTGTATGCGTGAATCGCACTCAGGAGACACCATGATTATCGATTGCCACGCCCACGTCAGCGCCCCCGTTGAGCTCTGGGCTTACAAAGCCACCCTTCTCGCCTCGCGCGGCACGCACGGACGAGGCGGCGTTAAAGTCAGCGACGACGAGATCCGCGCCGCTGCCAATAAAGCCGAAACCTGGCCCAAGGGGCACCTGGATTACATCCGTGACCACGGCACTAATTTCCAATTAGTTTCACCGCGGCCTTTCCATTCCATGCACTCGGAGTCGCCGGCCCGCATCATTGATTGGTATACCGAAGAGTGCAACAACATCATTTATCGGCAAACCCAGCTTTTCCCAGACACTTTTGCAGGGATTGCTGGTTTGCCTCAGGTCGCAGGTGAAAAAATCGAACGTGTCCTGCCGGAGCTTGAGCGCTGCATCAATGAGCTGGGCTTCGCCGGCTGTCTGTTGAACCCGGACCCATTTGAAAATGGCATTTCCGAAGCACCGCCGCTGGGTGACCGTTACTGGTATCCTTTGTACGAAAAACTGTGTGAGCTTGACGTACCTGCTCATATTCACGCTACGGGCTCTCGCTCCGAGCGCGTTCCCTACTCACTGCACTTTGTCAATGAAGAGACGATTGCTGTGGTTGGCTTGGTCAATTCGTCCGTGCTCACTGACTTCCCCGATCTGAAGATCGTGGTCAGCCACGGTGGCGGCGCAGCCCCGTATCAGCTGGGACGTTTCCAAGCACCGTCAGTACGTCGCGGCGCGGGGAATCTGTTCTCGGATGGCTTCCGCAAGCTTTATTACGACACCGTACTCTATACGGAAGAAGCACTGCGCCTCCTGATCAAAACCGCGGGCGTGGATCGCTGTTTGTTTGGTACTGAGTGTCCAGGCGTGGGTTCCTCGATCAACCCGGAAACCGGCCGTTCATTCGACGACGTCAAAACGATGATTGACAATTTGGATTTCCTGACGGAAGAAGACCGTCGGAAAATCTATGAAGGCAACGCCAGAAAGGTCTTCAAAATCAAAAAATAAGCGTGAGGGAAAGCCCATGGTGAACTCAACAACAAGCCCGGACGGCTTTCCCATCACCGTTCTTACCGGTTTCCTCGGCAGCGGTAAGACCACGCTGCTGAAGGAATACCTGGCTGAAGGCGCCAATCAAGATACCGCTGTCATCATCAATGAATTCGGCGAGGTGGGCCTGGATCATCATTTGGTTGAAGCCATTACCGATGATATGGTGGTCCTTTCTGGCGGCTGCATCTGTTGCTCCATCAATGGAGATCTCCCACTCACGCTAGAAAGGCTGCATCAGTCTGCTCAGCAAGGAAAAATCCCTCCCTTTAAACGCGTTCTGATTGAAACAACCGGATTGGCTGACCCCGCTCCCGTTATACAAAGCCTGATTCTGGACAAAAAAACGCGGGAACATTTCTACTTTGATCAGCTGATTTCCACCGTTGACGCCACACAGTTTGAACGCCAGTTAGCTCGTCATCTGGAGATTGAGCAGCAGCTGATGTTGGCCGATGTCCTGATCCTGACCAAAACGGATTGCATTTCTGACTCCCAAAGAACCCAGCTCATCCAGCTTCTAGGTACACTCCAGCCCCATGCTCCACTGCTGTCCAAACAGGCCGGTCAGCGCTTGGCAGACGCGCTGGAAATTCGTTGGGCGGACCCAGAGCGTCACTCGCTCGCTGCATCAAACGCAGCCGCTTGGGCACAGCGTCTTACCGGTTCCTTTTGCACCGATCCCGGCTGTAATGATGCTAGCCACTCTCACTTCGCTCATAACCAACGTTATCAGAGCACCGAATTCACCTTTGACGCTCCCTTAGCCTGGGAAGACGTTAGTGACTGGCTCGCCAGCCTGTGCTTTTTTCACGGCGAACGTATCTTGCGCATGAAAGGCATTCTTCAACTCCAGGATGAACCTAGGCCGGTGGTGATTCACGGCGTCCACCAAACCCTCTATCCCAGCGAGACCTTGGCCTCATGGGGCACTTTGCCGCGCCGCTCCAGCGTTGTCTTCATCACTGAACAGTTAGAAAAAAATCTGCTCACTCCACCATTCCAATAGCAGCGGGCGCCAGCCTGACGCAAAAAAGTCCGCTAACGCCGTTTCAGGCAGTCAGCGGACTCTAGGAAGATGGCAATCAGAGGCTTTTATTTATCTAGCATCAAGCCGTGCTTCTTCACGACGGCCTTCCAATACTCGAACTCTTTGCGGGTGAGCTCACCAAAAGCCTCGGGCGTACCCGTCACAACGCTGTAACTCTTGCTTTCCACCGCATCACGAATTTCCGGCAAGGCCATCACTTTGTTCAAGGTGGCATTCAGCTTTTTAATGATCTCGGGCGACGTTTTAGCCGGCGCATACATACCTACCCAAATCGCAAAGTCATACTCCGGATAGCCGTATTGCGAAATACTCTTCACATTCGGCAGCAGCTTGCTCGGTTCTTTACCCGTTTGAGCCAGTGCCCTTAACTTACCCGACTGAATGTTCGGCAGCGATTGATCCAAACCACCAATCACCATATTCGTATTGCCCTGCATCACATCCATCATCGCAGAGCCCATGCCGCTACCGGGAATATGGCGCATATTCGTTCCGAGGATGTCCTGCAGCACAATGGAATACAACTGGGTGGTTGATCCCATACCCGGCGAGCTGTAGGTGGCCTCATCACCTTTTTCCTTCAACTCTTTCACCAACTCCGGAAAAGTCTGTGCCTTGGTGCTTGGCCCAACCAGCACCGCCAATTGGCCAAGACCAATTTGTCCGATAGGGGCAAAATCTTTAACGGGGTCGTATGGGGTGGTGCGCGTAGCCGGTGTAATCACATGCGAGTTGATCGACACCATCAGCGTATAGCCGTCAGGATTGGCCTTGGCGACCGAGTTCGTCCCAATAGCTGTGGCAGCGCCTGGGCGGTTCTCAACAAAGGTGTTCTGACCCAGTTCATTGCCCAGCTTGTCAACAATAAGCCGTGCGATGATGTCAGGCGAGGTGCCCGGGGTATACGGCACCACAATGCGTATTGGGCGCTCCGGATACGCTGCCATGCCAAGCATCGGCACACACAGCAGAGCACTCAGACAGCCAATCTTCAATTTTCTGGATTTCAAGTTTGTCTCCTTGCATAGGTCGTAGCCTGCTTTTCTCA
>Ga0265293_10011970_pt1 | contig 11633 bp, 7 predicted proteins | sample Munlanlewell138R_FD_192505 | JGI IMG/M metagenome (GOLD analysis project Ga0265293, IMG submission 192505) | Leachate microbial communities from a municipal landfill in Southern Ontario, Canada - Leachate well 138R | ecosystem: Engineered > Solid waste > Landfill > Unclassified | place: Canada... | reverse complement strand
ATACTCAGGACTCTAATGGCAATGCTGTTTATGGAGATTATAACAATAAAAGCACCTTAAGTCTGCTATATAGAGACCCGGTTGCCTATATGGATAAAAATGGGACAGTAAAGCCTTTTAGTGATTATCATACTACAAATGACCCAGACCTTAAGAGAAGATTAGACCTTTTAAGATTATCTACAAATAATAGTTTCTATTTTTTAGAGACTGGGTATAAACCGTACTTTATGGCTAATATTAGGGTAACTAAAGAGTTGGGCGATATTGCTTCACTCTCTTTCTATGCCAATAACTTCACCAACTCTAGACCAATTATGGTAAATAAAGCGAGACCTAACATTGCTGGAATAACTAAAAATACCGAGATCTATTTTGGTGCAGAACTAAAACTAACTTTTTAATCTGAGAAGTAATGAAAACAAATAAAATAACTATATTTTTCTTGCTGTTGCTCACATTAACTCTATCTGGCTGTCTTAAAGATTTAAAAGAGAGTGATTTTTCAGATGAGAATTTGAGTGCAACAATTAACGTTGAGGTTAAAATACCTCAAGGCTACAATTACTCTCTTGAAGGGTTGGTGGTTAAATTGACCGATCCATCAACCGGTCTACTTTTTCAAGGAGTTACTAATGAATCCGGAGTTGCAACAATTAAAGTAGCACATGGCTCTTATATTGCCACAACCGAGTTTAAAAAGACTGAGGCTGGAGGAACTATTTTAATATTTAATGGTACAACAGACCAAATAAGGGTGACACCTGTAGATGCTGCAGTTGTTAATCAAGACCTTCCATTAAATGTCTCTAGATCTGGTCAGATAATTATAAAGGAGTTCTATTATGGAGGCCGTGTAAATCCAGAAACGGGTAAAAAATATTCAAAAGACCAATATGTTATTCTTTATAATAACTCAAATGATGTGGCCTATTTAGATTCTGTTTGTGTGGGTGTTGCAGATCCTTGGAACGCCCTTAGCAATGGGCGAGTGTCTCACTGGGTGAAGCCAAACTCAAACGAACTTAGAGATTCTGTCCCAAATATTGGGATAGGTTGGATGTTCCCTGGAACAGGCAGAGACAATCCACTACAACCAGGAGAAGAGGTAGTAATATCTCTAAATGCTATAAACCATCTGGAGTCTGTGCCAACTTCTGTAAATCTTGGCAAACCTGGGTATTGGGCTTTGTATGACCCTATTCTTACATCTGGGCAATCTGTTCCAGAACCAGGCGTTAACTTATTAGAGGGGTTTTGGAAAGTAGGGCTATCTAAATCTTATATTGTATCTCAATTAAGCCCGGCCCTTTTTATATATAATCTTGGTGGTAAAACAACCGAGCAATTTGTTGAAGATACTTATACATGGAATCCAAAATACTCTAATAGGCTTTTCGATGTGTTAATGGTAGATAAAAACTTTGTTTTAGATGGAGTTGAGTGCTTTAGAAACTCTACAGATACAAAACGCTTTAGACCAGAAATAGACAATGGATTTGTAATGATAGATGCTTCAGGGCAAGGGCAAAGTGCACATAGAAAGGTAGATGAAGCTGCTACTGCAGCTGCAGGGCGTATTGTCTATATGGATACAAACAACTCTTCAAATGACTTTGAAGTGAGGGATGTAGCAACATTGTTAAATAATTAATTTGATATAGAAATGAAAAGTAAATTAATATATATATCTAGTGTTATTGTGATATGCTTGCTGCCAAACCTTTTGTATTCGCAGCAGTGGTCACCTAAAAGACACTATACATTTGAGAAGATAGAGACAAAAAACCCTTGGCTTCAATCTGGCAATGCCGCCGGGCTAGTTTTTAACAAGGCTCAAAACTTCTCTAATCTAGAGGGATTTTACACAAACGAGAGTGGAGATTATAGGAATTTTAATGATCCCGAAAACTACTCTACATATGGGATTGAAACAAAGTCATATTCAAAAATTAATAATGTCTATTTTTATGGTTCATTTAAATATGACTATGGAGTAAATAAGAATCTTGCCTGGAGAGGAACTGTCTATCCAGAAAGTAATTTAAACCCAATTGTAGACTCTATTCCAGGGAAGGTGTTAAGGGAGTCTTATATTATGAGTGCTAAAGTTGGTTATAATTTAACAGACCATATCTCTATTGGTGCCGAATTTGACTATAACGCCTCTACAGCAGCCAAAAGAACAGATGGTAGGAACCTTAATACACTATCTATGTTAACTGTCTCTCCTGGGATAATTTTTAGAACTAATAAGGTTAAAGTAGGTTTAAACTTAACTTATGACAGAGATGTAGAAGAGGCAAAATATAAATATATAGGCGAAACTACTGGTAAGGAAATTTACTATATGGAAGGCTTGTGGTTTTACACTGCCCAAGGAATAACTAACACTACAAATCTAGATAGAAAATATATAAGAGATATATTTGGAGGAGCAGTTCAGGCTCATTTTAGGAGTGGGAAACTTTGTATTTTCAATCAATTCTCAGCAAAATTTGGGCAAGAAGACGATGGCGAAGACAATAACTACACTAAAAGGTATGCCTATGTAGAGAGCCTCAACTACAAATATGATGGAAGGTTTAGATTAGTTGGTCAAAATGTAGATCATATTCTCTCACTCTCATTTTTAAGTAAGGAGAACCTTTCATATAATGTAGTTACAAACTATGAGAGAGTTCCGGATGAACTCAACCAGTGGGAGTTTTATGAGTATGGAAAAACTCTTAGATATATGACCAATTATCAGAAGTATGGTGCCGAGTATAAAACCTTCTTTAAAGACGATGAGTGGAGGTCTACTTGGATTTTTGCAGCAGGTATAAATCATTTAGTATCTGAAAAAGAGTATAAGGTATATCCTGCCCATTATAAACAAGATTTTAGTTTAAACGAGATTTATGTAAGAGCTTCTAGAGATTTAGATCTCAACCAGAAATCTTTTTTAAATGTAGAATTGAATGGTGGTTACACTACAACAGATGGAACTATGTTAGAGGCTACAAATCCTTTAACAACAGGTGCTCTAAAACTCAACGAGAGTATACTTAATAAAGATTTTGAGTATTATATGGCAGATAGATATTCTGTAGGGATTGGAGCTAAGTATAGTAGAATGTTAAATATTCAGAAAGGTTCTGCAGTTTATCTTAAAGCAAATTATAAACATATGGATGCAGGTGATTTGGGAACTCGCGGTTTTTTCGCGCTTTCTCTTGGACTGAACTTCTAACGGCTATTTATTAGCATTTCTAACCCACATATTTATTAAGCCTCTATTTTAGGCTTAAAATATGTGGGTTTTACATAATTAAATTTTAAAAAAATATGAATAAAAAAATTATTGCGTTAACACTCTTTTTCGCTCTTATTATCCCTGGTGCTATTGCAGATGAGGGGATGTGGCTCGTAAATTTAATAGATAAGCAGCTTTATGAGCTTATGAAGAGCAAAGGGCTAGAGCTAAAGCCGGGTGAAATTTACAATCCAGAGCAGATAGCACTTACAGATGCTATTGTAGCTATAGACGGTGGAATGTGTAGTGGTAGTATTATTTCTGACAAAGGGTTGATGATAACAAACCACCACTGCGCCTATGGAGATATTCATGCATTAAGCACAAATGAGAACAACTATTTAGAAGATGGTTTTTGGGCAATGAGTATGGATAATGAGAAGCCAATTAAGGGAAAAAGTGTTACTTTTTTAAGAGGTATAAGTGACGTTACCAACTATGTTAATAGGGTAATAGATAGCTTAGATTCTGCAGGACCTAGAGGGCTATTCTTTATGAATAAAGTTTCGTCTGTTGTAGAGGAGAGATATAAAGATTCTCCTTATGAAATGTCTCTCTCTTCTAAATGGAGAGGTACTAAGTACTATCTCTATTTTTATGAAACTTTTTCTGATGTTAGACTAGTTGGAGCACCTCCTACTTCTATTGGTGCTTTTGGAGGGGAGACCGATAACTGGGGGTGGCCACAGCACAAAGGAGATTTTGCTATTTATAGAGTTTATACTGCTGCAGATGGTTCTCCAGCCAGCTATTCAGATGCAAATATACCTATGCAACCAAAGAGGTTTCTTACCGTCTCTTCAAAAGGTGTAGAAAAAGACCATTTTACTATGATTCTTGGTTACCCAGGAAGAACCAACCGCTATATCTCTTCTTTTGAGTTACAGGAGCAATTTGATATTTCAAATCCTATTAATTACGGTGTTAGAAGAGCTAAGTTAGATGTATGGAAGAAATATATGGATCTTTCAGATGAGGTCCGCCTTAAGTATTCCGATAAATATTTTGGTATAAGCAACTACACAGATTATGCAAAATGGAATAACCTATGTATAGATAGGTTTAATGTAATAGAAGAAATTAAGAAAAATGAGGCTAAACTATCTAAATGGATTGCTGCTAAACCAGAAAGAGTTGCTAAGTATGGAGATGTTTTAGAAAGATTACAAAAAGGGTATGAGTTAAAAGCCGAGGCAGAAAAATATAAAGGGTATTTCCAGGAATCTATGGTTAGAGGCGCTGAATTTGTTGCTTTAGGGCAGCGATTCAAAGGAATATCTTATTTTCTAGAAAGAAAACAGATAGATACTTTTACTTTAGAACATTCAAAAGTTAAGGGGTTCTATGATATAGCAAAAGATCTCTTTGCCTCTGCCGATGTAGATGCAGACAGAGAGGTTTTTAAAGTTATGTTGAAATACTATTTAACTCAAGTCCCAGAGAGTTTTTATGCAGAATCATTTGTAAATTTACTAGCTAGGTTTAATGGAGATTCCGATGCAATGGCAGATTATATCTATGATAGTAGTTTACTTACAGACCAAGAGAGAATGAGAGCTTTCTTTGCAAAACCTCGCACTGTTGACGAACTTATGAGCGACCCAATAATGGATATAATAAACACCATGACTATAGTTCCTTATAATCGCCTAATAAGTAGCGCTTTAGATAGTGCAGGAATCTCTATAGGGAGTGAAAGAACTAGGTATGTTTGCGCTATGTATGAAATGCAAAGAGAGGCTGGCCAAAATATATACCCCGATGCAAATTCAACAATGAGGCTAACTTTTGGAACTGTAGATGGAATTAAGCCAAGAGATGCCGTCAAGTATGATTATTTGACTACTACTCAGGGTATTCTTGAAAAGGCCGATCCAGATAACTATGAGTTTAAAATCACACCACGTTTAGAGAAGTTACTTAAAGAGAAAGAGTGGGGGCGCTGGGGTAAAGATGGAGTTCTATATGTTAACTTTATGAGCGATAATGATATTACGGGAGGTAATTCCGGTAGCGGAGTCCTAAACGGAAAAGGAGAGCTAGTTGGTTTAGCATTTGATGGTAACCGTGAGTCTATGGCAGGTGATGTATACTTTGTAGAGGGATATAATAAATGTGTAAATGTAGATATTCGTTATGTTCTTTGGGTTATTGATAAATATGCAGAGGCTAGTTATCTAATAGACGAGATGGAGATTAACTAAGAAGTTAAAATAAGTGAAAAGAGAGGTGCTGAATTTTATCTTAGCACCTTTTTTTTATATTAATTATTCTCACCAGCACTAAAGCTTCCCACCAAAATGCTCTGTTCAAGTTTCCCACCTTGCAACTAACAGATAAACATAATATTAAGTAATATTTTGGTAAAATTTTAATTATAATATTGTTGCAAACATTTTACCTGATAATTCATCTGAATTTTCTCCCAGGAGATGATTGCTTGTAACTTACTTACAGTGTGGTAGTTAGCTTTTGGAAATAGGCCCTTTCTGGCTCATTTATAAAAGTTAAATGACTGTCTAATAAATGTTTACGCGTAATCATCTCCTGGCAAAGTTTGCTTTGCTCTGTTCAGCATAAAGCAACAGCCAGCTAAGAGCTAATAGCCAACAGCATTACATGAAATTTTACAAATAAAATAATCATTATTATGAGAAGCAAAGCTAGGTGGGAAACTTTAGTCCATTTGTTTACTATGAAGGGTAATTGAGAGTAATTATTATAGTCTATTTCATACCAAATTTCTCTAAAAGAGCTTCAGGTCTTGGGTTGCGCCCTCTAAAGTTGCGAAACAGTTGTGCGGCATCTTCTAAGTTCCCTTTGGAGAGGATGTTATCGCGAAAAGATGCGGCAACCTCTTTATTAAATATTCCCTTCTCTTTAAAGAGAGAGAAAGCATCTGCCTCTAACACCTCGGCCCATTTATAACTATAGTAACCAGCTGAGTACCCGCCGGCAAAAATATGGCCGAAAGATGTAGAGAAGGCTACAGAGTCTTGATCTGGAAGGAGCCTTGTCTTTTTAATTGCATTCTTTTCAAAAGCTATTACATCTGTAATCTCTTGTGGGTTTTCAAGATTGTGCCACGCCATATCGTTTATTCCAAAAGAGAGTTGTCTTACATTATGGTAACCGCTTAGGTAGTTCCTGGCGTTTATGATTTTATCTATAAGTTCATCTGGAATAGCTTGGCCTGTTTGGTAATGTTTTGCAAAAGATTTTAGGAACTCTTTTTCGGTTGCCCAATTTTCCATTATTTGTGAAGGAAGTTCTACAAAGTCTCTTACAACGTTTGTACCCGTAAGAGAAGAGTAGGTGCCTTGTGCAAGCATCCCATGTAGCGCATGGCCAAATTCATGAAGAAGAGTAGTTACTTCATTAAAAGTTAGTAAAGAAGGAGATTTTTCTGTAGGTTTTGTGAAGTTTAAAACCAATGAGACAAAAGGTCTTTTCTCCTGCCCATCTATTATAGATTGCTCTCTAAATGAGGTCATCCAAGCTCCGCCTCTTTTAGATGCCCTTGGGAAGAAATCTACATATAAAAGAGAGAGAAACTCTCCATCTTTATTGTTTACCTCGTATACTTTTACATCTGGATGATAGACTGGAATTGAGCTATTTTGAGTAAACTTAAGACCAAAAAGAGTGTCTGCAAGTGCAAATATTGCATTCTCTACATTTTCTAAACGAAAATAGGGCTTAAGTAGTTGGTCGTTAATTGCATATTTTTCGTTTTTATATTTTTCAGACCAGTAACTAAAGTCCCAAGGCATAAATTTCTCTTTAAACCCATTTTCTGTAGCATACTTTTTTATCTCTTGAACCTCTTCTTTTGCATAAGGGAGAGTTTTGGTAAGAAGTTCTTCTAAAAAGTTATTTACAGTTGCGGGTGTCCCTGCCATATTGTCTTCTAAAACATATGCTGCATGAGTGGGGTATCCCAAAAGAGCAGCTTTTTGTTGACGAAGTGTTACTATTGATTTTATATTAGCTTTATTGTCAAATTTGCCATCTAAAGCTTTGCTATTATGGGCTCTCCACATCTTTTCTCTGAGCTCCCTATCGCTGCAGTATTGCATGAAAGGGCCGAAACTAGGGCCTTGTAGAGTAAATACCCACCCCTCTAAGGAGCGTTCCTTAGCTTCAGATGCAGCTGCTTCCATAAAAAAACCTGGAAGCCCTTTTAACTTGTCACTATCTTGAATATGAAGAAAAAACTCATTGGTAGCAGCCAACACATTTTGCCCATATTTTAAAGTTAACTGAGAAAGTTCTTTAGAGATCTCTCTAAACTGCTCTTTTGCTTCTCCTACTAGATTGGCCCCATTTCTAGCAAAGCTTTTGTAGGTCTCTTCTGTAAGTCTTAGCTGTTCTGGAGTGAGGTTAAGGGACTCTCTTTTGTTATAGACATCTTTTATTCTCTGGAATAGCTCTTGGTTAAGAAGTATGTCATTTGAGTATTCAGATAGCAATGGTGAAAGATCCAGAGCTATTTGTTGCATTGAATCACTAGTGTTAGCCTCGTTTAAGTTGAAGAAGATAGAGCTTACAGCTGTTAACTCTTTTCCAGCAAGTTCTAATGCTTCAATTGTATTTTTAAATGTAGCTGGCCCATTATGGGATACAATTGAGTCTATTTGAGCACGCCCTAAAAGTAATGCATGTTCAAAAGCTGGTTTGTAATGTTCTTCCTTAATTTTATTGAAAGCAGGAGCTTCGTATTGATTTTGAGATTTAACTAATAGTGGGTTTTCTGCCATGTTATTGCTGCATGAATTTGTGATAATTAACAGAGACACGGCAATAACCGTTCCAATTTTTAACTTCATTTTTTATTTTATTGAATTTGAATAACAAGATATTTTGTCTGCTCCCAGAAAGCTTCGGTAGAAGAGATTCTAAGAATTAAAGTGCCGTCTGTACTATTTTCAAAAGAGTAGGTGCCAGTTGGGTGCACCGAAATAATTTTAGCTTTTTTTGCATTCAGATGAATGCTTTTAACCTCTCTAATGTCAATTTTTATAAATGCCGATTGATCTGCCTCATATGAAATTTTAGCAGAGCGGAATAACCCTCCCTTAGAGAGCACTTTTGAGTTAATAAGCTCATCTTTTGTGCCTATTATATAAAAGGCAGTGTTAAGAAGTTGCTCTTGAGACTCAATAGTCTCTTTATGAAGTTCTTTCTCTTTACTTAAAGATGCAACATCGCTCCTAAGGTTAGAGACAGCCTCGTCTAGAGTAGCAATCTGTTTAGTTTTAATGCGGAGTTGAGTGTTTTTCTCTTCTAGCTGTTTACTTAAGTTAGCAACTAGTATAGATTTTTCTTCAAGCTCTGTTGTAAGAACATCTAGTCTTTTTTGAAACTGTACAGATTTTACACGGTTGTCGCTTTTAAGTTTGGCTATTTGCTTTTTATACCCATTTATAGCATCTGATATTGCCAAGACATCTTGTTTCATCTGAACTCTTTTATTTGCAGAGATTTCACCTCCAGCAGCAGATTGTACTGTAATAATGTTTTCGGCTTCTCTTATGTTACGAAGCCCATTTTCTACCTCGTTAAGAGTAGCGAATACCTCTTCTAACTCTGCAGAGGTTGAATCTTTAATAATTGTAAGAGAGTCTAGCTGAGCTTGTAAATTTTTGTATTTTTTAGAGCTCTCTACACATGAGGTTATAGAGATTATAAAAAACAGAAGGGCTAGAATAGTTATTGCTTTTTTCATCTTATTGGTAATTAATGGGTTGTCATATAAATTAGGTGTAATATCAGAGACTAAAGTTATTCAATAATTTTAATCTTCATAAAATTAATATAAAATTGCTTATTTCAATCTATAATTGTCTTATTCTAATTAAAATATATCTTTTATTGAGGTAATCTTACCATTATTCACTTTTACTTTGTAGCGTAATAACTTTAAAAAACAGTAATATGGAAAAATGTTTGAACAGAGTAGAGTTAAGAGGGAATGTGGGGGTAGACCCTAAGATTAACCAATTCGATGAGGGAGCTGTAGTAATGAGATTCTCTCTAGCAACTAATGAGAGGTATAAAACTCGTAAGGGAGAGCTAATGGAAGAGACTGTTTGGCATAATGTAGTAGCATGGGCAGGAAAGAATATGCCAGAGTTTGGAAAGATTAAAAAAGGAGATTTCTTGCAAATTGTTGGGAGGTTAAAGCCTGTAGAATATACTACAAAAACAGGAGTGGAAAGACAAACTTACGAGGTTGTTGCTTCAAGTATAAAAATGGAAGAGACTTTGGCAGTGTAGAAATATTCTCTATTATAGGATATATTTCTTAATTTTGAAGATTAAAATAGGAGAGAAGTGTCATTTTCTCTCCTTTATTTAGTCTAGATATGGAAAAAGAGATATTACTTTACAACACACTATCAAGAAAGAAAGAGAAGTTTAAAACTATTACACCTGGGATGGTTGGCCTTTATGTTTGCGGCCCAACTGTATATGGCGATGCCCATTTGGGACATGCTAGGCCTGGTATAACTTACGATGTGCTTGTTCGGTTATTTAGGCATTTAGGTTATAAGGTGAGATATGTTAGGAACATAACAGATGTTGGGCATATGGAAAACGATGCCGACTTTGGAGAAGATAAGATTGAAAAGAAGGCTAGGCTTGAACAACTAGAGCCTATGGAAATAGTTCAGCATTTTACAATTAGATATCACGAGGCTATGACCTTGCTTAACACCCTTCCGCCAAGTATTGAGCCTAGAGCGAGTGGTCATATAATAGAGCAGATATCTCTTGTAGAGAATATTTTAGAAAATGGGTTTGCATACGAGAGTAATGGCTCTGTCTATTTTGATGTGGAAACTTATAATAAAAGACACCCTTACGGGATTCTTTCGGGAAGAGACTTAGATGATATGATAAGTAACTCTAGAGATTTGGAAGGGCAGCAAGATAAGAGATCTCCTTTCGATTTTGCACTTTGGAAAAAGGCAACACCAGAGCATATTATGAGGTGGCCTTCTCCTTGGAGTGAGGGATTCCCAGGCTGGCATTTAGAGTGCTCTGCTATGAGCTCTAAATACCTTGGAGATACTTTTGATATTCATGGAGGTGGTATGGATTTGCTTTTTCCTCACCACGAGTGTGAGTTAGCACAAAACACTGCCTCTAGAGGTAATGGAGGGGTAAACTACTGGATGCATAACAATATGATTACTATAAATGGCCAAAAAATGGGTAAATCTTTGGGTAATTTTATTACTCTAGAAGAGCTATTTACTGGTAGTCATAAAATTCTTACACAGCCATATAGCCCTATGACAATAAGGTTCTTTATTTTGCAGGCACACTATAGAAGTACTTTAGACTTTAGTAACGAAGCTTTAGTTGCAGCAGAGAAAGGGTATAAAAGAATGATGCAGGCTGGCAGAGATCTAGAAAAGTTAAGTAGACAAGAGGGAGAAGCTTCAAAGGAGATTTTAGATTTAGTAGAAGGAGTTTATAGAGCCCTATGTGACGATATGAACACTCCAATTGCAATTGCCCACCTTTTTGATGCAGTAAGAGTTGTGAATAGTGCAAAGGACGGTAAAACTGCTCTTACAGCAGGAGATATAGAGCAGCTAAATACTCTTTTCAACAATATAGTAAAGGAGGTGCTTGGTCTTACCGATGAAAATAGCGTAGGTGATAGTAGCTCTATTTTAGAAGGAGTTGTAAATTTGTTGCTAGAGATAAGAACAGAAGCCAAACTTCAGAGAGATTTTGCAAAGAGTGATGCTATTAGAGACAAGCTTAATGAGTTAGGTGTTATTATTAAAGATACAAAAGAGGGGAGTGAATGGAGTTTGTAAAATTATGTTATATTTGATATAAGTTTTTGCTACTTCTTTGTGTATTCCTGCTTTTCAAGCCACTTTTGATTAGTGTGTTTTATTGCAAATTTAACTTGTTTATACTTAATAATAATATCAATATGAAGTTCTTAAAGTTTTTAATTGTATCTACTTTTGTGCTAATTAGCACCTCGGCATCTTTCTCTAAAGAGAAAAAAAGAGCTGTAGCAATTGTTGTAGATGTTACTACTAACGCAAACTGTAGAGTAGCTATAGATAACTATGCTGCTTCAATTAAGGCAGATGGGTTAATTCCATATATTGTTGTAGATAAATGGACTGTGCCAGATTCAATAAGAGCAGTGCTATATAATTTATATAAAAACAGTAATCTAGAAGGAGCTGTATTTGTAGGAGATATACCTGTACCTATGGTTAGGAATGCTCAACATCTTTCTACTGCTTTTAAAATGGATCAAAAAAGAGATTGGCAGCGCTCTTCAATACCTACCGAT
>Ga0265293_10011967_pt1 | contig 11634 bp, 13 predicted proteins | sample Munlanlewell138R_FD_192505 | JGI IMG/M metagenome (GOLD analysis project Ga0265293, IMG submission 192505) | Leachate microbial communities from a municipal landfill in Southern Ontario, Canada - Leachate well 138R | ecosystem: Engineered > Solid waste > Landfill > Unclassified | place: Canada... | reverse complement strand
GTGGGTGGTGACCGAAGGCAGGCGCACTTATCCCAGACGACTGAAAAGTCGCAATAAAAGTCCCACGGCCGCCCAATTATCACTGTTTTGAGGGGGGGGGAGCACTTTTTGGAAATGAAAGACAGGAACTGTAATGGTTTACTTGTCAGGTGTTTAAGAATAAGAGCCGATTGATTTTGATTTTAGTGGGTTGATACTGTATAAGAATATTATCCGTTAGTCGAATTGCATACAATCGAAGTTTGTTTATTTCCACCGGAATCGCTTTTATTTTTTGTGCAGGTTTTCCCTCCCGTCTGAAGTAGCGCTCTAGCACTCCATTTTCCTTAATTTTGTCTATATAAGAAACGATCCTTTGAATGTCTCGTGAAAAAGAAGGATTGTTAGCGTACTTATTGATAAATTTCATAAACTCATTATTCTCCTCATTTTCGAAAAGAATTGAATATATCGCTACGTCGTCACATTGCTCTACGATTTCAAGTGTAAAGTTTCTCCTTGTCTTCACTTTTAAGTTAAGTACCGCAAAGGTATAATTTTTAATTTGTAAAAAAATATTTCCTGATATTATTTTAGCAAATATAGCATTTTTTTATTATTTTATTCCTTTTTATCTAATCTCTGTTTAGGATAAGCTAGTGCAAGAGTCAGTGTCCTTCCAAAGTGTTTTGAGTGGAAATGTTTTACGGCATGCCCCGTGATGCGTGTTTTTTAAAGTCTGTTCATTACGCGTTGAAAAACAACAAAACTCCCCACCAGGTAAGAGCCGAAAAAGATCAATTGAAACAATTCCATGATTTTATACGATCGCAAGGAGTGGAAACTGAATGGAATATTTAAATTGCTTGAAGCGAAAGCATCATCGGCGCCTACCGGTACTCTTTTATCTCGATCTCGCCGTTAAGGGCCAGCAGCGCATTCTCGGCCAGCGCGCCCATCTCGTCCTGCCCCGGGTAGAGATGCACCGGGGCAATGCGGTAGACTCGCTCGATAATCAGGTTACAAAACCACTTGCTGTTGGCTATCCCCCCGGTGATCAGGATCGCGTCAACCTCGCCCTTGAGTACGGTTGACATCGCTCCGATCTCTTTCGCCACCTGATAGGCCATCGCCTCCAGTACCTCCTTGCTTTTTTCATCGCCCTCCTTCGCTTCCCGCTCCGCGACATAGGCATCATTCGTACCGAGATAAGCCATCATTCCCCCTTTCCCCACGATCATCTCGGCCATCTCCTCATGGCTATATTTCCCACTGAAAGCTACCTTCAGGAGAGTTCCGGCGGGCAGCGATCCCGAGCGCTCCGGTGAAAAGGGGCCATCGCCATCCAACCCCTGGTTCACGTCTACTACCTTCCCTTTGTGGTGGGCACCTACCGTGATTCCCCCGCCAAGATGCACCACGATCAAGTTCATCTCCTCGTATTTTTTCATGATCGACTTGGCGTGCGAACGGGCAATCGCTTTCTGGTTCAGCGCGTGAAAAATAGATATTTTCTCGAACAAGGGATGTCCCGTGTAGCGGGCCAGTGGTTGCAGTTCGTTCACCACCACCGGGTCGGCGATAAAAGCCTCTGCCGATGGAAGTAGCTTAGCGATATCCGACGCGATCAGTCCTCCCAGGTTGCTGGCGTGCTCGCCGCGGCGGCACTCCATCAGGTCTTTTTTCATCGCCTCGTTCACGCGAAACACTCCCGCTTCAATCGGTTTCACCAACCCTCCCCGGCCAATCACCGCGTCGATCGTTTCGAAGGGAATATCCGCGTTCTTCAACTCCTCGTAAATCATATCCCTGCGGTATTCAAACTGATCGGTAATACGTTTGAAGGCGCGCAGTGCTTCCGGTGGATGTTTGATGGATTTCAGGAATATTACTTTCTCTTGTTGGTAGATAGCGATCTTGGTGGATGTCGATCCCGGGTTAATCACTAAAATACGGGTAGTTGTAGCCATGGTTCCAATATTATTAGTTTGTTGTTTTCTTATCCGATGCACGCGGCCAACGCGATGGAGAGGAGCCTGCTCCGTTCATCATCGGAGCGCGACGTGAGCACGATGGGTGCCGATGCTCCGAGTACCACGGCAGCCGAGACAGCCCCACCCAAAAAATTGAGCGCTTTATAAAGCATGTTCCCGGCTTCGATGTCCGGCACCAGGATCATGTCGCAATCACCCGCGACCTCGCTTTCAATTCCCTTGTGATTGGCCGCTTCCCGGTTCACCGCGATATCAATCGCGAAAGGGCCGTCCACGATGCATCTTGTCAACACTCCATTTCTGTTCATCTTTCTCAGCCGGGCAGCATGCACGGTAGCCTCCATTTTGGAGTTCACGGTCTCCACTGCGGCAACCACGGCCACCTTCGGGTTTTCAACACCTATCCCGTGGCACGCGTTCACCGCGTTCTGTATGATTTGTATCTTCGCCTCCAGATCGGGAGCGATATTCATGGCAGCATCGGTCACGCCAAACACTTTATCCCAACTTTCACTTACATTTCCACGCAATCCTGTCCAGAATGAGTCAGGACGATCCCCTTGGCGGTGACTGTGACCTACATATTTTTATTTTCTTGAACGGCGCTTGTTTCATCTTTAGGATGGAGTATATCCTCTCCGCTTGCTTTGTCGGCCGACTGCATTGTCTCAGTTCCACCTTCTCACCCAGGGCATTGACGGCTTCTGTAGTCACCAATTTCTGCGTAGACATGCGGCGAACAATCTCTGTCCAATAAGCGTTTTCTCCCGATTGCTTGAGTTGAAAGCGTATCGTATTGACAACCCAATAAGAAAGTAGTCCGAAGAATAAATGCGCATCACTGCGTTCATCCTTTTGATGATAGATGGGTCGTAGATTGAGATCCGTTTTTAGCTGCCGGTTGGTGCATTCTATCTCACGAATCAAATTATAATACTCCCAGGTCGTCTGTTCGCCAAAAGTCCGTACGTTGGTTCTCAGGAAATAGACTCCCGTGTTTTTGTCTATTGCGGTAATATCCTTGATCGTCCAGTTTACTTTTTGCATTTCAGCTGGTTTCCTCTCATTGCACAGGTACGTTATTTGATAATGTCGCGCGATGGAGGGATAACGCTCAATGGCTCTGCCGACTCGTTCAACTACTTTTTCGTAACGTTTGGTACCTCCTTTCCTTGTAATGGCCTCGTTGATTTTCTCCATCTCACCTTCAAAGCGTTCTTTCCATTGACGGTTCATGGAGGCTTCCGTCATTGCTTTTGAGGGAGAGGTGATCTCCAGATAATAATCCTCTTCAGGCCGGGTCTGCACTTCCCGCAAGGTAATCTCCTGTTTTCTGGTGTCATGTACGGTTACCGTCCGGTGATCCTTCGAGAGGCTGTAGTCTTTTAACCGTGTGCGGGATACGCAAAGATAATTGTATCCTTTTTCTTTTATGCCTTGCAGGTTCTCTTCGGTGGAGATGCCTGCATCGATTACAACCAAGGTCTTTTTACTGGTGACGGAGGTTTTGACAGCCAACTTGTCAATCATACCGGGAAGTGATTTGGGGTCTGAGGTATTGCCTGCAAGAATAGAGGAATAACGGATAAATCCCTCCCTGTTTATGCACAAGGCCAATACCAGTAATCGACAGTCGTTGCGCTTCTCCTTGCTGCGTCCGAAACGCGCTTTGCGACTTCCTGCTTTACGGCCTTCAAAATAGAAGTTGGTCAGGTCAAAAAGCACGATACGATTATCTATATTGAACAGGTTATCCGTCCTTTGGCAAAGATGTCGTTCCAATTTATCTTTGATCCCATAAAGACGATCCGGCATTTGGTAGAGTGCATTGATGCCCGGAGTCCAATCCGGAGTACCTGAATAAAGTTCGCAAGCAGCGGAATTCTCCTTCATGACACGGTGTGTAGCCCATTCCGATGGACTATAAACGGTTCGGACAATCAGATGGGAGAGAGCGGCATGAATGGCGTTTTCATTCCAGCCCTGGCCTCTTAGAAAATCTTCCAGCCCCAGGCGGTCAATGGTTTGTTTGCAAAGCCATTCCGCGCCGATGTTACGGGCATCGGTATGTTCTACTGTATCCAAATCTATATACCTTTCGGACTCTTCTTTGGATTGGTTCTCTTTTTGGTTGAACCGGTCGATCCCTCCTTCGGCAAGCATGCGTTGCCAGTATCGTTCGGCAAAGAGGCGCTCTTCGTGAGAAAGTCCATCCTTATTTTCCGGGAAAAGAGATCCATGATGCCGGTGTTGAAAACGCATAGTCAAGGCACGTGCAATACGTTTGACCTGGAGAGGCTTCAGGCATGGTTCAAAACCGATATTCAGTACAATCAGGGAATGCACATGTCCGCGCACATCTCGATAAGACTCCTTCAGTCGATAGTAAGGAGCTTCCTGTCCCGTGGCGGAATTGAAACGTAGTTGTACATTCACGTGCATGAGACAAAAATACAACAAGACTTGCATTCAAAAGTGTCCTACAATCCGGATTTGACATACTTCCGAAAAATACGATCGCTGAATATCAAATGGCTATCACATCAAAGGAGCATAAAACAGGCTCATTTTTTATCAAAAATAATTTTGAGGGTGAAAGTTGGGTTATGGTAGTAAGGAGACTGAAAAAACGCCACGTGGCTCAATAACCGGCCGGCACGCAGTCCCGTTTCCTTATCCAGCACCGCCTTCAGAAGATCGGCAGTAGACACGAATCCTTTCATGACGAGATCTGCTTCCCCCCTTTTAACTTTCGCCACGGCCAACCGCGCGGAAACAGCTCCACCCTCCCGGTTATCGATAAGCTCGATGCCATTCAAGTCAAAACCGATCGACTTGGCCACCTGTTCAACCTTCGCTTTATCCCCGATTAATAGTGGTATGATGACCCTTTCGTTAACGGAATCCCGCACTGCTTTCAGCACGTGCTCGTCCTCGGCGGCGGCAACCGCCATCGTTCGCGCGGGTTTTTCTTTGGCTTTCCGGATCAATTCATTCAAGTCGCGAATCATACACCTGCTGCTTTGTATTATTCCTCTTACAAATAAACAAAAAATCAGGGATTTTCACCTATAATCCACGCTATTTTTTGACAAAAGATTAGCCGATGTTGACATGGGGGCAACCATGGTAAAAACCGGAAAACGAAGGTTAAAATGACACTTTAAAATTCACGCCACCAGTGGTTATCCGTATAGCCTCATCACCCACCCCAGAAAGCGGGATTTTCAGGTAAGGTTCTACATGGAACGAGACGCCGCTGTTGATTTTTTGTTCCACGCCCACCATTAAGTTCAAACGACCAAATGGGTGGAAATTCTGGAAAGGCGCGGCAGATTCCGTGGAAGTAGCCTCCCTTGTAACCACCTCATACTCCACGAATTCTTCTCCACCGCTCTCCCTAACATGTTCAACTACCTCCTGCCACCGTTCGGTACTTTGATAATTCTCGCTCACATACGCGAGTGAAGAAACACCACCGACGATATAATAGTTTCGGTTGGGATGATGGGTAAACTTCCAGCCGATATTCAGGGGAATGTCGATACTCACCATATCACCAGAGAAGCTTTTATCGATCCCCATGAACTCCCGGTTGGGGCGGCTACTCGAAAATTGCTGATGTTCCGCGAGGAGACCAGTAGTTACAAACAGCGAGCGTGTTAGCTTGATATCCGCGGTGATACCGCCTGAGAAAGCAAATGCCGCGTTAGAAGTGGCGGAGTGGACCGTGGGGGATATATTTAGTCCGATTCTCACCTTATCGTCAGAAGTGGCCAGCATTCTTCCGCTTGGGTCTTTCCAGTTTTCACGTTCTTGCTCTTTTAACTTGTCTCGCTCTTTTAGCACATCTTTCCTCTCCGTTTTCTCGGTCCTCATCTCTTCTTTTCCGTTCCTATCCAGTTCTTCCTCACTGCCCGGATCAATCGGCTTCGTTAATTGAGGATTATCTTTTTTTGCCAGGGGATCTGCGACATCGACTATTTTTGCCCCTCTTGTAGTTGGAACAAAATCCCTCCCCTTGTTCAGGTACCTCTGAGTCGCGGCATGTTTCTCCGGAGCATACAGCTCAGCCAACGGGATATCCGGGCGAGCAGTGCCGGGAGATATGTGTGATTCTGTAATAACAGGAGGAATCGTCGTTTCTCCGTCCGGTTGAAAGGACTCCCCCTCCGGTTGAAATGCGCGGAAGGTGATAAATAAAGCCGATAAACAGGCAGCGGCTCCTATCCCGTATTTTAGGCAAATCCTTCGTCTCTTTCTTTTTCTCCGAAATTCAACAAAATCCTCCCAAGCCCCTTCGATATATGGCTGGCTACGGTTATCCAAATAGTCGCGCGCTTTTTGAATGATCACATTATCTTTCTCTACATTATCCATGCTGTATATCAAAAAAGATGGGAAACATTTCACGCAGCCTTTTTTTTGCACGGGCAAGATAAACCCGTGATGAACTTGACGTGACGTTTAACTTGTTCGCGATCTCTTCATGGCTGAATCCTTCCGTTTCGTATAAAAGAAAGACCGTTCTTTCGTTCATGGGGAGATGCTGTATCACTTTTAGTATCTCATCCACAGTTAAATCACTGATCACATTGGCTTTATCATCGGGAACCTGAAGTGCATCAGGAATTTTAAAGAATTCCTCTTTCGACTCTCTCCGCACATGGTCGATGGCCGTGTTAACGATAATGGCGCGAAACCAGTTCCGGAAAGATTTGGAAGGATCGTATCGTGCGATGTTTGAAAATACCTTGATGAACCCGTCGTGCACCACCTCCATCGCGTCTTCTCTATTGACGCAGTAAGCCAGCGCAATGCTCAACGCGTACCCGAAAAATTGCTTGTAAAGCAGTTCTTCTGATTTTCTGTCCTTGTGCCTACATTTTCGAATAGTTTCGAACAACGCGCCTCTGTCTTCCACAATACAAACCGACTTTTCAAAAATAACCGTTCAGCAGGGGGGACCTTTAACGTGCCATGCCCGCACACTTGCAACACGCGAATCCCGCGCTTGTTCTCTCGCAATCGGATGAATGTCCATTTTTACCTCCATCGTGTCTTTATCACGATGGAGGTTCCCTGGATGGATGCCGGCTTCAGTTGCTGGCGACGGGTACATCCGCGTTACTGGTATCGGGGCGTTTGGAAGCGTTGGAAACAATAAAGATCGCATCTTGCAAGTTGGGATCGCCTTTTCTTAGCTTAACAAAAATTTCTTCAAGGTCAACCACGAGGACCCGATATTCCCGTTTATCCGATTTGCTGCAGTCTTCAGCGGCTCGTTTCAGGAAGAGTCGGGTTTGGGGGGGAGAGGATTCCATTACGACACCATCCCAAATAATCTCGAAATTATTAGAGGCGCACCCGGCAGGATATGAAACCTCGATATGCATCTCCTTGTCGACTCGCTGCACATCCTCAATTTCGAAGGGATCGGAATATTCGGGGGACCTGTTTTTCTGGACTTCGAGGTAGTAGGTCTCATTTTTCAGAAAAGTGTAATTCTCTTTCTGAAGCGTGAAGGGACTCGAATCCTTAACTTCGGTATCATTATCGCACGAAAATAAGCCTAAGGAAATGGCCACGGCTGAAAAGGTAATAGCAAAAAAAATCACTCGTTTCATTTTACTCGTTTTTATATTTTTAAATTATTCCATGCCCGGTTACCCTAGTTCGTGAACAACCAGCATTAACCGGCCTTTACTAACCTATACGAGAAGATCTACTAAAACGCTACAACCCGACACAAATATACAAAAAAACCCACTTATAGAGTTTACTCATTTGCAATAATTACTCTAAAATTTATCAAAATAATTTTATAACTTTTTCTGAGTTGGATTGAAATGAATTTCCACGTTGAACATATTAATTTCTTATTTCTTGCATTGTTTCGTATATTTGCGCGTTGATTTTAGACGCGTTATGCAAAAATTAATAGCATATCCTCTTTCCGTTATTTACTACCTGCTGTTTGGAGCCACGTTGGTTATTTTTCACGTGATTCAATGGGTATGCTTCAACTTGTTGGGGTATAGTGCTCACAAGAAGAGCGTGGATGTTCTCTGTTTTTTCCTCGTGTTGAATACCTATGTTTTGGGGACAAGATACCGGATCAGGGGGTTAGAGAAACTCCCGACAGATACGCCGCTGATTATCGCTGCCAATCACCAGAGTTGGTATGATATCACGACCATTGGCTGGTTTATGCGAAAAGTGCATCCGAAGTTCGTCAGCAAGATCGAATTAGGAAAAGGTATTCCCAGCATCTCTTACAACCTGAGGCATGGAGGGTCGGCATTAATCGACCGAAAAGACGGGAAGCAAGCCATCGCCGCAATCCGTCAATTAGCCTTATATATAGAGGAGCACAAACGTTCCGCGGTGATATTTCCCGAAGGTACACGAAGTAAAACGGGCAAGCCGGGGCCATTTGCCGAGAACGGGCTGAAGATTCTCTGCAAGTACGCACCTTCGGCCCTCGTTGTTCCCGTTACCATCAATAATTCGTGGAAAATGACACGTTGGTCTTCTTTTCCTTTAGGCATAGGCAACAAGATCGAATTTATCATTCACGATCCTATTCCCGTGGAAGAGATGCCTTTCCCCGCGCTCCTCGAAAAAACCAAGCAAGAAATAATACAAGCCATAAATTCCTAATCAATTTAATAGCTCATGGAATTAGCAATAATACGGAGTAAGATGTCTGTTCGTCAAACGTTGTCTGCTGCCGGGCATTTATTGTCTGAATGCTTGCCATGACAAAGCCAAGTATGATAATAATGGCTTTCATATCATCAGTTTATTTGGCGTAGCTGTAATAATCCTCATCACTAACCGGTTCGTACCACACCGCGGGCCCCATATTGCTGCGGGTTCCTATGGCTAGGTGCTCCATTGGGCTGTCGGGTGTTGCTCCGTGCCAATGGACGACATCGGGTTTGATAGGGATAATATCTCCTTTTTTGATTAACTGGATAGGTTTGCCTCTCTCCTGATAATATCCCTCTCCGGCTATAACAATCAGAATTTGACCTCCGGGGTGTGAGTGCCAACTGTTGCGGCATCCGGGTTCAAAAGTTACATTTCCAAGTGTACAGTCGAAATTTTCGGTATCAGTCATCAGCCATTGCAGGTAGGCAATTCCCTCGAAGTTGTTGTTGCTAATTTCTTCACCTTTAGGAAAAATCGCATTTAACTGGACATCATTACTACTTTCCATTGTACTTTCATTATTACCGGACTTGTTGCTGCATGCTGTCATGATAACTACAAGACATGCCGAAAAAATCACTTTTAATTTATTCATAATATTTCTTTTTAAAGGTTGGTTTGATAAAAGCTAACCAGTTTCTTTACTGCTTGTGATACATATTCGGGCTTCCAATAGGTTTGTATATGGGTAGCCCCATCAATCAGGAACAGTTCCTTATTTTTTGCATTAGTTGCCTTGCTGAATGCTTCATCCGTCATGTATTTGGTATCGGCCTTGCTACCTGCCATCATCAAAAGGGGTTGATTGATCATATCCATGTTCGTGGCGGCATCCCATGTCATTAAGTCAAGCAAACTGCTCATTGTATAAAGGAATGTTGAATTTGGATGTGCGTGTGTCCTGTAATAATACACATATCCCTCACGATACAGGTCTGTTGATGTTTTAGCGATTTCCTCATCGGTTATGCTTGCCACACCGGCATAAATTATCTCACCTCCGGCAGCTTCCTGTGCACGTGCTTTGGTAGCTTGTTCGAGACGTTCCTGAATGGTGTTCAATTGTGAGTTCTGAAAGCCGTTACGCCTAACCTCACCGGAGTTGAACATACTCAAAGTTGCGACGGCCTTGAACCGCTTATCCGATTGAGCGGCTTTCAGCGTATAACCTCCACCTCCGCATATACCTAATATACCCAGACGATCCGCATCAACCCCTGCGTATCGGGTAATAAAATCAGCCACACCGTGAATATCCTCCGTGCGGTATGCAGGATTATCGGTATGACGGGGTTCACCGCCACTCGCTCCCTGATAGGCTGCATCAGCAGCAATGGTAATATAGCCGTGTTCAGCTAACCGTTGTGCATATAATCCCGAAACTTGCTCCTTTATACCTCCATTGGGGTGCGCAACTACTATTGCCGGATATTTCTTCGATGGGTCATAGTCGGCTGGTGTATAGACATTGGCTGCAATATCTATCCCATTCAGTTTATAGGTAACCGGGTGAATATTCACTTTTCCTTTTTCATTTCGGGTTATTGCACCATCGTACACGAGGCCATAGGGGTTTTGTTGACGCTCATTCTGAACGGACTGTGCTTCTACCATATCTGTAGCTGCTATTGACGTTGCTATTGCGATTATTGACGTTATTTTCTTCATTCCTTTAAAATTTAATTTTTGATACATACTGATCCTTTTTATTATTTATCCAATCCTTTTTCTTTTAACCATCCGGATAACTGGTCGGCAATTTCAACATTGTTTAAATCGGAGAAAGGAAAATGTGTATTGCCTTTAATCCCAATTTCCGGCAAGTGCACCACGGTGGCATCACCACCGTGCTTATTGATGGTAGCCTCCCAGATCCTTGCCATCTCCAGTCCCGAACGCCAATGGTCTTTGTTCCATACGGTTGTCGGTTCCTCGGCAATGTTGTCCCCGTAGTATATGATGATGGGTATTTTCGTCAACCTCTTAAAATCGACAAGCGGTATTTCCACTCCATTCAATGCGCCAAAAAGACCGGATGATTGTATTGGCGAGGGCAATTCTCCCTCGGGGAATACAAAGCCGCTGTACGGCTCATAAGCTATTACCGCCCTGACCTTATCGTTTTTTATTGCCGTAAGCCAACCCGGGCCGCCTCCCTGCGAGTGGGTAACCAGAATACCATCACCCACCTTGTCGAATAACTGCGAAATGGCGTCGGTAACGACATTGGCGTCAAAATTACCCGTGTTGGGGGTCATCTGCCTGAAAAACTGTTCCAGCGAAGCATCATCTTTCGGAAACTGTACACCGGGGAAATAATCGGGATAGTTGCCTATCCTGAATTGTGTAAACCAGAACTGTTCATCAGGGGTAGGCATAATGGTGGCCTCTACGGAGCTTTTACCCGCCTCGCCACGTCTTGGCTGGTCGAGCAAATAAACTCCGAACCCTCTCCTTAGAAAGATATTCTGAAAACCCTCCCGCCCGTCGGGTGTTGTCTCCCACGTTTTCTTTGACTGTCCTGCCCCATGTAGGAAAATCAGGGGTAGCTTCCTGGCCTTTGGTGGAACCTGATAAAATACATAGGCATGGTCGCCGTGAAAGGTCTGCCCGTCGGGGTTCAACGGGTTAGCCAAATCGAAGTTTCCCGGTTCGGAAAATTTTGTTCCACCTACGGCAAAACTGCCTTGCATTTCAATAACCAAAGGTTCCTGTTTGCCTGTATCTTTTACGTTCTCTGTATTTGTACAGGCGGTCAAAGCTCCAATTAACAATAAAAATGATATTTGTTTCATAATACACTTACTCTCATTCTTTTTGTTTTTATTCGGGCAATTCAGAAGTACCTAACCATTTTACCATTGCAGGGTCTCTGTGGCTGAAAAACAATGTTTCTTTGGTGTCCAATGTTTGGATTACTGACATATCGTCTGCCGATAGCTCA
>Ga0265293_10011966_pt1 | contig 11638 bp, 10 predicted proteins | sample Munlanlewell138R_FD_192505 | JGI IMG/M metagenome (GOLD analysis project Ga0265293, IMG submission 192505) | Leachate microbial communities from a municipal landfill in Southern Ontario, Canada - Leachate well 138R | ecosystem: Engineered > Solid waste > Landfill > Unclassified | place: Canada... | reverse complement strand
TGGAGGCTAGCAGGTCGATAGCCCCGCCTCTTCGCAGCGCCGCTACGACCCCGAGGGGAACGGCCACGAGCACCGTTAGCAGGATGGCGAACGCGGCCAGCTGGAACGTCGCGACTATTCGTGGTGAGAGGATGCGGGTAACGGGTTGCCGGCTGAACAGGCTCAGTCCGAAGTCGCCGCGTACCGCCAGTGCGGCCCAGCTTAGGTACTGAACGGGCAGGGGCCGGTCGAGCCCGAAGCGCTGGCGCAGCAACTCGACTTCGGCGGTCGACGCGTCCGGCGGTGCCAGTGCGCGGGCGGGGTCCTTGGCCACGAACAGCAGCATGAACGCGGTGACGCTGATCAGGACTGCGATGATCAGCGCCTGAACGACACGCTGGAGCACGTAGTTGGTCATCGGCTTCTCCGAGGTGGGTGAGCGTGGGGCCGGTCAGGGCCCCACGCGGTGTCTAGGGGTGAGGGTCCCTCAGCGCCAGGTGGCCAGGTAGTACCGCTCGATCTCGTCGGGCGAGGGTTGCCACTCGACCTCGTTGCTCACGCCGGCCAGAACGCGGCCCGCGTAGAGGGGGAAGGTGTAGACGTTGCTGGTGGACTCCTGGATGGCGGTGGCGTACAGCTCCAGGCGCTCGTTCAGGTCAACGGTCTGCAGCGCGGCGCGCACGGCCTGGTCGATGACCTCGTTGGTGGCGGTGGTGAACTCGCCGCCGATCTCGAGGTGAATGTTCATGGCCGCGGAGGCGTCGTAAACGGAGCTGGAGCCCCAGGAGCCGACGTACAGCGGGATGTCGCCAGCTGCGAGGATCTGCGCCACGACGTCGTATTGGCCGCCGTACCAGTTGAGGTTGGTCTTGATGCCGACGGCTTCCAGGTAGCCCTGGACGGCCTGCACCACCTGCTCGTCGCGGTAGCCGTAGACCTCGACCGTGAAGCCGTCCGGGTAGCCTGCCTCGGTCAGGAGTTCACGCGCCTTGGCGGGGTTGTACTCGTACTGCACGGCGGCGTCCTCCTGGCAGCCGTACTGGACGGGGTTGCAGGGGGTGTGGATGACGCGGCCGTAGCCGGACAGCAGCACGTTCACGATCTCGTCCTTGTTGATGGCGTGAGCCACCGCCTGGCGCACGCGCACGTCGGTGAAGTAGTCGACGCCGCTGCTGCCGGTCCCGTCGAACTGCACGAACCAGGTGCGCAGGATGTCGGCCGCTTCTGGCCTGGCGCGGTTGCCCAGCGCGCGCTGCTGGTCGGGGGAGATGGCGCCAGAGCGCACGATGTCGATGTCGCCGGTCAGGAGCGAGGCGATGCGGCTGGCCTCTTCGGGCAGCGTGTGGATGACCAGGTGCTCGATCTCTGGCAGCTTCTTGGCGCCCACGAAGTAGTCGTCGAATCGCTCGAAGCGCAGCTGGTTGTTGCCGCTGCCGACGAAGCGGTATGGGCCGGTGCCAACGGGGTGCTGGCCGAGTTCCGTGGCGCCGCCCTCGCGGCCGATGATCGAGGCGGGGTAGATGACGCCGATGAGTGCGAGCGTCTCGATGGCGGTGGGGGTTAGCGCCTTGGCGGTGATGCTGACCTGGTGGGTGCCGAGCACGTCCACGTGATCGATCCACTGCAGCGTGCCCGTGCCGGCCAGGCCGGCGCCTTCGCCGACCACCCAGTTGAGGGTGGCGGCCACGTCCTCAGCGGTGAGCAGCTCGCCGTTGTGGAACAGCACGTCGTCCCTCAGGTTGAGCACCAGCTCCAGCGGCGAGACGAACTCCCAGTCGGTGGCGATGTGCGGTTCGAACTCGTTGGTCTCGGAGTTCCTGTGGATGAGGGTGTCGCCCACGTTGTGCGCGACTATCAGGGCGAGCCTCTCGGAGGTGGCGTAGGTATCGAGCGTGAGCATGGTGCGCTCGAAGGCCACGTTGAGCGTGTCCGTGTTGCGTCCCGCCAGGGCGCTGGCCAGGAGCACTGCTATCAGGATCGCGGACCATTTCTTCATCGGTTCTCCTCCAGGTACGTCTTGAACTCGTCCCACAGCTGCTCAGCTTTTTGCAGGCGTTGCCGCGCGTCGGGGACCTTGCGCGCGACCGCCATCACCAGCGCCTGAGTCATCGCGAACGCGGCCGTGCTGGACTTCCAGCTCGTTACTCCTGCGGTCGCGAAGCGGAGGCGCGTGGTTGCCAGGGATAGGAGGGGCGAGGTGAACTCGTCCGTGAGGAGCACTACCGGCATGTGCTGGGCCAGGTAGCGGGCTATGTCGAGGGTGGCGCTGGCGTAGCGCGCCATGAAGACCACGAACGCTACCTGGTTGGGGCCGACGTCTAGCAGCACGTCTGGGGTTACCCCGACGTCGCCTGCCAGCAGCCGCACGTCTGGTCTGGTCATGCTGAGGAAGTGGTGCATGACGCCGGCCACGTGCTTGGACGCGCGGTTGCCGACCAGCCACACCTTCTCGGCCTCGGCCAGTAGCGTCGCTGCCTCGTCCAGTTCGAGGTCCTGGTCCAGGAGCGACCTCAGGTTCTCTATCTCGACGTTCACGAACGCCGAGAGGAACTCGCCCGTGCCGGGGGCGAGTTCTACCAGTCGCTGCCGTCGCGAGTTCTCGTGCTTGAGGTCCGCCTGCAGTTCGAGCCAGCCGCTGTACCCAAGGGACTGCGCGAAGCGCACCACCGTCGAGGGTGAGATCGACAGCTCCTTGGCTAGCTCGCTGGCGCTCTTGTAACCGTGCAGCAGGTGGTCGCCCAGCAAGTAATCGGCGACCCTGCGCTCGGTCGGCGTTAGCTCCGCTGCTCTCTCGGCCACGCGTTCCGAAACGCGTTGCGAGACGCGCAACGCGGCCCTGGCGTGGGGCGGTGTCTGCAAATCTTTTTGCAATGTAGCCAGACTATTGCAGGAATTATGGCGAGTGTCAACGCGGCGCCAGGGCGGGCGGCCACAAGGCCAAAAAGAAGGCTGGCCGGGCGTGGTTAGCCCGGCCAGCCTGACGCTGCTCTCTCAGGTTTGCCGTTAGACGTTACGACCGCCGCGTCCCACGGGTGGGGTGGGGGTGCGCCCACCGCCGCCGCTAGGCGAACCGGAACCCGATGACGGCCCGCGCGTGCCGGCGCCACGCGTGGTGGTCGCGGGCGCGCTGGTGGTGGAGCCGCTGCCGCCGGTTTCGACGAGGCGCTCGAACTCCTTCGCGTCGACCGAGCGCTCGAGGCCGGTTTCAAAGCTGATGATCTTGCGCAGGTGCAGGTCGGCCAGGCACGCGTCCATGGTCAGCATGCCGATAGCGCCGCCCATCTGGATCTGCGCGGGGATCTGGTGGGTCTTGCCCTCGCGGATCAGGTTGCGGATGCCTGCGGTGGCCAGCAGGAACTCGAACGCCAGCGCGCGCCCGTCGCCGTTAGCGCGCGGCAACAACTGCTGCGTGAGGATGGCCTGCAGGTTGTTCGCCAGCTGCACGCGCACCTGCGCCTGCTGCGCTTCGGGGAAGACGTCGATGATGCGGTCGATGGCCTCCGAGGCCGTGTTGGTGTGCAGCGTGCCCATGACCAGGTGGCCCGTCTCGGCCGCGGTCACAGCGGCGCCGATGGTCTCGTAATCGCGCATCTCGCCCACCAGGATCACGTCCGGCGCCTGGCGCAGCACGCTGCGCAGAGCGGCCTGGAAGTCGGCCGTGTCCTCACCCACCTCGCGCTGGTTCACGATGGAGGTCTTGTGGCGGTGGAAGAACTCGATGGGGTCCTCCACGGTAACGATGTGCTTGGCGTACTCCTCGTTGATGAGGTCCAGCATGGTCGCCAGCGTGGTCGACTTACCGGAGCCCGTAGGGCCGGTAACCAGCACCAGACCGCGCGGCAGGCGCGCGACCTCGGCCACCTCCTGCGGCAGCCCCAGCTCGGCGAACGCCAGCACGTCGTCGGCGATGGTTCGCATGACCCCGCCCACACTGCCGCGCTGCATGAACACGTTCACGCGGTAACGGCCGTGGCCGGACAGCGAGAACGAGAAGTCGAGGTCCTTGCGCTCCTCGAACGTGCGCTGCTTCTTCTCGTCCATGAGCGCGTACATGAGACGGCGCGTCATGGTGGGGGTGAGGGTCTCGTACTCCGTGGGACGCCACTCGCCGTCCATGCGCAGCATCGGGGGCAGTCCGACAGTGATCAGAAGGTCGGACGCCCTCCGCTCGATAGCGAGCTTGAGCAGGTCGACAATGTCTGCCTGAATCTGGGTCGAGCGAATCTGGTCTGCCATCTCTCTCCTCGGTCCTTGGCCTGATGCTGGCGCCGGCGGCTACCGCTACTCGGCGGTGCGCGCAAGCACCTCCTCGAGCGTCGTGATCCCCTGGAAGGCCTTGTGGATGCCGTCGTCGCGCAGCGACTTCATGCCGCGCTCCATGGCAAGCTGGCGCAGGTCGAACGCCGAAGCCTCCTGCACGATGGCCTTCTCGAGCTCGTCGTCCACCACCAGCAGCTCGTGGATGGCGTAACGACCGTTGTAACCGCTGCCGCCGCACTTCTCGCAGCCGACGCCGCGGAAGAGCGTCTTGCCCTGCATCTCGGAGTCAGGGATACCCAGTCGCCGCAGCACGTCGGGTTCGGGTGTGGACTCCACCTTGCAGTCCTTGCACACGCGGCGCACGAGGCGCTGGGCTAGCACGCCGATCAGCGAGGCCGAAACGTTGAACGGCTCGATGCCCATCTCCTGCAGGCGCGTGATGGCGCCAGCGGAGTCGTTGGTGTGCAGCGTGGCGATGAGGAGGTGACCGGTGAGGGCGGCCTCCATGGAGATCTTGGCGGTCTCGTGGTCGCGGATCTCACCGACCATGATGATGTCGGGGTCCTGGCGCAGGAACGAGCGCAGCGCCCGCGCGAAGTCGAGCCCGGCCTTGCTGTTCACCTGCGTCTGGTTGATTCCCGGGATCTCGTACTCCACCGGGTCTTCGATGGTGGTCACGTTGACCTCGGGCACGGCAAGGCGCTTGAGGATTGAGAAGGTGGTGAACGACTTACCGGAACCCGTGGGTCCCGTGATGAGGAACATGCCGTACGGCTTCTGGATCACGTCGGTGAAGCGCTGGTAGTTGTAATCGGCGAAGCCCAGGTCCTCGATCTCGGGGATGTCTGTGGCCTTGCGCAGGATACGCATGACCGACTTCTCGCCGTACACGGTGGGGAGGGTCGAGAGTCGCAGGTCGACCTCGAGGTTGCGGTCCTTGAAGCGCACGCGGCCGTCCTGCGGCAGGCGCCTCTCTGCGATGTTCAGGCCGCCCATGATCTTGATGCGCGACGCCAGCGCCGGCGCGGTGACCTTGGGCATGGTCATGTACTCGCGCAGCGTGCCGTCCTTACGCACGCGCACCTGCACGTTGGTGGGGCGCGGCTCGATGTGGATGTCGGAAATGTCGTTGAGCACGGCCTCGCGGATGATGTTGTTGACTACCTTCACCAGCGCGTTGTCGTCGATGGCGCTGGTGTCTTCCTCTTCTTGCGCGGCGCCGCCGCCCACTTCCTCCACCACGGCGCGGGCCAGCTCGTCCATGTCGGCGCCCTCGCGGTAGAAGCGGTTGAGGAGCCTCGTGAGGGACTCCTCGGTGGCGACCGCGGGCCTGATCTCGCGGCCCGTTATGAGCTGGATGTCGTCGAGCGCGAACACGTGGCGCGGGTCCTTCATGGCCACGATCAGCACGTTCTCCTCGAGGCGCACGGGCATGGCCGAGTAGCGCCGCGCCGTAGCCTCAGGCACGAGGCTCACGGCGTAAGGGTCGACCCGCACGTTCTCCTCGATGAACTCGAAGCCCAGCTGCATGGCGAGGCTACGCGCCAGCATGTCGGGACTGATCTTGCCCGACTGCACCAGCGTGTCTTCCAGGCGGCCGCCACCTGAGCGCTGCTTGTTGAGCGCCTCGTCTACGTCGCTTTGCACGACGTAACCCAGGTCGACCAGGATCTCGCCCAGCGGCTTGATGCGCCCTAGCTTGGCCTGCTCCTCGAGGGCGCGGCGCAGCTGCTCGCGCTTCAGGCGCTTGTTCTGCAGGAGAGTCTCGCCGAGCCGGCCCTGATCGTGGGCGTACATGGCCTCGATGCGCTGCTCGACCGCGGCCAGCGGGCTCACCACGAAGCTCACGTTGTTCTGAACTATGGATTCGATGTCGGCTATTCGCCGCGGGTCGGCCACCGCCACCACCAGGGCGCCGTCTTCTTCCTTGAACGGCACGGCGGAGAACTGAACGGCGTCGAGCCTCAGGACGTAAGCCGCCAGCTTCTCGGTTGGCGCCTCCGAGCTCAGGTCGGCCACGAACGGCACCTGGTACTGCTCGGCCAGCAGGCGGGTGAGCTGCTCTTCGGTCAGGTGACCGCGCTGAACCAGCACGCGGCCCAGCATGACGCCGCTGGCCTGGTGCTCGTCTACCGCTTCGGCGAGGTCCTGGGCGGTGATGAGGCCGGAGGAGACCGCCAGGTTGCCGAGGCGCTGACTGGCGTCGACTTCGAGGTCCTGCGGCGGCTCGAGGCCCAGCTCAGGGTAGTAGGTGGCGAGGCCCCACAGCATCTCCTTGTTGAGCGCCAGGTACGGCTCGACCAGGCAACCGGAGGCGTCTTCCACCTCCTCGATGGCCAGGGCGTCGAGCGGGTCCACGAACGCCACGCGCAGGCGGTCCTCGTCGAGCGCGAACGGAATGGCCCGCAGTTCGCTGGCCAGTTCGGCCGGCAGCTTGACGAGGGCGTCGGCCATCACGTCAACGCGCGGCAGGTTGACCAGCGGCACGCCGATCGATTCCTCGATGGCGCGCGCGATGCGCTGCTCAGAGATGATGCCGAAGTCGATCAGGATGTCGGCCAGCCGGCCGCCGACCTCGCTATGCCTGGCGATGGCCTGTTGCAGGCCGTCGTCGGTCACGTAACCGCGTTCCAGCAGAACGGCTCCCAGGCGCTTGTCGCCGATGGATAGGACTGCCACGCTCACCTTTCCTTCAACACCAATCTTTCGAGGCGCCTGGCGAGGCGCGTATGAGGGAGCTTGCCCGGCGACAGGGGGTCCACCAGGATGGTCATGAGGCCCGCCTGGCGGGCGCCGAACACGTCGGTGAACAGCTGGTCGCCGACCATGGCAGTCTTCCCGGGTTCCACGTCACCTAGTAGCTTCAGGCCGCGCCTGAAGGCGACCCGGAAGGGCTTGCCCGCCAACGATAGGGCCGGCACGCCCACCTCCGCTGCTATCTCGGCCACGCGCGCCTGCGACCCGTTGGAGAGGATGGCCACGGGCACGCCAGCCGCCTTAAGCGATGCGAACCAGTCGACGATAGCCGGATCCAGCCGCTCGGCGCGTGATGAGAGCAGCGTGTCGTCGACGTCCACGAGGAGCGCCCTTATGCCAGCTTCAGCGAGCAGGGAGGGGGTGACCTCGTGTACCGACGCCACGCGCAGGTGGGGGTGCAGCACGCGCGAAGTGTAGCACGGGCCCCCTTAATCGCAGGTATGAAACTTGCTTCTTAAAAGCGCCCTAGGCGTGAACAAACCTACACGGCGTCAGCCGCCTGCATGTATCGCATCTCAAGACTCGTCTGGCTTCTTCGTAACCTCGGCCAGGGCCTGATGCAGCAGCGAGGCGAACTCCTCCGGCTCGTCGATCCAGGGGTAATGCCCCGTGTCGACTATGCTCACCAGCGCCGCCGGCAGGCGCTCCAGCGTGGCTTCGGCCTGCGAGGGGAACGAGGTCAGGTCCTGGCGCCCGGCAAGGATGATCACCGGCTGCTCGAGTTCGGCCAGTCGCTCGAGGCGGTCCAGCAGCCACACACCCACCGGCTCGTCCTCCTCAGACGGGCCGAGTAGCGCGTCCGCGTCCGAGTGCTCCAGCCGCAGCCGCGCCGCGGGGGACGGGAACTGCATGGCGTCGAACAGCGCCTTGGGGTTCACCAGGCTGAACGCCTCGTCGACCAGTTGGGCGGGATCGCCTGCTAGCTCGCCGTCGTCTGTCGGCGCCGCCCGCAGCGGGCTGCCGGTGGAGTAGGCGACAGCGGCACGGTTGATATCGCGCGCCAGCAGCGGCATCGATAGCCAGGGGTTAACCAGCACCAGACCGCTGACCGCCTCTGGGTAGTCGAGGGCCGTTTGCACCGCCACCAGCGCGCCGAAGCCGTGCGCCAACAGTGCCGCCGTGGGAACCTCGAGCGCGCTCAGCACGGCGGCCACGTCCGAGGCCAGGACGCTCAGGTCGGCGGAGCCGCTGCCGTAGGTGCGGCCGCCGCCACGCTGGTCGGCGTAAACGACCTGGTACTCCTCCAGGTCGTCGCCGACCAGGTCGCGGAACGAGTGACTGTTGTAGCCCGGGCCGCCGTGCAGGTAGTACAACACCGGCGCACCCGCGGGCCCGGCGCGCTCCACGTACAGGTCGGCGTCGGCTCTGGAGACGTTGAATATCTGATCCTGCCACTCGCTCATGGGGTCACTCTACGTCGCCTTCTCACGGTGCGCGCGGGCCTGCTCTAGGCCGAACAGGCGCTCGGCATTGGCGTCGAGCACGGGCTCCAGTTCCTCTAGCGCCATGCCCCGCGCTGCGGCCAGAGCCTCGGCGGTGTGCTGCACCCAGGCGGGCACGTTGCGCTTGCCCCTATGCGGCACGGGCGCCAGGTAAGGCGCGTCCGTCTCAACGAGCAAGCGGTCCAGTGGGATCTCCCGCGCCAGCGCGCGCAGGCTTTCGGCGCTCTTGTAGGTCAGGTTGCCCGCGAACGACACCAGCCACCCAAGCTCGAGGCCAGCCGCCAGCAGAGCCTCGTTGCCGGAGAAGCAGTGCAGCACCCCGCGCGGGTGGCCCGTCGCCAGGATGGCGTGGCGCGCGTCGTCGTGCGCCTCGGTGCGACCCTGCTTATCGCGCACGTGCAGGATCAGCGCCTTGCCCGTGCGGCGGGCGAGGTCGGCCTGCCACTCGAAGGCTGCGGCCTGCGCGGCCGGAGTCTCGTCCTCCCAATAACGATCGAAACCCGTCTCGCCGATGGCCACCACCAGCGGATGCAGAGCGAACTCCTCGATGCCCGCACGCGTATCGGCCTCTGCGGCCTGGCTGGCGTCGTTCGGGTGCACACCCACCGCGGCGTAAACGTTAGGGTGGCGTTTCGCCGCCACCAGCGCGGCGTGGCTGCGCGCCAGGTCAGTACCGACCGTGACCATGGCGCGCAGCCTGGGGTCGGCGGCGGCCACGGGATCCTCGCACCTGTCTAGATGGCAGTGGCTGTCGATCACCCGTAAACCCTAGCCCGGAACGGCACTCGTATGAAGCAGGCCGCGCGACGAGGAGCGGCTCAGTCCGCCCTCGATCGCCCGCTCTAGGGGGCGCCTTGCAAAGGCGTGAGGGGCGTGAACCAGAGTCAGAATCTCGTGAGAAGAGTGTGAGAGTTCTGTAATACGCGGGTTGCTACCTTGCGTGCCAAGAGGCGATGACGACCACGTCGCCGACGGTAGAGGGCCCGGATCGGCCGGCCCCGACTGGAGACGAGGAAATGGTGCAGGAGCGTAAGATGAGCGAGAAAATCCGCCACCTCAGCAACGAGGAACTCAGCGAGATAATCGCCAGTTGCGAATTGGCAATCAGCGACGGCACAGCGGCGATCGACGACTACGAAGCTTTCGTGCTCTGTCAGAAGGAACTCGCCCACCGCACCTGGGCCTAAAGCACCTAGCGAGCCCGTAAGGCGGCGCCGAGATCAGCTCGGCGCCGCCTTCTCGTGACTCTCAGCTTTCACATAACTTTCACATGGCGGGCGTATTAGCATGAGCCCATGTTCGCGCGCGTACACGACCACGGCCGCCCCGGCAACACCGGGCGCGGCGGCGCTGGCCGCACCGCTTCAGCGGCGCACGATCTTCGCACCCTGATAATCATGCTGACCACGGTCGCCGTCATCGCGGGCTGCGCCCCGAGCGCCGCGCGCGCCGACAACACGTCGCGTCAGGCGCCCCGCACCGTGGCCGCTGTCATACCCGCCTCGCAACTGAAGCAGACGGGGCTGGCGTCGTGGTACGGGCCCGGCTTCGCAGGCAGGCTGACCGCCAACGGCGAGGTCTTCGACCCCAGCCAGCTGACTGCGGCGCATAAGGAACTGCCCTTCAACACCCTCGTGCGCGTGACCAACGAGCGCAACCAGATGAGCGTCGTGGTGCGCATCAACGACCGCGGCCCCTTCAAGCCGGGCCGCATCGTTGACCTGTCGCGCGCAGGCGCCGAAGCTATCGACATGATCGGTTCGGGCGTGGCCGAGGTCACGCTCGAGGTGCTCACGCTGCCAGAAGGCGTGGTGCGCGTCGAGGCCAGCGGCGGCCTGCGAGGCTTCGAGGTCATCTCGCGCTTCCACCCGGTGGGCACCCTCCTGGTGCTGGCGCCAATGGTGGGTGGCGCGCCGCTGGTGGTGCGGGTCGTGTCGCAGACCCTGCCTATCGAGAGCCCGGCCGACATCCTCGTCGGTTACGAGCTGTACGCCTCGGTCGGCTCACAGGCGCGCCTGCACGTCAACTGACTGCCGGAACTCCGTGATCCGGCAGCCGCAGCCGGTTAACCGCCGGGGCGTCTGACGCCGTCGGCTATCTCGGCCGCCAGTTCCAGCAGTCCGGCTCCGGCAGTCAGCCTTTCGATGAGGGCCGAGCCCACCACCACGCCGTCGGCCATGCCCGCCACTTTGGCGGCGCTGGCGCCGGACGCCACCCCGAAACCGACCGCTACGGGCAGGCCCGATGCGGCGCGCGCGTCGGCCACGAGCTGCCCGACGGCCTCGGGCACCGTTTCGCGGGCGCCGGTCACGCCGGTCACCGACACTGCGTAAACGAAGCCACGGCACGCCTCACCCACCAACCTGAGCCTCTCGGGCGTAGAAGTGGGCGCCACCAGGAAGACGGTGTCAAGCTCCAGCGCACGTGCCGCAGCGATGAACTCACGCCCCTCGTCGGGCGGCAGGTCCGGCAGGATCACCCCGTCGATGCCGGCCGCCCGCGCCGCGCGCGCGAACTCAGCCTCACCACCCGGGTAGCAGTAGATCGGGTTGTAGTAAGTCATGAGCAGGAGCGCCTTGTCGGTGCGCCGGCGCAGAGTGCTGGCGAGCTCGAGGACCGTGGCGGTGGTCACGCCGGCGGCCAGGGCGGCTTCGCCGGCGCGCTGAACGGTCGGGCCGTCGCCCAGCGGATCAGAGTAGGGCACGCCGATCTCGAGGATATCGGCGTGCTGCAGCACCTGCTCGGCCGCCTGCAGGAAGCCCTCCACGGAGGGGTAACCAGCCGTGAGGTACGCCACGAAGGCCGCCCGCTTCTCGCGTGCCGCGAGCTCGAACGCTTGAGTGGTGCGCCCGCTCACAGCTCCACCTCCCGGAGCCGCAGCACCTCGGCCACGTCCTTATCGCCGCGACCGGAGAGGTTGACCACGAGCACCTGATCCTTTGTCATGGTCGGCGCGAGTTCAAGCGCGTGCGCCACGGCGTGAGCGCTTTCCAAGGCGGGGATGATGCCCTCAGAGCGCGCCAGCCGCTCGAACGCGTTCAGCGCCTGCGCGTCGGTCACGGCCACGTACTCGGCCCTGCCGCTGTCCTTGTAGTACGAGTGCTCGGGCCCGACACCCGGGTAGTCGAGGCCCGCGCTAACGGAGTGCGGCGGCGAAACCTGACCGTAACTGTCCGACAGCAGGTACATGAGCGAGCCGT
>Ga0265293_10011965_pt1 | contig 11638 bp, 8 predicted proteins | sample Munlanlewell138R_FD_192505 | JGI IMG/M metagenome (GOLD analysis project Ga0265293, IMG submission 192505) | Leachate microbial communities from a municipal landfill in Southern Ontario, Canada - Leachate well 138R | ecosystem: Engineered > Solid waste > Landfill > Unclassified | place: Canada... | reverse complement strand
CCCTGTCAACCGCCCTGTATGCATTGGGGCCAGAGAAGGGTTTGCCCCTGCTCAAGGAGATCGGAGGGGTAGAGGCAATTCTCTTTACTGAGGATAAGCAGGTTATTGCCAGTGATAACCCGCCACCGTTTACCATCACCAATCCCGCCTACCATCGTTAATCTCGTATTTAAGTTGTGTGGCTAGCCGCTTCATGGTATTATGAAGCGAATTCATCATACCGTAAATTATAGATTTCTCAATTGCGGCAGAAGTCAAAAAAAAGTGATGAAAGTGCCGCGAAAAGAATATTTTGGGAGGCCAATATGGTAGGCAAGCAAAAGGAAATTTCGTATATCGTCCGAGAAGCGAGAGAGAAGGACGTCGCCCTGGCAAAAGAGCTGTTTTCGATCCAGACCATTGAAAATGTGCGTCGTTTCCACCGCCAGATTCCAGGTTATCAACTAACTCCTCTGCAGAATCTCTCCAATCTTGCTGCTCTCTTTGGTGTGGGTGGACTCTATACCAAGGATGAGTCCAAACGCCTTACCCTCAACAGCTTCAAGGTCCTCGGTGGTTCTTTTGCCCTCTACCGGTACCTACAAAAGCAACTAGGTATTCTTGGTGAAGACACCCCCTTCTCCTATCTAGGAAGTGAAGAGGTACGAAAGAAGGTAGGTGATATCACCTTTGCCAGCGCCACTGATGGCAACCATGGCAATGGCATTGCTTGGGCCTCCACCCAACTAGGATTTAAGAGTGTAATCTACGTTCATGCTGAGACGAGTAAACGCCGGATCGAGACCATTGAGTCCAATGGTGCCACGGTGGTGGTTGTCGAGGGTAACTACGACGATGCAGTTCGCCAAGTTGCCTTGGATGCAGAGAAGAATGGATGGACGGTGGTCAGTGACACGAGTTGGGACGGGTATACCGAAATCCCGACTTGGATCATGCAAGGCTATACAACAATCTTTGCCGAAGCGCAGGAGCAATTCGCAGCTCTTAAGATCGCCAAACCGACCCACCTCTTCATTCAAGCCGGAGTAGGGGCGCTCGCTGCCTCAATCATTGGCTTCTACCACTCCCTCTTTGGCCAAGATGCACCGAAATGCATCGTCGTTGAGCCTGATAAAGCCGCTTGCCTCTATGAGAGTGCCCTCGCCGACGACGGCAAGCCCAGAACGGTCACCGGAGCGCTGGATACTATCATGGCAGGTCTTGCCTGCGGCGATCCAAGCCCACTTGCCTGGGACCTCTTGCGTGAACTCGCTGATGCCTTCTTGGTCGTACCCGATTACCTCGCTGCAAAGGGCATGCGTATCTACGCCTCTCCGTTGGCTGGAGACCCTGCAACGATCAGCGGGGAGAGTGGATCTGCTACCTTGGCTACGGTGATCTCCATTATGCAAAGTGAAGATCTGAAAGAACTCAAAGAGGCGCTACAGCTCAATGAAGAGAGCCATGTACTCTTTATCTCCACCGAAGGAGATACCGACCCCGTGCATTATCGTCAGATTGTCTGGGACGGAGCGAGTGCAGTTCCTCAGGAGAGTTGGACTGATCGCTGATCAAGCGAGATAGGCAACAACCATCACCAACACAATTGATACCACCGTGTCCACCGACAGGGTGGTATGTACGTATGCATTCTCTGTCTCATCATCGGCCTTCATGAAGGCTGAGATGACAAAGGGTGGTGGAGTCAGAGCCATAACGAGCATGGCCTGGCGGAAGATCTGCGGCATGCCAAGCCAGCGGTCAAGGATCCAGTAGTTGAAGAGCAGGGCCAATGTGACGAGGATAATCTTACGTATAGCGATGGTGAAGAGCGAAAGGCCTAAAGTCCGTCGCTCGATTTGCACCCCCCAACCAATGGCGATGGTGATCAGAGGTACGGTCATCGAACCGAGGAAGTGGATGAATGAACCAAGCGGTGCGACGTAAGGTGCCATTGATGAGGGGAGTGTAATCGCTCCTGCGACGATGCCTCCCACCATCCCTAAGGTCACTGGGCTACGAATGAATTCACCGAACATGACGCTCGCGCTGGGGCGACTGCCACTCTTCATGGCGGTAAGGGCTGAGCTTTGGATCGTAAAGACAAAGAAGGTTTGTCCCAATCCGATAAAGGCAATGGCGCTGAGACCAGCGGCTCCATAGGTTGCTGAGAAGACAGCCAGACCAAACATGCCTACCTCAAAGCCGGTCATCATGAGGGAAAAGTATGGACTCTTGATCCTGAAGACCCGAGCCAAAAGATGGCCGATGCCCAGCAATAGAAGACAGAGCAGGTAGATGAGCAGCACGACCACCGTATCCTTAGCACGCACATCCAGAGTCAAAAAGCTCTCAAAGAGGAGGGCAGGAAGCCCCACGGTGAGGATGAGGTTCTTCAGCTCGACAATCGTTCGTTCACTGAGAAAAGAGGTCCGACGCATCCAGTAGCCTAAGAAGAAGAGAAGGAGAATAGGTAAACTTGCAAATGTATTTGTGCCCATATGCATACGATATACCACTGTCAATGCGGTCACAACCAGAAAATGTACGAGAGTGTGGTCTTATGGAAGCTCTGAGAGAATTACTGAATTGGTGGCTAAGGGTCACTTGACAGATGGGGATGGAGCGTATATTGTGAATATAAAGATTGTATCAAATATAATTGATAGCAATCAAACAGGAGGACACCATGTCTATTTATGATTACAAAGTACCAACCAAAGATGGAAAAGAGACGACTCTCGCCGATTATCGCGACAAAGTCCTTTTGATCGTCAATACCGCAACCCAATGTGGCTTTACCCCAGAGTTGACTGACCTTGAAAAAATTTACGAGAAGTACCAGGCAAAGGGCTTTGAACTCCTCGACTTCCCCTGTAACCAATTCGAGGGACAGGCCCCCGAGTCCATCGAAGAGATCGATCGTATCTGTACTCTTAAGTACGGTACCACCTTCCCCCGCTTTGGCAAAATTGAGGTAAACGGTGATGGAGAGTTGGGATTGTACACCTACCTGAAGAGTAAACAGGGTTTTACCGGCTTTGAGAAGCAGCACAAACTCACTCCTGTTCTTGAAGGCCTGATGGCCAAGCGTGATCCCGATTACACTGAGAATAACAACATCAAGTGGAATTTCACCAAGTTCTTGGTCGATCGCAAAGGAAATGTGGTCGCTCGGTTCGAGCCAAGCCAAGATCTCTCCAAGGTTGAAGAGGCAATCCAGAAACTGCTCTAAGCACATCATTCACATCTGATAGTTACCGACTGGCTGTACGCAGCTGGTCGGTAATCTTTTATGAAACGGCCATTTGTCTACGACAAAAGAGGAATATACAGTAAATTTCGTATAATTATAGACTTTATGCATACGAATCGATACAATGGCACCCAATATGCTGTTGAGGTGCTGTGCATGAAAAAGAGTATCGATTGGGCAAATTTGAACTTCACCTATATACCGACGGATAGTCGATATATGTCCGTATATAGTGATGGAGCGTGGGATGAGGGACGACTGGTAGACGATCCGAATGTCACCATCAGTGAGTGTGCTGGCGTTTTGCAATATGCCCAGACATGCTTTGAGGGTTTGAAGGTCTATACAACTGCCAGCGGTGAGGTGGTAGCATTCCGACCTGACTTGAATGCCGATCGGATGATTGAGACCGCCGAACGCCTGCTTATGCCTTCGTTTCCCAAAGATCGATTTCTCGATGCCCTCCAACAGCTAGTCAAAGCCAACTTGGCATACGTACCTCCTTATGGCAGTGGGGCGACGCTGTATATCCGCCCATTTCTCTTTGGCAGTGGCCCGGTCATCGGAGTTGCTCCAGCTCCCGAGTACACCTTCCGCATGTTCTGCACTCCGGTAGGCCCTTACTTCAAGGGTGGAATAAAACCACTGCGCCTACAAGTCTCCTCCTACGACCGCGCAGCTCCAAGAGGAACTGGACACATCAAGGCTGGCCTGAACTATGCAATGAGCCTCTTCGCCGGTCATCAAGCAAAGAAGAATGGGTTCTCTGAGAACATTTTTCTCGATGCTGCAACCAATACCTACGTTGAAGAGACCGGTGGGGCAAACTTCATCTTTGTCAAGAAAGATGGAACGGTAGTGACCCCCAAGAGTCCTTCAATCCTCCCATCAATAACCCGGCGCTCGTTGATGCATGTGGCTAGTGAAATCCTTGGTATGAAGACCGAGGAGCGGCCAGTACCGCTCGCAGAGCTCCCCTCATTTGCTGAGGGAGGATTGTGTGGGACAGCTGCGGTCATCTCTCCCATTGGATCGATTACCACCGAGCAGAGTGAGATCTACCTGCCCAGTGGCATGGAGGAGATGGGCCCTGTCACCCGCCTACTTTATGATACCCTCACCGGGATCCAGATGGGCACTGTAAAGGCACCTGAAGGGTGGATCTTCCCAATCGCATGACAATCATCATCCGGTCTTGCGGTCGGATGTTTACTTAGCAGGCTCTGCGTACTACCATTACGTGATGAACCGCTTCATAGCCGCTTTCATACTTCTCATATCCCTTTCGATGCCGCTCTTCGGCTCGATGATGGCCCTTGAGACCCAGCATACCAAGATTATCTTTGAGGCGGAGGATGAGGCGTATGCGGCGCACCTGGCGAGCTTTGCCGATGACACCTTTGAAGAGCTCTCAGCTTTTCTTTTCAATCGCTCGACAAAACGTGTACCGGTAGTCCTCGTTGGAGATCGAGCTCTTCCCAATGGATATTATCGCAGCTTTCCCTCCTCGATCACTCTCTACCTCACTTCTCCGGCTGACCGATTTCTCAGTAGCCGCAGCCAGGATTGGCTACGCAGTGTGTATACTCATGAGCTCACCCATTACCTTCATTTGACCAGTAGGGTTGGCCTTGCTAAACCCCTCAGCCTTTTCGGACCCGAAGGACCTGCCCTGATCACTGCCTTCATGCCCGGCTGGTGGGTTGAAGGGGTGGCTACGTGGACCGAAACCTCCTTTTTGGAGTATGGAGGGCGAGGAGATTCACCGGCCTTCGCTCAGAATTGGCAAGCTCCCCTTGCAGAGGGGCGGATGTGGAGCCTTGGCCAAGGTGCATACCCCAGTGCATTCGCTCCCTCTTCACGGGTATATGCTACCGGCTATCTGATGATCGACTACCTGATCAAGGGGTGGGGGAGAGAGAGCTTTGATGCGGTGAATCATAAATTCGCAGCATTTCCCTTCTTTGGAATCTCACCGGCGATTAAAAAGGTAACTGGACACTCGGCAAAAGAGCTTTTTAGTCTTGCTCTCTCAGCTCAAGAGCAATCCTCAAGAGGCGTCCAAGGCACCTTTATTCATCCGCTGGCAGAGGGTAGCCGATATATCGTAGGTCAAAGTAATATCGGCCTCCTGGGATACGGCAGCTCCCCAACTAAGGGAGGGGCGCTGTATCGATATCTCGATGACAAAGAGGAGGTCATCCTTCCTCTCTCCCTCTCTGGACCAAAGGCACTTTCGATTGGAGGGGACAAAGCTCTTTTTGCTCACCTGTGGGCTGACATCCAAGACCGCTCTTACAGCGACCTCTACCTCCTCGATCTTATTGGACGTACCTACCATCGCCTGACTCAGAGAGCACACCTTGTAGATCCTGCCATCAGTGGGAACGGAGAGAGGGCCGTAGCTTCTCAGATCAGAGGTGACGATTACGCGTTGGTATCTATCGATCTCGAGGATGGTACGGTTACTGACCTCGCCTATGAAGTGGGGGTAAGCTACCTGGATGCGACGCTGAATGCAGATGGATCGAAGCTGCTTTACATCGCCCTCAGTGAAGGTAATAGCTCACTGCTCTACAACGATGGAAAGCAGACCCGGGTTTTGCTTGGCCCGACTGCTACCGATCTTCGCTCACCCTTCTTTGATAATGAAGGACACGTATACGTCATCGCTGAGTTCACCCTCTGGCATGTTGATGAGGAGGGAGGGGGTGTTGTTGAACTTTTGGGCGATGCAATGGGTGTCCACTCAGCTACATTTGTAGATGATGAGCTATATTGGCAGACCTATACCTCCTATGGTGACGCGGTAAAGAAGATTTCTCGCTCCTCTTTGACTGCTCGGCCAGTGCAGCTGCTCGATCCTCTGCCAGCCCTTGTTCTCCCATCCATTCCTCCTTACATCGTCCGTCCATACCATGACCATCTCCGTTTCAATCTCGCGCTCCCATACCCCTTTGTCAGTGCCAACAAAGTACAACCTGCACTTTGGTTTCACCTCTCCAGTATCCTTGGCAGTCAAACACTAATTGGAGCCGTGGGCTGGTCCATCGACGATGCTTCCCCGGTAGCCGATCTCTTATACCAGATGCTGGTAGGCCCGTTCGGTCTTGGACTGTCGGTGCAGCACAATAAGGCGGGAGTGAGTGAATCGATTGCCACTGCTGCGATTGCAATGCCCATCCACCTCTATACCAATCCACGCACTGCCAGCGCTCTGCGTTTTGAAGTAGGAGCATCAGCATTGTGGATTGGACCAACCTATAAGTACGCACTAGGGATGGTAGGGGCGGGGTATCGGGTCAGTTCAAGCCAGACTCGTAAGATGGATTTCTACGGAGCGCCAACACTCTTTGCATCTGCTTCTCTTCAGCACGACCTCTTTGAAACGATGTTTGGATTCTCTGGAGGAGGTCAAATCCGTATCCCTAAAAGTTCGATCATGCTCTCGTTAGGTGTGGACTTAGTCGGCTCGGATGGCTTGGATGTTTCAACAAACCTACCATACTACTCTTTTACTGCCACTACCGCTTCAACCAAGTTGAAGGGACGGGCAAAGGCCGCGTTGCGTGTGCCATTACCGCTTTTGGATCTTCCTATTCCTTTTGGTGGATTAACCCATATGGGTATTGAACTGCAGGCAATGCAAGCCTTCTCTTTGCAACAAGGGGAGCTTGCCTTTGATCCTGACTGGGCGGTGGCTGCCACCCTCACCCTTGAAACTCGCCTTGGCAGTTCGTCAGTGCCGTTCAAACCTTTTGTCCAAGTCGCCTACCTGGTGGAGGCAAATCGCTGGCAATACACTATAGGATTGGATAGCCAGAGTTTCTTTGAGGTTATTACACTGCACTCAGATCATGGTCAATTTGCAAAATGAGGCCGAGTATGAAGGTCCACGGTTTGGTGTGAACGCCAATAGGTGAGACTGTAGCATCTTTTGGTGCATCGATGAGGTAGTGAAGAGAGGCTGCTATACGCATCCAATAGGCGGTATTCGCCACCACCATCATCGGAGCACTTCCTATCTTGATACTCGCTTCAAGGCCGAGTAGTGGTTTGGTTACCTCAAAAATCGGCTCATCAAAATTTTGCACAAGGTTGATTCGCTTCAAGCCAGCTGAGGCTTTGATTGCTGGGCAGAAGAGGGTAGTCCAATTACAAAACTTCCACTGATAGGCGAGTTGCCACACCGAGATATTGTAGCGATAGATGGGTTTGACCGGCCCACTGATATACAGCACATCGATAGAAAATCCATTTTTGCCAACCGAAGTCAGTCGTAGTGGTGTGCCATCCATCTCATAGTAGAGTCCATGGGAAGTAGTAAGATCACTCTTTTGATAGGTCGGCTCTGCTGCAAAGCTCAAGAGATCAAAGCCTATATAGCCATATCCGAAGCCTGAATGAGGAAAGAAGAGATAATTGGTCTGTAAGAGTGGTCCATCATAATGGGTCTGTATAAAGAAACCGTTGTACCGCTCCTCCTGCATGTATTGGGAGGGAAAGCCACTCCATCCCTTGGTATGTTGATAGCCCAGAGCCAATGAGAGGGTATCTGCCCATCGGTATTGCACAGCTGCCTGACCTATCGTCTCCCAGGCATGGCGATGGGTTACTGCTGCTGACAGTGATCCTTGGTGGGTTCTTTGGGTATATTGCAGTGCAGCATCTGCATCAAAACCTATGTGTGCTGTAGGGTTGCGGCTATCGATAGGAAGGAGGACTGGTTGTTTGTTCTTGAAGCTATGCAAGAAGTTCTGTGCCCACTCCAGGCCGAACGGGCCGGCGACAGTCAAGCTAGGGCCTCCACGCCCAGCCAGGCTCCAAGGCCCTCCAAGCAGAAAAGAGAAGGGGTAGGTGACACTCAGGTCCATCGTGTCGTGACGCATTGCAGAGTTTCTCTGATCAGTGAAGCTGGTTATTTCGAAGGTAATATCAAAACCCATCGCTAGGCGGGTAGAGAGGAGGGCTGAGAAGGAGCGTCCATCATCTTGGTTATTTCCCAGTCCCAAAGAGATTGCATCATTGCCGGTAGCTAGGCGTAGCTGTTCAAACGCCGAGGCGGAGAGCACACTCATAGAGAGAGCACATACACAGAGGACAAGAAGGAGTATTGTGAGAAAATTGTTTCTTGGTCTCGTGCACCTATCTGCCATCATGCACCTCTTAATAGAAGAAATATCACTTATTGTACAAGAAATAGTATGATTAGCATAGATAAATTCTTCTTAATTATCCTAATTATCCAAAGTCGTGACGAATTTCCAAGACCAAGCCAAAGAGGAAGGACCACGGCTGTGCGATCTTCTCCCACTTCTCATATGGGGCGGCCAGAGAGGAGGTGAAGAGGGTGTGCTGAGCCCCGATTGCTAGGCGGAAGTGGTAGGCTTGATTTTCGATTATCCAGCCATCTTCAGGACCTAAGCCCAACCCGACTTCGACCCCGATCACCGGCCTAAGCTTATCAATGAGGGATGTGGCAAACCCCTGTACGAGGTTGAAACGTTTGAAGCCTCCGTAGAGTTCAATGGTCGGGCGAAAGAGTAGTGTTGTTGGACCGATAGGGGTGAAATAGCCAAGACTCCAAGAGCCGATGTTGCGTCTTTGACCCGATCCTTGGGCCAAGGGGCCGTTGGAGTAGCGGATGGCAAGGACCGCATTACGATATCGCAATGAGGCTAGGCGCGTTTGGTAGCCAGCCGGGTCATAAGAAATTCCTCCTGCCACCGCCCAATCGGCATGGGTGAAGCGTTTTTCACGGGTGAAAGCGAGCGGATCAAAGCCAAAGGTTCCGTAGGAGAAGCCGGTGGTAGGGAAGGTCATCCATCGAGTTTTGATCAACGATCCATCGTAGATTGAGAAGAGATAGGGACCACTGTACTGCTGTACTCGAAGTTGTTGGCTGGGGTAGTCACTTGCTGGATAGAGGCGACTGACCCCGCCACCGAGGTGCAGGGTATCCATCATCTCTAGTGAAATTGCCCCATTGAGAGAGCCCTCCAACGCATGGGTGTATGACGCCGAGACGAGAAGGTGGACTGAACTTCTTCCTAAGAAGAGTGCACCATCGCCCTTGAGAGAGAGCGATGGATGTACTCTCAGCTGTTGGTCTGCTTCGGGTAAATTTACCGGCGCCCTCCCTAAAAGACCGTGGAGGGTGTTCTGTATCCATTCGAGGCCCAAATTTCCGGCCGCAGCTACACCGATTGCTGGCTCTAGACTGAGGGTGACTGCAGGGGCAAGTCGAAGACTCAAGCGCTGGGAGAGGGAGAGGGCAAGGGCGCCATAGCGCTCATGGGAGAACTGTTGGTCAGTGACTCCGTCCAGGATAAGGGAGAATCCAAAGCCTTTTGTGGTCTCACCGTTGAGGTAGACAGAAAAGGAGTGTCCGTCATCTTGGTTGTTGCCCAGTCCAAAGGTAACCCAATCGTTACCAGTTCCAATCTCCAGAGTGCTCAGCTGTGCAACCAACCCACTGAGAGGGAGAGTTAGTAGGAGGATAAGTAGGAGATTATGCGCGTTCGGCCAGAACCAGCCAGGCGGCTTCACAAGCTTTGAGCTGTTTGCGTTTTTCATGGTATGCCTGTGTCCTCTCCTCGATTGTACCATCTTCAGTTGGATGTGTTGTGGCAAAACTCTCTTCCAATCGTACAATGTCGGCACCTAGTTGCCCAAGCTCCTCTTCAAGGCGTAACAGTTCTTTCTCCTCATAGTTTGACAATCGCCGCCGCTCCTGGCGTTGTGGTGCTCGGGCTACAGGGCGCTCGGACTCTTGTTTAGAGGAGGTCTGAGCTAGTTCCTGATAGGCTGAGTAGCCGATGGTGTGGTAGCTGACAGTAGAGCTACCATCGAGGACAAAGAGCTCATCACAGACCAGATCTAAGAAAGCACGGTCATGGCTACTGACTAAAAGACAGCCTCCATAGCTGCTCAGATACTCTTCCAGATTCTCCATCATCGCAAGATCCAGATCGTTGGTCGGCTCATCGAGCAGCAGAAAATTTGGCTGTTGCATGAGGGTTCGGACCAGACTTAGACGTCTTCTCTCTCCGCCGGAGAGAGTGGCAATGCTTTTACGATGCATTGCGGGGGGAAAGCCGTAGAGATCAAGGAACTTGGCAGCACTGACCACCTCCCCTGCTGAGATGGGGATGAACTCTGCAATATCTTCAATGGCATCGAGGATCGTATCCTCTTCGGCGAAGGGACTATCGGTTTGTCTGAGGTACCCGAAATGGGTGTTGACCCCAATATCCAAAGAGCCTTCATCGGCCGGTATGCTCTGACTGAGTAGATCCAAGAGCGTTGTCTTACCACTGCCATTCGGCCCGATGACGCCAATCTTACAGCCTCGGTCAAAGGTAAAGGAGAAGTTCTTGATCACCTGCTGCTCGCCAAATCGTTTTCCCAGGCCTTGGGCTTCAAGAATTTTTTTGCCAAGTCGCCTGGTGAGTGGAATCAGAGAGTCAACAGTTGCCGTGGGTCGCACCTCCTGTTCAACCAACAACTCATTGATCCGATCGATGCGACCACTATCCTTGGAAGTACGCGCTTTCGGACCGCGCTTAAGCCAGGCCAACTCCCGCTTCAAGATTGTCTTGATCCGTTCCTGGTGTTTGGCTTCATTACGTAGCCGCTCATCCCGGCGTTGGAGGAAGGTTGCAAATGGCGCGGGGTGGACATAGAGCGTGGTTCCATCAAGTTCCAGGATGGTATGACAGAGGGCATCCAAGAAGGCTCGGTCGTGGGTAACTGCAATCACTGTTGCCCCATTGGCTTTAAGTTTTGTCTCTAGCCACTCGATGGTCGGAATGTCGAGGTGGTTGGTCGGCTCATCAAGGAGCATCAGATCAGCTGCTGAGCAAAAGAGCCGGGCAAGGGCGACCTTCTTCTGCATCCCCCCACTGAGACGCTCCATGGGAGTTTCGAGGATGTCTTGTAGACCAAGCTCACCCAATAAGGAGGTATACTGATCGAGAAGCGTCCATCCTTCATACGCCTCCATTGTTTGCAATGCCGCGGTGAGCTCTGCCTGGGTATGCGGCACGTTGAGCAGTGTGTGGTAGGCATTGTAGGCGGCAATCCGCTTACCCTCCCCATCAAAGAGGAATGATTGTACGTTTTGATTCGGTTTATAGGCTGTCTTCTGCTCCAAAGTGACGATATCAATGTCGCGCTTATAGGTGAGCGTACCTTCATCTGCTTCTTTTTGACGGGCAAGGATTGCAAGCAAGGTTGATTTTCCAGCCCCGTTGGGACCGACCATCCCCGCTTTGGCACCTGCTTCCAACGTAAAGGTGACATTCTCAAAGAGGGCGGTCTCCAGGAGGGTCTTCGATACGCCCTCAACACTGATCATCGTCATGATTTGAGCCTAATACAATGAAGGACGAGTGACAAGTT
>Ga0265293_10011964_pt1 | contig 11640 bp, 8 predicted proteins | sample Munlanlewell138R_FD_192505 | JGI IMG/M metagenome (GOLD analysis project Ga0265293, IMG submission 192505) | Leachate microbial communities from a municipal landfill in Southern Ontario, Canada - Leachate well 138R | ecosystem: Engineered > Solid waste > Landfill > Unclassified | place: Canada... | reverse complement strand
AACGAATTAGTGATTTTGTTTTGGCTTTGGATGTGAAACGTTCCCGGTATTCGGGAGTACGGCCTCTGCCGCAACGTGTTTTGAATGGTGAGCATTGGCAGATAAAAGAGAACGGGAATCAATTCATAAAAAAGGAAATTGTTAATCCGGAAGCGATTAATCCCTATGATTTATCCAATCTTTCCACCGATATCCAAGTTACCAAGCAACTGATGTGGGAACGAAAATTATTGGATTTGAGCTTACGAAATAATCTGTTGAATACCCGGATAACGAGAAATACACTTCAATTAATTTCAGCCGATTTAGATAAATTTGAAGATGCCTTAGCCGATGGGAGCGAGTTCAGGCTTATGCCGAAACCTACAGACTGGGACAATCCGTTATATGATTTCGGAGTCTATCATTCTTTGGCCTCTTCCGATCCAATTATTGAGTTGATCAAATCGGAAATGGATCAGAAGAGATTAAGGACCTACCTGACAGAGGCAGAATTGGATAAGTCATTAAAGCATTTGTACCGCTCTTCCCGGTTGTCGATTGAAGAAAATGGAGCCAACACACTTTATATGGCGCTCGGGTTACTTCGCTGGTATGAAACTCCCGGTAGTGAACGCCCTCGTTATGCTCCAATATTGTTATTCCCCGTAGAAATGATTCGGAAATCGGCTGCCAAAGGATATATCATTCGTTCGCGGGAAGAAGATATTATGCTGAACATCACTTTGCTTGAGATGCTCAGGCAAAATTTTGGCATCAATATACCCGGTTTGGAACCACTCCCGCGGGATGAAAGTGGCGTGAATGTAAGGCTTATCTATTCCATCATCAGGAGCAGCATCAAAAACCTGCCAAAATGGGATGTGGAAGAACAAGCTATTCTGGGTATATTCTCGTTCAACAAATTTATCATGTGGAATGATATTCACAACAACTCGGATAAGTTGTTACGGAATAAACTGGTACAGAGTCTCATCAACGGAAAAATTGAATTCGACGTGGAGGATACCGTGACCGATGCTTCTGATTTGGACAAAATTTTGAGTCCGGCAGATATTGTACTCCCTATCAGCGCCGATTCATCCCAGTTGGAAGCCGTTTATGAAGCCGTCAATGATAAAACCTATATCTTGCATGGACCTCCCGGGACAGGGAAATCGCAGACCATTACCAATATCATAGCGAACGCCTTATACCGGAAGAAGAGGGTATTGTTCGTTGCAGAAAAAATGGCCGCGTTATCGGTTGTGCAAAGCCGCCTGGAGGCTATCGGGTTGGCTCCTTTCTGTCTGGAACTTCATTCAAATAAAGCGAAGAAGACAGATGTCCTGTCGCAGTTGAAAAGGACGACTGAAATTGTGAAACACCGTTCTCCTGAGAATTTCGACCGGGATGCCAAACGTTTATTCGAACTGCGTAAAAACCTGAATGTATACGTGGATGCATTGCATAAGCAGTATCCGTTTGGGTTATCGTTGTACCGGGCTATCACAAATTATTTACATACAGAGACGGATCAGGAGGTAAAATTTCCTTCACACCTGTTTCCCGGCCTGACAGAAGAGAAACTGCTTGAGTGGCAGGATATGGTCGATTTGCTGGTAAGCGTTGGCAATGCTTGCGGACATCCTTATGACCATCCTCTGACCGGCATCAACCTGTCAAGATATACATCTGAAGCAAAAGAGAAAGCTTCTGTTGTCTTACAGGAGGCCATTAAGGTTTTTTCGGATCTGAAAAAGCAAACAACGCTATTAAGTACGCTGACAGGAGATACGCCTGAAACAAAATATACCCGGGGGCAGTTTGACAGCGCGGCAACGCTTTTCGCTGTTTTACTTCAAATACCCGGGTTGACACCTGCTTTATTGCACGAACATACGCCGGAAGAGCTGTTCACGGAATGTAGAGAAGTGGTAGTGCATGGAAAGGAGCGTGACCGATATAAGAAAGAAATCCGACAGCATTTCAGCGAAGATATCCTTACTATCGATGCCAAATCCCTATTGAATGCATGGATTGTGGCCACCAATAAATGGTATATCCCCCGGGTTTTGGGACAAAAGAAGGTGCGCGGTCAATTGAAATTATATATGGATGGCGGCACCATTAAACATATCGATATAAAGAACACGCTTACAAACGTTATCCAATACCAGCAGGAACGAAAATTGGTGAATGACTATTCCCAAAAGCTGCACTCGCTGTTCGGAAAGTTTGCCAAACCGGAAAATGAAGAATGGGAAACGATCCTTCAAATAATCAACGATTTTTCTTTATTGGACAATGCAGCGCTTGTTTTTACAAACGATATCGTGAAAGCCAATGAACTGAAGCAAAATATTGCCAAGCAGTTAGTGAGCGGGATGGATACTTTCAGGAGAGTGCACGAGAAATCTTTCAGTGTATTTAAAGGGTTGTTGCTAAGACAGGAAGATGTGTTGTCCGACTTGTCGAGGGGATTGAATGTGGACGATACGGTGCTAATGGGCAATGATGCATTGTGGTTAGACAACGCTCTATCCCGGTTAAATAGTTGGCTTTCCCATATCGACAAGCTAAAAGACTGGTGTCAGTGGCTCACTGCAAAAGAGAGGACGGTCGGACTTCAAATTGGATTTGTTGCTGATGAATACAAGGAGAAGAATATTCCGACGCATCAATTAAAAAACAGTTTTTTGAAAGGATTCTATCGTGCGGCTATTGACTATATTATCGCGCAGGAGCCGGGATTGGAACTTTTTAAAGGAGAATTATTCAATGATGTGATTTCAAAGTACAAGGAGTTGAACGATAATTTTGCAGAAATCACCAGGAAAGAGTTATATGCCAGATTGGCCGCGAATATCCCTTCGTTTACTATCGAGGCTACCCAAAATTCAGAAGTAGGGATATTGCAGCGCGGTATCAGGAATAATGCGCGTGGCATGTCCATTCGCAATTTGTTCGATCAGATTCCTACTTTATTATCGCGCATGTGTCCTTGCATGCTGATGAGTCCGATCTCGGTCGCGCAATATATCCATCCCGATGCCGACAAGTTTGATCTAATCATTTTCGACGAGGCTTCTCAAATGCCGACGTATGAGGCTGTGGGCGCTATTGCCAGGGGAAAGAACATGATCGTTGTAGGTGATCCCAAGCAAATGCCCCCGACAAACTTTTTCTCTGTCAATAACGTGGATGAGGATAATCTGGATAAAGAAGATCTGGAAAGTATCCTGGACGATACTTTGGCGCTTTCTATACCCTCCCGTTATCTACTGTGGCATTACCGCAGTAAACATGAAAGCCTGATAGCGTTCAGCAATTCGGAATATTATGATAATAAGCTGCTTACTTTTCCCTCCCCTGATAATATCGAATCGAAAGTCCGCGTGGTTCATATAGATGGGCTCTATGACAAAGGGAGAAGCCGGCAGAATAGAAACGAGGCTGAAGCCGTAATCAATGAGATCGAACGTCGTTTGTCTGATGAGGAGCTAAGAAAAAAGAGTATTGGGGTAGTTACCTTTAGTGCAGTGCAACAGAATCTTATTGAAGATCTATTGTCGGATCTGTTTGTTTTCAGACCCGATTTAGAGGCTATAGCCCTGGAATGCAAAGAGCCCCTGTTCATTAAGAATCTCGAAAATGTACAGGGCGATGAACGCGACGTGATCCTGTTTTCCGTGGGGTATGGCCCGGACGCGGAAGGCCGGGTAAGCATGAACTTCGGGCCCTTGAACCGGAATGGAGGGGAGAGGCGCCTGAACGTGGCTGTCTCCCGCGCAAGGTATGAAATGATCATTTTCTCATCGCTGCGTTCCGATCAGATCGATTTGAACCGCACCTCTGCCATAGGTGTCAAAAGCCTGAAACGCTTTCTCGATTTTGCGGAAAAGGGAGAGCGACTCAATCGGGAGAAGCAGTTGGCTATGTCCAAGGACGCTTCAATTGAATATCTTGTTGCTGAAAAATTAAGGGAAATAGGATATGAGGTGCATACAAATATCGGTACTTCCGGCTATAAGATTGATATTGCCGTTGTGGATAAGAATAATCCCGGTAACTATATTTTAGGTATCATTTGTGATGGCGAAAATTATAGACGGACAAAAACCACCAGGGATAGGGAAATTGTGCAGAATAGTGTATTGCGCATGTTGGGATGGAATATATGCCGTGTATGGACGCTCGATTGGTGGGAGAATCCCACGAAAGTAATGGTCATGATTGAAAATGCCATCGAAAATGCTAAAAAGGGAATCTCTGAACCGGTCATAGCTAAAAAACAAGATGGGAAAGGATTGGTTCTGGCAGGTGATGAAGAGGAGCGGATCAAAAATAATTTTGCGGATCGGGGAGTGATGCCGGAAAAACCAAATACAATGGCGAAAGAGCCGGTTGTGATGAAAGAAGAGTCAATCGTAATGCAGGAAGAGCCGGTAAAAACAGAAGAATCCGATATACATGATACATATATCTATGCAAATCTTCCAAAAGTACCATTTCCTTCAGAATCATTTCTTTTTCCTCACAATGAGAGTTATATTGTAAGGCAGATACAGATGGTTCTTGAAGCGGAAGCCCCAATAAGCCGCTCTCTGTTATGTAAGCGTGTGCTGAACTCCTGGGGAATTTCCCGCTTAGGATCACGGATAGATACATATTTTAATGAGTTGTTCAATAAAGTTACATACTACCGAAAAATAGACGGCGAGTCTATCTTCTTTTGGAGAAGTGAAGAGCAAATGATTTCATATGATACTTTCAGACCGGTATCGGAACGTACTGCGCTTGATTTACCACCTGATGAAGTGGCGAATGCGATAATATATTTACTGGCATCACAGATCAGCCTTCCGACAAAAGATTTGGCACGTATCACAGCTCAACTTTTCGGTTTTACCAGAACGGGGAATCTTGTTGATTTTGCTATGCGTAAGGGTATACATGAAGCAGTAAGGCGGGGTTATATCAAAGTAGAAAGCGGACGGGCTATTATTTTGTAAATTAGCTGCTTATTGCAGTCGGTAAGAATATTTCCGCCAAAATATAGTAAAATAAAAAATTTAATGCAGGATTAATAAGTAAAAGAGGTATTGATGAGTAATAATCAAGGAAATATCATTATCTATCAAGCTGAAAGCGGGCATACCCGTATTGAGGTGAAGATGGAAGACGAAACTGTATGGTTGACGCAAGCGCAAATAGCCATATTGTTTGATGTAGATCGATCGGTGGTTACTAAGCATTTAGGTAATATATTTGAAGAAGGAGAATTAGACAAAGATTCAGTATGTGCAAAATTTGCACATACTGCCGAAGATGGGAAGACATATCAAACCCAGTTTTATAATCTGGATGCTATTATCTCTGTTGGCTATCGTATTAAATCCATTGTTGCCACACACTTCCGGCGTTGGGCCACCGAACGTTTGAAAGAGTATATGATCAAAGGTTTCACGATGGATGATGAACGCCTGAAGCAATTAGGTGGTGGAGGTTATTGGAAAGAACTGCTCGACCGGATCCGGGATATTCGTTCTTCTGAGAAAGTGCTTTATCGCCAGGTACTCGACCTTTATGCGACAAGTGTGGATTATGATCCTAAATCTGATATTTCCATCCAATTTTTCAAGATTGTTCAGAATAAACTGCACTTCGCTGCACACGGGCACACTGCTGCGGAGGTTATTTATGAACGGGCGGATGCTGACAAACCGTTCATGGGGTTGACGACGTTTTCAGGAGATATTCCCACAAGCAAAGATATTGGTGAAAACTGTATCTCCTGTTGAGCAAGCCTATCTGGATGCCATTAAGCAATTGGAAAGAAAGGCTAATAAGAAAAAAGATAAATAGATAAATAATATATGGACACAAAACAAATTAAGAAAGAAAAAGAACAGAAATTGATCGAGCTGGTCTCTAATTTCTGTCAGGAGAAACTAAATGAGGAATATAAACAACGTTGTATTGAGCTGGTTCAAAAATTAGGGCGTAAGAGAAATGTCCCTTTCTTGGCCGGAAAAATGGAAATATGGGCAGCCTCCGTCATATATACGGTTGGTAATCTGAACTTCCTTTTCGACAAATCTTTTGAGCCCTATATTCCATCAAGCGATATTCATCATTATTTCGGCACAAAAAGCTCAACAGTAGGAGCCAAGTCTAAATTGATCCGCGATATGCTGAAATTGGATAGAATCTTCAATAATGAATTTGCGACCGGACATATGGTTGATAGTAACCCATTTAATCAGTTTGTCATGGTTGATGATATGATTATGCCAATCGAATCGTTGCCGGAAGAATATCAACAGATGGTCAGGGAGGCCCGTGCAAGAGGAGAAGATATTTCCTTCCGCACAAATGGATAAAAAGTATGAGTAAAAACTATCTGCTAAGGGAATGGAGTTTATCAGACAAGATATCTCTTGCTGAAAATGCCAACAATATAAACATTTGGAACAATGTAAGGGATTATTTCCCTTACCCATATACGGTTGAGGATGGGGAGCAGTTTATCAATATGGTTTTAAGCAAAGAATCTCCCTTTACTGATTTTGCGATTGACGTTGGCGGAAAAGCTGTCGGAGGAATCGGAATTGTTTTGAACTCAGATGTAGAACGGATAAGCGCCGAGATCGGCTATTGGTTGGGAGAATATTACTGGAACAGAGGAATCATGACAAATGTTGTGGAAGAAATGGTTGATTACGCTTTCTCTCATTTCCCGATAAAAAAGTTGTACGCACCTGTTTTCGATTTCAATAGAGCTTCGCAGCGGGTTCTGGAAAAAGTCGGGTTTGAAAGGGAAGCTGTTCTGAAACAGGCGGCAATCAAGAACAGCAAAATCATAGATTTGCATTATTACGGATTAATCAGGATCTAAAATGAAACGAGCATGATAATCATTATCACGCAAGATCATGACTAATGCGAGTTCCATATGATACCATTGAAAATAAATATTCTAGTCATATGAAAATTATATCAGTTCGGGAAAATCCCGAATACAAGGAAAAAGCGGTTCGTTTCTTCCAACAAAGCTGGGTTACGGTATCGCCGATTATGTACGAAGACAGTATAAGCCATAGTATAAACGCGGAAGATTTCGGCACGAATGCCGACGGGACAAGAAATGAAGCGTATTGCCTTTACTGCTATCAGAACGGGACTTTTACCCGTGATGTAACCATGGAAGAGATAGTGGAGACAAACCTGGGGTATCTCGATCACTGGAATAAAGAGACGGGAAATAATTTTACACCCGATGAAGCGCGCCCGATGCTTCGAGAGTTTCTATCAATACTAAAACGCTGGAACAAAGAATAAAAAAACCGCCTGCTTGGCTCAAAGCAGACGGCGGTCGCAATAGGAAACTAAACGTCAGGAAACGGTTAGTGAGCTTAATTTATCAGCCATGTCTTTAAGAGCAAAATTCAGTGTTTCTTTGTCTTTGTCAGATAAATAGCGTGGCTTCCCGCTTACCACGTGTCCATGAATTCGCTGGCTTAACCATGTTTTGGATTTATGAAAGTAATTCTCTGCAATGTAAGATAAATTTACGAATTTCGCCACTTCAGCGAGTTGATCTCTCACTAAAATTTCCTCTTTAATTTGCTTCAATTCACTTTCAATTTCATCGAATCCGGAAGCAATAAATTTATGAATTTCGGCAACTTCTTCCGCCGACGTGTATGTTTCTTTCATTTCAGCCGCCTTTCGAGTGAAGTCATCACCGGAAAGTTTTTTCAGTTCAGCTAAATCTTTTTTTAAATCTTTCATCTTGCATCCTTGTTTAGTCCCGCTCCGGTTAAGGGGCGGGCGGGTTGTTTTACTTCGCTTTATCTCTCTTCTCCATAAGCTCTTTCAAATCTTCGAGCATCAGGTTAATTTGAATCTTTCTTTCTTTGTTCGGAAAATCAAACATTTTTGAAATGTTGATATAATCCGTAATCTTTTGCTTTAAAGTTTCAATTTGCTGATCCAAATCTGTCATCATTCCCTGATTTTAATGCTGGTTACTTGTCCATTATCACGCTGCAAATATATATAAACGTTTGTTTATATGCAAATGTGTTGGCATTTTATTTTGACCAAAAGTTCGCATAGACATTTCCCTGTAAATTCCAGAAAATCACAATAAATATCTTGTAAAGTTTCCTACCTTTAAAGATTCTTTGCAATGGACACGAATATTGGTGCGCGGGCCTTGATTCGCGATAACTCACGCGGGCAATAATCCGGCTATTTCCGGGAGGGTATGAATTAGTCGCATATGATTAGAGAACAATTAGAAGAAAAGTTTGTTAGAACTAAGCCTCTTTAGAAAAGAAGATTGAAATAGGTTTAAGGTGTAATTCCATTTTTCGTAATTAATGATACAAAAGATTTTAATAGCAAACCGGGGCGAGATTGCCGTACGGGTAATGCGCACGTGTAAAGAGATGGGCATACGTACCGTTGCCGTCTATTCCGAGGCAGACCGTACGTCGAAACATGTTTCGTACGCGGATGAAGCAGTGTGTATAGGCTTGGCCTCCTCGCAAGACAGTTACTTGAATGCCGATAAAATCATCAAAGCCGCGAAGCAATTCAAAGCGGATGCCATACATCCCGGTTACGGGTTTTTAAGTGAAAATGCCGATTTTGCACGCCGCTGCAAGGAAGAAGGCATCATTTTCATCGGCCCGTCGGCTGAAAGCATCGAAGCGATGGGGGATAAGATTTCGGCTCGACGCCAGATGATAAAAGCCAAGGTTCCCGTTGTCCCCGGCACCTCCGAAGACCTGAAACCAAAGGATCTGTTTCGGGTATGCCGCAAAATAGGGCTCCCCGTGATTATCAAAGCCACCGCGGGTGGCGGCGGGAAAGGCATGCGGCTGGTATATGAAGAGAAGCAGTTGCAGGAAGCCTACGATGCGGCCAAATCGGAAGCCAGGGCCTCGTTCGGGAACGATTCGGTATACATCGAAAAATACATCGAATCGCCGCACCATATAGAAATACAGTTCCTGGGGGATTCCCACGGGAACGTGATCCACTTGTTCGACCGCGAATGTTCAGTGCAACGCCGTCACCAGAAGCTCGTGGAGGAGAGTCCCTCCCCCTTTATCGATGAAAAAACCCGCCTGGCAATGGGTGCTATCGCCGTCAAGGCCGCCAAGTCGATTAACTACGTGGGAGCCGGGACTATCGAGTTCTTGGTGGATGGCGACATGAACTTCTATTTCCTGGAGATGAACACCCGCCTTCAAGTGGAGCATCCCATTACCGAAGAAGTTCTCGGGGTAGATCTGGTCAAAGAGCAAATACATATCGCCAACGGGAAAAGGCTCCGTTTGCGCCAGAAGCATCTTCACCAACGGGGACATGCCATCGAATGCCGTATATGTGCCGAAGATCCCGAAAACAACTTCGCGCCGTCGCCCGGTATTATCCGCCATATCCAGACTCCTGAAGGGATCGGGGTGCGCGTGGATAGCTTTATTTACGACGGGTACGAGATCCCGGTCTATTACGACTCGATGCTGGGCAAGCTGATCGTCTGGGCAACCAGTCGCGTGTATGCGCTGGAACGGATGCGCCGCGTGTTATACGAGTACAAGATCACGGGGGTAAAGACCAACATCGACTACCTTCGCCGCATCATGGATACGCGTGATTTCGTGAAAGGAAACTATACCACGCATTTTATCGAGGACAATAGCCAGAAACTGCAGATCAGCGCCGCGCAAGACAATGAAATAGAGGACATGGCCGTTATCGCCGCCTATATCGACTACATAGTGAACAACAATGACGCACCCTCGTCATCGCCTACCGACAACCTGCCCATAAGCCGTTGGCGCGCTTTTGGCAAACAAAAGGGCGTTTTAAGAATATAGGGAGTTGAATTTCGTATAATTTATAGCTAAATATGAGACATATAACTATTTCGTGGGGTACCCGTTCGATGCAATAGGCGTGATCTGATAAGCTGTTCGAGCGCAGCGAGTTATTTATCAGATAGCCTATAAATCGATAACGGGTCACTAAATAGTGCCAGTCGATATATTTAGCTATAAATGTAAGACAAGCGAAGATAGAATAAGTAAGACAATGTATGAAGGCTAAAATAGACAACAGGACATGCGAGGTGGAGCTACTTTCCAAAGACGGGAACAAGGTGGAGATATCGGTGGATGGAAAAATATACGATATCGACGTGGTGATGTCGGAGAGCGGCTTCTGCTCCATTATTCACGAGGGACGCTCGTATAACGCGGAATCGGTACGCCATTCGGAAGGGAAATATACCATCACCACCAACTTCCGGTATTTTGATATCGAACTCTCGAACCCGCAGAAAAAATACTTGAGAGGACGCCAAGCGGCAGCCGAAGAGGCACAGGAAACCATTACCTCCCCCATGCCGGGCAAAATCATAAAAATAACGGTGTCTGAAGGAATGGAAGTAAAACAGGGTGACCCGCTTATCGTGGTGGAAGCCATGAAGATGCAAAGCACCTACACGGCAGCACAGAATGCTATTGTAGAGAAGATCCACGTGGAGGAAGGAGACTCCGTGACCCGTGATCAGTTGCTTATATCCTTTAAAACCAACTAAAAAAGAGACAATGACATTACAGGAAATATACGGGGCATTTGAGAAAAAGAACAAAGCGGCCGAGCTAGGCGGCGGAGAGAAAGCAATTGAAAAGCAACGACAAGCTGGCAAACAAACCGCCCGCGAACGGATAGATATATTACTGGACGACAAAACGTTCGTGGAAATCGATAAATTTGTACTGCATGAAAGCCACGATTATGGCATGCAGGACAAGCGCGTTGCCGGTGACGGCGTCGTGACCGGTTACGGGAAGATCGAGGGACGCCTGGTGTACGTGTACGCGTACGACTTCACGGTATTTGGAGGCTCCCTTAGCCGTACCAACGCCAATAAAATTGTAAAGGTACAGAAGCTGGCACTGAAAAACGGCGCGCCGGTCATCGCGCTGAATGATTCGGGAGGCGCACGTATCCAAGAAGGGGTGGCGGCGCTCAGCGGTTATTCCGACATTTTTTATCAAAACATCAAAGCGTCGGGGGTAGTCCCTCAAATCTCCGCTATTCTTGGACCCTGCGCCGGCGGGGCCTGCTACTCGCCTGCCCTGACCGATTTCATCTTCATGGTGAAAGATAGAAGTTACATGTTTGTCACCGGCCCCGATGTCGTTAAGACGGTCACCCACGAAGAGTTGACCAAGGAAGAGCTGGGCGGGGCCAGCGTCCATTCCACTAAAAGCGGGGTAGCCCATTTCGTGGGCGAGGACGAAGAAGAGACGTTGATGATGATTCGCGAGTTACTGAGTTTTCTTCCTTCCAACAACATGGAAGACCCGCCGGTAATCCCCACACAAGATAGCATTCACCGCGAATCGCCCGAGCTGCAAACGCTGATCCCAGAGGATCCGAATATCCCGTATGATATGAAGAAACTCATCGAAGAGGTGGTCGACGAGCATTACTTCTTCGAGATCATGCCGCAATTCGCACAAAACATCCTGGTGGGTTTCGCCCGGTTAGGGGGCCGATCGGTGGGTGTCGTGGCCAATCAACCGGCGTACCTGGCCGGGGTGCTCGACATTGACGCGTCAGACAAAGCGG
>Ga0265293_10011963_pt1 | contig 11641 bp, 19 predicted proteins | sample Munlanlewell138R_FD_192505 | JGI IMG/M metagenome (GOLD analysis project Ga0265293, IMG submission 192505) | Leachate microbial communities from a municipal landfill in Southern Ontario, Canada - Leachate well 138R | ecosystem: Engineered > Solid waste > Landfill > Unclassified | place: Canada... | reverse complement strand
AGAACTCGGGACCCTCTTGTGCCGAGTAACAACCCGCCTTGGGACAAGAAGTATACTTAATGAATCCCGCATGGTTGCGCATACCGGCGGAGCTTCGCGCGCTTCCGCAATGGGTGATTGCTGCTCCAGATAAAACCCCGCTGAGTGTGGACGCGAATGGCACACTATATGCGTGCAGTAGCGTGGCACCTCAGGAATGGTTACCCTTTGAGCAAGCTGCCAGCATCGCCTTTCAAAAAGGGTTTGGCATCGGCTTTATGCTATCGCCAGACGATCCCTACTGCTGCATAGACTTTGACGTTATTGATGGGGAGAGTCAGGCTAGGAAAGGCCAACCAATAGACCAGTCCAAATGGACGCATCCGGACATGTACGCATGGATCTGGAACATTGCGACCAACTGGTACTCATACGTAGAGACATCCGTATATGGTAAGGGCCTGCATATATGGGTAAAAGCCAAACTGAAGAAGGGGTATCGCCGTGAAAATCTTGAAGTATATACGCAAGGCCGTTATATCATCTGTACTGGCAATGCGGTATTGTTACACCCTATTGCGGACAGGCAAGCCTCGGTTGAAGCATTTGTTAACAAGTACCTTCAACCTGTTGAAAGAAAAGATGCGGTCAAGCTTGAAGAAATTGAGCCAACTGAGCCTGATGAAGTAATTTGGCAGAGAGCTCGTGAGGCTCACAACTCAGCTAACTTTATCGCTCTGTGTCAAGGTAAATGGGCCGATCTGCGGTACCCTTCGCAGTCGGAAGCGGACCTTGCGCTCATGTCCATGTTCACCTTCTATTCCAAGAGCAACTCCCAATGTAAGCGCATGTTCCGGCAAACTGCGCTAGGGCAGCGGGAGAAGGCGCAGAAGAACGATAGGTACCTGAACCTCACTCTGGTCCAGGTTAGAACTCGACAGGCCAATGAGGCATCCGTAGATTTCTCTGCGATGATTCAACAGGACAACCTGAAGAAACAATTGGCAGGGACGAACAATGCTCAAGTGGACTTTAGCGGCCTTATCGCAAAGATGGCTGCTACCCAATACGAGCAGTTTATACCGCGCACCCCCGAACCGCCGCCCCCTGCGGTTGCTGCCGCTGCCGCTGCCCCTGTATTGCCCGCTACTGCCGCCGCTGGGCAGGAGGGCCTACCGTGGCCCCCTGGCTTTATGGGCGACCTTGCCCGGTTCATCTATGACAGTGCCCCTCGGCCGGTGAAAGAGGTGGCAATCGTTGGCGCACTTGGGATGATGGCGGGTATAGCAGGGAAAGGCTGGCATATACCCGGTAGCGGATTGAACATGTATTGCATCCTGGTAGCGCAATCAGCTATCGGTAAGGAGGCTATGCATTCGGGAATCAGCACACTTATTAAGAGCGTTGGAGCGCAGAACCCTACCGCCTACAAGTTCGTGGTATTTGATGATTTTGCATCCGGCCAAGCGTTGACAAAGGTATGCGCTAATTTCAGCTCATTTGTCAATGTATGTGGTGAGTGGGGGCACAAGTTACGTCGAATCGGGGATGATAGGGACCAGTCCATGGCCAGCTTACGGCGGGTTATGACGGACCTATACCAGAAATCTGGACCTCAAGCCATTGTTGGCGGTATCCGTTACAGCGCCGAGGAGAAGAATATAGAGCAGGTTTCAGGAGTGGCCTATTCCATGATTGGAGAGACTACCCCTAAGACATTCTACGGCGCATTGACAGAAAGCATGATGGAAGATGGCTTCCTTAGTCGGTTTATTATCATAGAATACAAAGGGGAACGTCCCCCGTTAAATGATAGGCAGAGAAAGGAACCTATCGCGGGTATGACGCAATACATCGCCAGCATGATGACCACAGCCATGCAGCTTATGAATCGACCAAGTGGCGGGATCATGGTCAACCCGACTGAGGAGGCGTATAGTGTCATCCAAGCGTTTGAGAAAGAATGCGATGGCCATATCAATGGAACTCAAGACGAAGCTAAACGACAGATGTGGAATAGAGCGTCCTTGAAGGTGATGCGTATGTCTGCGCTAATGGCGGTAGCGGACAACTTTACCCATCCAGTGATTAACCTTCAACATGTGGAATGGGCGTTAAAGGTCATTCGCTCCGATATTGACTCTATGAGCAAGAAGCTTGAGGATGGTGATATTGGGCTCAGTGACCACACACGTGAAAGCAAGATGTTGTCGATTATATCCAACTATCTTAAGAGTGCGCCATCCTCGGGGTATAAGGTACCCGCTGGCATGCGCCAAGCCATGATTGTCCCAAGCCAATACCTGTTAGCGAAATGCCAGCGACTGAATTCTTTTATGGCGCATAAGCTGGGCAGTACGGTTGCGGTGCGCGAAACGATTCGTAGCTTGTGCGATAGCGGTTATATTGAAGAGATGAATAAAGCGCAGACTGCCGAGCGTTTCAAGTTCAACGGTAAGTCGTATAAGATATTGAACCTGCCGGATCAGATGCAAGCATGAAACTTATCTGCGGTATGGACATCAAGAATGGAAAGCATTGCGGCCTTTCCGTCAATCATAATGGACCGTGTGTCTCGTTAATGGTTCCTCAAAGTAGGCGAGCCAGCTTTATTGAAGCTGTGGTCAACACTTCGGTAGGCTACGCAATTTCATTCTTTGCTACGGTGCTATTGTTTCATCTATATAGCATCGATGCAAGTGCAGGAAAGATTCATATGCTAACGTTTTGGATGACTTTGCTATCAATTGCACGCGGGTATATACTAAGGCGTGTATTTAATAGCGAGCTTTGGAAAAAGGTGAAGTAATGGCTATAACTCCTGCAACGCTTTCGAGGAGCGGAACTGAACATAGCGAACAGGCTGCTCTATTTTGTTGGGCCGCTATGGCTGCTCGGCACGGGTTCGAACTCGCTAACAACATGTCAAGCTACGGCGATAAGAGTCTGGCGAAGCTAAACGCCAATGTATGGCCAGAGCTTAGATGGATGCACGCTATCCCGAATGGTGGCGGAAGGTCCATCATTCAAGCCTCTCAGCTTAAGGCGGAAGGGGTTAAGAGGGGGATACCTGATATCTTCTTGCCGGTATCCAAAACACTTAGTTCCGGTCTGTACATTGAGATGAAACGCGCCAGCGGTGTTCCTAGCGATATTTCTAAAGAGCAAACTGAATTCGCGCAGTTTGCTTGGAAGGAAGGATATCACTGGTATGTGGCGTTCGGTTGGAAGCAAGCGGCAAGGCTTGTGGAAAGTTATCTACTGAACGAGACACCCTGGCTGGCCCCACATCAGGAAACAGTTCAAAAATCTGTTAGGGGTTATATGGCATGAACAACTTACCTAAGAAGCTACAGAAAGAGGCGCTTAATAGAGCAGCACTACAGATGCAATACGAGGCTTACGATAAACTGTACGAGGCTGCTTGCATGGCTAATGATTCGAATGGTATGGAGATAGCTAGACAAAAACTTCACGACCTCCTGGATATGAAGTTGGATAACTCCGGGGTTATCCTTCGTCTGTGTCAAGAATTGGGTGTACAAGGTTCAGAATGAAAACCTCCTTTATACTTCGGCTATCACCTTCGAAAATTGCCATCGCGGACTTAACAAGGATAAGTCGTGATGTGTACGAAATCAATCGTATCAACGTCCCACCTAACTTTCGCGGGCAGAGGCATGGTAGGGAGCTTCTGCGGTTGATAATTGAAGAGGCGGATGCTAACCACATCACATTGAGGTTGTTACCCCTTCCTTCAGGAGGTCTCGGTAAGAAAAAGCTTATCCAGTGGTACGAACGTCATGGCTTCAAGTACATGGCGGCAATTGGATGGTGGGTCCGTACCCCGCTATAGGGCAACATTCTAGACTGCTCAGTTTGAGCATTTTAATTACTATTGCTGTGCGGTATAATGGCAGTGGGAATTAGATATTAACAAAGGTGCAATAATGCAAGACCAAATTCAAACACGGGTCATTAACCGCATCCGCAAGATGATACGTCTGGCAAATGATGCCGGTGCCACGGAAGGTGAGCGAGATAACGCGATGCGGATGGCGCACGCTACCCTTGCCAAATACAACATCAGCCTAACCGATATCGAAAGCGGCGAGAATCAAGAAGAGCGAAAGCGCATTTCGCAAGAGTATATTGGCAAGCCTTGGGCGCGTATTGCTGCCAACGCCATTGCCCGATTGTACTTCTGTCATTATTATAGTTCTCGCGGTAAAGGTGATAAGGTGAAGCACACCTTCATCGGCCGTTACAGTAACGCCATTACCGCTCAAGAGATAGCGTACTTTGTAATTACCGCCATGCATGAGGAGGGTATGCGGTATCAGCGTACTAACGACGACGCTGGCGCGTACCGTTCTTTCACCCTGGGAGCAGCTTACAGAGTTCAAGACCGTTGCACAGAACTTCGGCAGGAAGCTGAAAAGCAAGGGATGAAGGCGGATGAAGAAGATGTAATTAAAACCCCCGGAACCTCGCTGGTCATTGCGAACCTGTATAAAACCGAGCACGATGCTAATCGTGAATATATGGAGAGTCTTGGAGTTCGTCTTAAGACCGGTAGAAGGGTTTCTAGTAGGGGTCTTGACAGGTTTGCATTCTCTGACGGAGTAACTTACGGCGGCACTATCTCGTTGAATAGACAAGTTAAGTAATTGCTTGCTAATCAACCGAACCTTTGTTACTATACATGTGCGGGCAATGGTGCCTGCACAACCGGAGCAAACGTGATGAGTGGATACATAAACAGCCTTCATTATGAAAATGATCTTGCAATAATTGAAGCGCACTTTGACGGAGTGGACGAAAGGCTTAGTTCCTTCAATATGAAGGAATACGTAATGTCTATCCAGAAGAACTTCGGACCTGTTACGGACGAATACCTTGCAGCCAGACAGGACTTGTTGAAGGCGATAGCAAGCTTCAGGGCGTTTTCAAACAAGATGATTGAGGTGACCGATGGCACACCTTAACTTCAACGCTTCCAATGTGAAGCCAGCCAAAGGTGAAGACCTCCCTAACCATTCCCGTCAATGGAGCTCTTATCAGGAAGTTATTTTTAACTTTGTCGAACATGGGCAGGGCAACGCTATAGTGGAGGCGGTTGCCGGTAGCGGCAAATCTACCACTATCGTAGAGGCCCTTAACCGTGTAAATGGATCAAGCGTATTCCTGGCGTTCAACAAAGCTATTGCAGATGAACTAAAAGCACGTGGCGTCAATGCCCGTACCTTTCATTCGCTGACTTACAGCCCCACAATGCGCTGGAAGCGACAGAACAATGTGACTACCGATAAACTGCGCGCTATATGCAGGGAGAACCTCGGCGCGGACGACATGGAACTGTATAGTTCGTTCGCGATTAGGCTTGTTGGGTTGGCCCAACAATTAGGGATCGGTTGTCTGGTGCTAGACGTGGAAGAAGTTTGGATGGATATTGTAATCCATCACGACCTTGAACCAGAAAGCGAAGATGCAGACCTTGGCAGAGGGATTGAAATTGCTAGGTGGCTGTTGGATGCAAGTTATGAGGACTCCCGCGTAAACTTCGACGACATGTTGTATCTTACGGTTCGGGATAACCTTACCCTGCCTAAGTTCGATTTTGTGTTTGTTGACGAAGCGCAGGATACAAACGCCATCCAGCGAGAAATCCTGAAGAAGATTATGCATCCGCGCACCCGCCTTATAGCGGTGGGTGACTCGGCGCAAGCCATATATGGCTTCCGTGGCGCGGACAGTAATAGCATGAATTTGATTGCGCAACAGTTCAATTGTACCAAGCTACCGCTTTCAATCACCTATCGCTGCCCAACAAGTGTGGTCAAATACGCCAGAACCATCGTTAACCACATTCAAGCCAGACCTAATGCTCCGGAAGGGAAAGTAGAGGGGTTGGGCACAAAGTGGGAAGTCAAGAGTTTCCAGCCTAATGACCTCGTAGTGTGCCGCACCACCAAGCCCCTTATCGCGCTGGCGTTTCAGATGGTACGCGCACGTGTACCAGTGCGTATCATGGGCCGCGAAATTGGACAGGGTTTGAAAAACCTCATTACCAAAATGAAGGCTAGGAATCTTGACGATTTGGAAAACAAACTTTCCAATTGGAGGGATAAGGAAGTTGAAAAGGCTGTCAAAAAGGACAACGAAAGCAAGGCAGAGGCCATACGGGATAAAGTGGACGCCATTCTCTGCATTATAGAGGGGCTGTCACCGGACCAAGAATACGAAGCTGGTATTGTTGATCTGTTAAACCAGATTGATAACCTATTCGCAGAAGGTGTAGGTAAAACAGTTCTGGCCACAATCCATAAGGCTAAGGGCCTCGAGGCCGAACACGTCTATTGGTTGAACTCGAGCCAATGCCCTAGTAAATGGGCGCGGGCAGAGTGGCAGAAGAGACAGGAATTGAACCTGATGTACGTTGCTATCACCCGAGCGAAGAGCACTTTGACACTCATCGAGGAGAAGTGAGATGGCCAAGCGAAAGAATAATAAGTCTGGAATTCCCGGTGTAAGAGGTGTAAGGACCGAGGGCTGGCTGCTGAAAGAGCCTTGCAAACGTATGAAGGAGAAATCATATTTCCTCTTGAAATTGGAGGAACAACAGGAATTGAAACGGAAGGAGAAGAACAAAGTCTCTAAGTTGTCTATAGCAAACAAGAGGGCGAGCTAATGCGACCAAACGAACGAATGCAAATTGAGCAATGCCCTGTAGGCGACAAGCTTGTTACCATCATTCGTCGTATTGAACCTGATGGTAGCGAAGCTGTCCAAGTTGCAGGGGAATATGATCCTGTAAATCTGGAATTACAGGAGGAACCTGGGCAAGAGACTGTATTGACTGAACGCATAAGGTAGCTTGTGCTCCCAGGCTGTAAAGCTTACCTTACACTGCCTTAATTACTAGGAATGATCATGAAACAAGAAGTCTACAAGTCCTCTACGCTTGGCCCAATTGAATTGAGTTTTACAGGTAGAAGGTTACTGGCCAATCTGCGGGACGCTATTGTTGAAACAATGGCACAAGTAGAGAAGGACGCAATAAACGCTATAACGCCAATTGCAGGGCGCGAAGGGGGCGCACAGTGATCGCCCTTTGGGTAGGTATAGTTATGGCTGTATGCGCTGCCCTAGCGGCCTTTGTGGCAGGTACATGGTTTGGTTACAAAGGGGGCCGCACAAGGGGTAACGAAATAATTACCCAAACCGCTGTTGAATACTTCCAAGATGGCTTTCAGCAGGGTTACATCAATGCCATACAGGAGGTTAACACCCCTGTCCCTGGCGAAACCCATATCCCAAATATTAACCACACTTTTCATTAGGATGAACTAATGGCTAATTTTAGAATTACACTGGACCTAAAATACTTCGAACAGCTTATGAGGGACAGGGTAAACATTGATTGTCTTATTCAATGTGACAACTTGCCTAAGTATCCAGATTTCGTAGACAATCTCGCTAAGGGTATGAATACCCCTGCTGAGGAATTGCACCATGCCACTACAGGCATAGCGGGGGAAGCTGGAGAAATTCTTGATCTTTCAAAAAAGGTTTGGATTTACGGTAAGCCGCTTGATGTTAAGCACCTAATTGAGGAATTAGGGGACCTTCGCTTCTACTACCAGATGGCTCTGAACTTGCTTGGCATTACGGATGAACAGGTAATTGCCCAGAATATCATTAAGCTACGGACTCGATACTCCGCTGGCACATATAGTGACAAGGAAGCGAACGAGCGCAAGGATAAAACTCTTAGCGCGGAAGGGAGTAAAGGCCAGGGTACTCCGGAACCACGCAAGTTTATGTCGGATAATTAAAATAATACTTGTGCATCCGAAGCTGTTAGGGTATATTGCAAGTGTACCCTAACGGCTAGGGTCTACAGGAGAAAGAGATGAGCCAAATCCCCGAAAATGAAGTCACCATGAAGGACGTGGAGGCTTGGTATGTGATGCAGGAGCAGCTTCGTATCCTTAAACAGAACGAAATGCTTATGCGTATGAGAATCTTCAAGTATTTCTTTCCGGCCCCAAAGGAAGGAACGAATAACTTCGACTTACCCGATGGCTACCAGATGAAAGCGGTCCACCCCATCGAGCGCAAGGTGGACGAGGCGGCGCTGGACTCCATGAAGGAAAAGTTCAAGGAGGAAAAGGTCAATACTAACAAGTTGATCAAATGGAAGCCAGAGGTGGTGATTAAAGAATACCGCACTCTGACTGACGACCAGCGCCATCTGTTCGATCAAGCGTTGATCGTTAAGCCCGGTAGCCCGCAAGTTTCAATCGTTCTACCAAAGAGATAGTATGAACAACAAAGTAAGAGTATTGGATCATGGATTTGTCACATTACGTAACCTTGCAGGCCCAACAAGGCGTAACTACGATCCAGAAAATGGTGACGCATATTTCCAATTCGGCGCCAACGATATCGACCCGGCGCAAGCTGCACGCATGTCCTTCGCAGAGATGGACAGCGACCGCACTTACGAGGAGGATATGAAGCTTAACGAGTATCTTCTCGTGAACCACCATACCTCGCCATTCGAAATGATCCAAGTGTGGGTTGAGGTTAAGGTTCCCATCTTTGTCGATCGTCAGCTTGTACGTCACCGTACATGGCGGCGAAATGAGTCTAGTGGGCGGTATATTGTTCTGCCTGCTGAATGGTATATCCCTGAAGTTGTAGGAGGGAAGCCTGTTGGCGGGGCTAAACAGGGGCAGAGTGATACACTTCCCATTTCTGTTCAAGACCCCTTTAAAAGACTGTTGAATTCGCAGTGCGAGGGGAGTTACGATTTATACACCGAAGCCATTGATGCCGGTGTTGCCCCCGAGCATGCCCGTATGTTCCTTCATTTGAATCATTATGTCCATTGGCTTGGCAACGTAGACCTTTCAAACATGTTTCATTTCCTGAAACTACGCGCACATAGCCATGCTCAGATTGAGGCGCAGAAGTATGCCTTCGCGATTATTGAACTTCTACGGCCACACTTGCCGGGTCTGATGGGGCTGTTTGATAAACACGTGAGAATGTGATGGTTCAAATTCCACCTCCGTTAGTTGGGACAGCGTATTGGGTAAATCCAATTCTGCCAACGGATTACACCAAACTTTCTCCGGCGCAGAGAAGGCAAGTGCGGCTGAGGTATATCAAGCTACAGAACGGCACCTGCATACACTGTGGTCAAAGTTTAAAGAACTCCCCAAGTAAACTTATCTTAGGGAGTAAGATAAACTGGGAATTATTTCCACCCGATTTTGAAGCTCACCCAATACATTTACATCATAACCATCTAACAGGCATGACTGTAGGTGCGGTGCATATGCGCTGTAACGCATACCTGTTTCAATACAAAGGTGAATAGAATGTTGAAGCCAATGCTTGCCAGCCCCGCCCCGGCCAAGATTACCTTCCCGGTTTATGCAAGTCCAAAATTGGACGGTATTAGGGCCATAGTTAAGAATGGGGTATTACTATCTCGTTCTTTAAAGGTGATACCTAATGATTATGTTCAAGATAAACTCGGGGTAGGCGGGTTGGATGGGTTGGATGGAGAGTTGGTGGTAGGTCCGCCGAACCATAATAACGCTATGCAGGCCACAACCAGTGGCATCATGTCTAGGGATGGGAAACCTGATTTTATCTATTGGGTCTTTGATTATTGGACAGAGCCTGATATTCCGTACGATGCTAGGTATAGGCTTCTCTCTAAGGGTATAAACTCCACATTCAGAGCGCGTCACCCTCAAGTTCGCTTGCTTCCTCATGAAATCCTTACAAACGAAAGTCAACTGGTAGAATATGAAACTTTCGCTGTTAACCAAGGATTCGAAGGTGTGATGATTCGCAAACACGATGGGCTTTACAAGTATGGGCGTAGCACTGCCCGCGAAGGGTATCTACTTAAAATAAAGAGATTTGAAGATTCCGAAGCTGTAGTTATCGGGTTCGAGGAAAGGATGCACAACGAAAACGAGGCAACTATAAACGCGCTCGGGTATCAAGAACGTAGCAGCCATAAAGATAATCTGGTCCCTATGGATACGCTAGGATCCCTAGTGGTAAAGGATGTAAAATCCGGTATCGAATTTGGAATAGGTACTGGTTTTGATGACCACACTCGCAGCCAGATCTGGCAAAATAGGCAACGCTACCTCGGCAGAATTGTAACCTATAAACACTTCGCGAATGCAGGGGTAAAGGTAGCACCTAGATTCCCAGTATTCAAAGCCTTTCGTGGTGAGTGGGACCTATGAGGGGGATACCTTCTAACTATACAGACCTTGAAGTTGCTGCTATGCTGGAGCACACTTTCAAGACCCCAACTCCCTTTATGCAGGAGATTATAAGGCGGTTTATTCGTCTTGCAGAGTTAGAATTAAAGGAGAAAGATAATGAAGATGAGAATGAAGATCGGCCTTCTACTTCTTATTCCGCTAGTTGCACTGTCTGCGGAACCAAATTTAAGGCAACCATTGAGTCCGAAGTATTCCGACTGGAGGAAGAATGAGTATTATGCAGAGCGTTACGACTGGCACCACGCAAGCCGGAGTCCGTATTGTAATTGCTGGTCAAGAAAAGATTGGGAAGACTACCCTTTGCGCTGGAGCACCTCAGTCACTCCTAGCCCCACTAGAAGTTGGATACGCGGGAGTCAGCGTTTCAAAAACAAAGATGCTTCAAACCTGGGAAGAAGTTCAAAATTTCATGAACGAGGCTATAACCCTGGCAAAAACCGGTCAGTTCCCGTTCAAAACGATCGTGTTCGATAGTGGCACCGCATTGGAACGTCATATTCATGACGCCATTATTAGACGCGACCCTGCATATAGACCAGGAAGCAAGAAGGTTATCACGATGGAGTCCGCGCATGGCGGCTATGGCAAGGCGTATAATCTCGCCAATGAGGAGTTTGACGAATTCCTGCAACAATGCGATATTCTTGCGGTGTACGGTGGTATTAACATCGTAATTACCTGTCATGTTTTCAGTAGTAAGATTATGGACCCAACTGCCGGGGAGTACGATTCTTGGGATTTATTGCTGCATAGCCCAAAGAATAATAAGACCTATGGCAAGCGGGAACGAATTACCCAATGGGCGGATATTATAGGGTTCCTCTATGAGCCTGTCTTTGTCAGCAAGGGTGAAGGTGTAGTTAAAGGAGTCTCCCAGAATAAAGGTAGGGTACTTGGTTTATCACGTACTCCCGCGTATAATGCAGGTAACAGGTTTGAGGTTACAGGGGAGATTCCGATACCCCCTCCCCCGGCAAATGGATGGAATTCCTTAGCAGATGCCATTTACAAAACGAAGGGGATTGATCTCTTTACAAGGTAAGTCAGCACCTTTCTAACGCTGGCAATAGGAGAATTAGATGGCTACTATTAATTTTGACGCTTCTCAAGTGTCGCCGGATCAAGGATTCGATACTGTACCTGCCGGATGGTACAAGGTTATGGCGGATGAGTCCGAGATTAAGCCTACCTCGAAAGGGGATGGCGCGTACCTGAATGTGCGCTTCGTTATCGTGAATGAGCAGTTTCAGGGGCGCAAGTTGTTTGCGCGCTTCAACATCCGTAACCCAAATCCGCAGGCTCAGGAAATCGGTTACAAGCAACTCTCCGCACTGGCA
>Ga0265293_10011962_pt1 | contig 11641 bp, 10 predicted proteins | sample Munlanlewell138R_FD_192505 | JGI IMG/M metagenome (GOLD analysis project Ga0265293, IMG submission 192505) | Leachate microbial communities from a municipal landfill in Southern Ontario, Canada - Leachate well 138R | ecosystem: Engineered > Solid waste > Landfill > Unclassified | place: Canada... | reverse complement strand
AAGGGAGCATACCCCATTGCTAATAGCTTGAGGGAGCATAGGAAAAACCATGCCCGGAAAATAAACGCTGGTAGTGCGTTCCGCCGCTGCTTTATCTATTACGCCCCCTTGGGCTACATAGTGAGAAACATCGGCAATATGCACATATAATTTATAGCCTTTAGCATTCTTTTCAATGCTGATAGCATCGTCAAAATCTTTGGCATCCTCGCCATCAATAGTTATAGTAAGCAGGTTTGTAAAATCTGTCCTGTTAGAGTAGCTGCCTTTAAGCTTGGCGGAAGCCGCAATTACCTCAGCAGAAAAACGGTTGCTAAAGCCGTAGGTATACAAAATAGATAGCAATTCGGTTTCGGTATTGCCTGCCTCCCCCAGTATTTTCTCCACCTCGCCCCAAAGGATGCCTTGCGCTCTTGAAGTAATATTAGCTATTACCTTTTGTCCCGAATGAGCGTAAAGCGTCTTATCCCTTGGAATGCGAATATCTTTAGCAAAACTGTCGTCATCAGGTCTTACAAAGGAAAATGCGCCTATATTCATAAAAGTGCCGACAAGGTTGCCCGGACTTTCTTGCAATATCTCAATAACCTCGCCTTCGCTCTCCCCTGTCAAGCGCACCTTTACCCTGTCCCCATGAATGGCATTGCCTAATGCTCTGGGCGGAATAAAAATGTCCTCGCCCTCCGCTCTGCAAAGAAAGGCAAAGCCTCGCCTATTGCCTCTTAGCATGCCTTCCGCAACTCCCTCACCATAAAGAGAGAATTTGCCTCGCCCCTGCCTTATAATTACTTTTTCTTTAAGCAAGCGTCTAAGTGCCGCTGATACTTCTTTTTTATCAGAGGGATGCAGCCTAAACTCTTTTGTTAATTCAGATTGCGAAAAAACTCTTTTTTTTGCATTTTGCGCATATCTTTTTATCTTTTCTTTTAGTGTCATTTCCTTGTACTTATTATTAGCAAATATAACCTTTATACCCTATAATTTTAGTCGACAACCTCAATACTTTTTATTATTACATAGCTCCCCTCCGGCGTACGAGGGAAGTCATCCATACCGTTTTCTCTGGTAGTAGGATACCCGCTAAGCTCTATAACAATAGCCAAACTCTGTGCATCAGTCACCTTGCCAAAAGCGGCATATATATGGTCTAGGTGCGGGCTATCTTCTGAGCAAATAAAGAATTGTGTAGATGCAGAATCATAGTCGGTCGCCCTTGCCATAGAAAGCACGCCTTGCTTATGCTCTATATAATTTGGCACTCCGTTAAAGGGAAACTCGCCTTTAATATTTTCTTTATCCGGCTTATAAGCTGCTGTCCCATTACTATATGCCAAATGCCCTGCTTGTATCATAAAGCCCTCTATTATCCTATGAAAAACTGTATTGGTATAATAGCCCTCCCCTACCAACTGCAAGAAATTCGCCACCGTAATAGGTGCTACCGTAGGGCATAACACCAAATTGATTTTTCTATCGTCGAATAGCGTTATTGTGACCTTTGGGTTATCCGAAAGGTCAAAAATGGATACCCATTTGGCATAAACGGTAAAAGAGTCTTGAATTGGCTGAGACAGCTTTTGTGTAGCAGAATTGGCGAAGGTATTGTTGTCATGATACCAGCCTTGAAACACATAATTCCTTTTAACCGGGTCTGCGGGCAACGCAATTGTGCTCCCTTCCTCTGCAGTAATATAGTCGATAAGACTGCCGCCATTGGTGTTAAAGAAAACATTATAGCTTGGCTGCTCCTCAACCTCTCTATTGCATCCTGTAAAAATAACAGTTAACAAAACAATGATTATAATAAGTGTAGCAATCCTTTTCATACTTACCCCTCTTTTTCCTCTGGAATTAAGTCTAATGTTAGTATTGCCCTTGCAGGCCAAAATTCATATAAGTAAATCTTGCACACCTTACCTTGAAAAGCTGTAAAATGGCTTGCCAATATTGGCAGGGCTTGAAAGATTTTCTCCGACTCGTCAATAATCATAGTGGTGTGAGGCGTCCAATTGTAACTACTTTCGAAACACTCCTTTAAGGTAAGCAGGCTGGGGCTGGTGTCCGGTGCTATAAATAACACCTTTGCGCCTCCAAATATCCCTATATGATTAAAAGTAATGTCAAAGACATGGTGCTGCTTTGCCACTCTCTCCACTAAGGCGATCAACCTATCCCGCTCCTCCCAAGGAAATATCCCTAAAGTGATATGTTGCGGCAAGTCCTTATTATGAGTGCCCCTATAACCTGTCCGATAAAGCTGCTCCTGCATATTCGCCAATTGTTTTTCGGTTACCTCATCATATCCCAGCATAACGCATAAGTCATTTTTAAGTATTTCTATGCTGTCTCCCGCCTTTATTTTGCCGCCTTTTATAACTTTGGTAAAGATGCCTTCCTTTGGCATTATGCATGCGCCTACTTGTTTTGCTATTTCGCAGCCTGCATGGCATTCCTTGCCTATTTTGGTGACTTCTTGAATACTTTCGCCGATTTTTAGCCTAGTTCCTATGGGTAAAGTATATAAGGTAATGCCTTCGGTAGTGATATTTTCTGCAAATTTACCTGAGCATAACCCTTGTAAATGTGTTTGCTCACTAAATCTGTTTATGCTTTCTATCCCAAGCAAGCTAATTTGCCTTATGCCTTTGCCAGCATGTGCATCGCCTTCTATCCCATAGTCCTCTATGGCGTTTACTTCTGCAACAGTATGCTTAACTTCGCCTTTATTGGCACTGATATTAACTGCAACTACTCTCATTGCTCGCTCCTTACATATGTGCCTGATTTGCCGCCGGTTTTATAGTCTAGCTGTACTTGCTCTATACACATATTCTTATCTACTGATTTGCACATATCATATATATTTAAGGCAGCGGCACAAACTGCGCTTAATGCTTCCATTTCTACCCCTGTTTGCGCATAAGCGCATGTTTCTGCGGATATATGCAGGCGTGTCTCAGAAAAAAAATCAAAGTTCAGCCTGCAATATGCTAAGGGAATGTTATGACACATCAGTATTGACTGATAAGTGTTCTTTGCCGCAGATATGCCTGCTATATTTGCTACCGCAAGCACATCCCCTTTTTTAATGCCGCCGCTTTTGATAAGCTGTAAAGTTTCTTTTTTCATAACAACTATGGCGGAAGCTCTTGCTATGCGTTTGGTTGCCTGCTTTTGGGTTATATCTACCATAACTGCTTTGCCCTGACTGTCAAAATGGGTAAAATCCATACTATCCTCCTATCCTATGCATACAGCGAGATTGACTCTTGCCTTCCTTTAAGTTATGAGAACGGGGCTTCTTTTTTACACAAGAAGCTATGTAATCTTTTAATTCTTGCGGGTTATCCAAGTACGGTTTTAAGTCATATTCTACCGAAGTCAGCAAGCAATTCAGCAAAAAACCGTCACTGGTTATGCGTATTCGATTACACAAAGAGCAAAACTTATGGCTAACGGGCAAAATAAAGCCAAGTTCTAGCCCATCTGCAAAAGCATACCTTATAACCTTATCATCCCGCCCTAACTCTTTTAGGTCTTTGTATTTGGCAATAACCTTATCCGCGCTGATATAATGCTGAGTCCCGTAACTTTGCGTTTCCTCAAAAGGCATAAGCTCAATAAACCGCACTTCTAAGCCTTTATTTTTCCCAAAAAGCGCAAAATCTCTAAGCTCGCCCTCATTAATGCCTTTTAGTAGTACAGCATTGAGTTTTAGCTTGTCAAAACCTGCCGCTATTGCACTGTCGATACCTTTCAAGGTGGGTTTAATGTTACCCCCTGTTACTTGCTTATATTTTTTTTCGTCCAAGGTATCAAGGCTGATATTTACCGCACTTACCCCGGCCCCCCTTAAACCGTCGGCATATTTTGAGAGCAACTGCCCGTTAGTAGTTAAGGCTATCTCCTCTATCCCTTTAGTTTGAGCAATCAAGGCAACTAAATCAAGAATACCTTTACGTACTAAAGGCTCGCCGCCTGTAAGGCGCACCTTTTTTATACCTAGCTCGGCAAGAGTGCGCACTATCTTTGCAATATTTTCGTAACTCAAAACTTGGCTATGCTCCAGTTTGGCAACTCCCTCTTTGCCCATGCAATAAGCGCACCGCAAATTGCATAAGTCAGTTACGGATATGCGTGCATAAGATATACTGCGCCCTTTGCTGTCCTTCATTATAAATACTGTATTTCTCCTATTCTTTTATAAGTATATCCGCCTAGCCTGTCCAGCTCTGCTTTAAGCGCATTGCTTCCTAAAATGTCGATAAACGCTTTGACTATAGGCAGCGCCAGGCTTTCTTTTGTAGTTAAGAAATCATATTCCTCCTCTGCAAAAGGAATAAAATGCATATTTAGCGCATTTGCCGCTGTCAATACGCCCAAGCCTACATCAGCAACATTGTTGGCTACCGCTGAAGCTACTGCCAAATGAGTGGTGAGCTCCTTTTCGTAGCCGCTTATCTCTTTGCTGTCAATGCCCTCTTTTTTAAGAGTAAAATCTGTCAACAGTCTTGTTCCCGCTCCTCTTTGGCGATTGGCAAAGCGCAGCTTGCGCTCCGCTATATCCTTAAAACCTGACACGCTCTCTCCCTTGCGGACAATAAAGCCTTGCGTCCTGCCCACTCCTTTAATAAGGGCGGCAGTTTGAGGCAAATATTTTTTAGCATAAGTAATATTATACTCTCCGCTCTGCTCATCCAGCAAGTGAATAGGGGCAATATGCGCTTCGCCTCGCATTAGAGAAAAAAGCCCGCCAAGACTGCCTATATGTGCGGAAGTAACTTTCATTTTATCTGAAACTAAATCAATAATCAAGTCATGGCTGCCAATAATAACAAGGGTCTTTTTAATTTCCTCCAATGGTTTTAACAGGCTTATGCTCACCTTTTCGCCGCTTTCTATCCCTTCAATATTTTGCGGCACTTGCAGCAGTCCGTCTGCCCTGACAAGGCTCATTATTGCGCTTGCCTCTCTTTCCAAAGGAGTTGCTACCAGTCTGCCGCCTACCGCACCTACGGACATGCGTAAGTATTCGGTATTTTTTAGCGTAGAAGTAATCCTTTTGGTTAAAACAGCTTGTATTGAAGGCAATGTAGGCCGCTCCGCCCCAAGCATAGCAAGTATTATAGGCCTGACAAAAAGCTCAAAGGAAAGCCAAGCGGATACAGGGTATCCAGGCAATCCAATTACGGGCTTTCCTTGAATAATGCCAAGAATGGTAGGCTTGCCCGGTCTGATTGCTATACCGTGTACAACTACTTTACCCAGCTTTTCGATAACCTTAAAGGTAAAATCTTTAGTGCCGGCAGAAGAGCCGGCATTGATAAGGAGCATATTATTTGCTAGTAGCGCAGATTGTACTGCCTCAAGCAAAGCATCCGCCCTATCCTCTACCACAGGATAAACTTTTGGGATGCCGCCATACTCTGCAATTTGCCCTGCAAACATTTTAGAATTGCTTTCCATTAGTTTGCCCGGCGCAAGCAAGTTAGGGTTGCTTACCATTTCGCTGCCGGTAGGGATTATGCCAACCTTAGGCTTAGCTTGCACCTTTATTTGGATATTACCCGATGCAATAAGTGCGGCTAGGTCGGTAGGTCTTAGCTTATGCCTTGAGGGCAGCAGCATTTCGCCTGCTACTATGCTTTCGCCAACAACCCTGACATATTGCCAAGGATAAGAGCTGGCAGTAATGGCCACGCCATTGTCTGCCTGAATTACATCCTCTATCATTATTACGCTATCTGCGTCTTTGGGTAACTCATTGCCCGTATTTATATACCTAAACTTGCTATTTGGTATAAACAAGGGATGCTTTTCGCTAGCACTGAGCGTATCTTTAGAATGCAATGCTATGCCATCCATTGCAGCGGCATTATATCCGGGGTCGCATACTTTTGCAAAAATAGGGCAAGAGGTTATGCGCCCCAATGCGTCTTGAGTGTCGATTGTTTCGCTAGGCAAAAGCAAACTACCCAAACTTGAAAGATAAAGAGCTAAGGACTCTTGCTCATTATTATTTTCAATATATGTTTTTCGGCTATCATCCATTAAACAAAAAAACCTCCACATCCTCGCCTTTGTTTATTCCCTCAATTTTTTCCTCTATCAGCAAATACCCGTCCGCCATAGTCAATGTGCTCAGTATACCCGATTTTCCCAGCACAGGATAGGCTTGCCCTTGATTAACCGTAACCGGCTGAAATGTTAGCCTGCCGGGAGTGGATGCAAAGTTTATGCCTGCTTTTGCAAAGAAACTTACTTGTTTGCCAGCAGACAAAATAGCCGGTGCAAGGAGCAAAAATGCCACAGCGGCACTTACAGGATTGCCGCTAAGTCCAAAGATAGGCTTGTTTTGCAGCGAGGCAACAATAGTCGGCTTGCCAGGCTTTAGCGCCAGCCCTTTAATAAGGATTGCGCCTCCGGCTTCTATGATACAATCTGCAGTAAAGTCCCTTTCGCCTACCGAACTGCCGCCGGTGACTATTACAAAGTCAGCTAACTGATTGCCTTTTTTTATTTCTGCAATTAACTCTTCAGGCTTGTCCTCTATTTGCACCCGCCCTGCCTCGCTTACGCCCATATCTGCAAGCAAGCCTGCCAGCATTTCGCTATTGCTGTCAAAAATCTTTGCTTTTTCCAGCTTTTTGCCTTTTTGCAGTTCATCTCCCGTAGCTATAATGTAAGCGGTAGGCTGAAGAACTTCTACATAACTTTGCCCTGCTCCTGCCAAGATGCCAATATCAAAGGCAGAAAGTTTGCTTCCCTTACAAATAAGACGCTCACCTTTACCTATATCATCCCCTATTTTGGCAACATTTTCATTATAAGCAAGCGGCTTATAAACACATACCAAATCAGACACTTTATCGGTGTGCTCAATCATTATTACCGCATCCGCGCCTTGAGGCAGCGCCCCTCCTGTGGGGATATATGCCGCTTCGCCTGCAGAAATAGAAAAATCAGGAACATTGCCCATTGATACGCTGCCCGCAAAGGTCAGCATAGCGGGGATGCTGTCCGATGCGCCCAATGTATCTTGAGAGCGCAAGGCATAACCGTCTACTATAGACTTATCAAATGAAGGTATATTAATACGTGAATATATATCAAATGCGCTAATTTTGCCTTTTGCTTTTGTCAAGGCAACTTTTTTTGTCTTGAAACTAATATCAAAAGATTGCTTTAGTATCTCTATAGCATCAGCAACCGGCGTAACCTTAAAGAACTCCATTAATCACTCCTAGCGCATTCGCCCCCGCCATTTAAGATGTCCAGCCCATGTTGCAAAGATGAAATAACTATATCCAAAGATTCCTTTACTGCTTTAGGAGAGCCGGGCAAGTTTAGAATAATGCTTTTGCCTCTTATGCCGCAAACAGCTCTTGATAACATTGCCCTGGGGGTAAATTGTAAAGAAAAGTATCTTATAGCTTCGGTTATACCGCTTGCTTCCCGCTCTATAACTGTCTTTGTAGCTTCTGGCGTAACATCCCTTGGAGAAAAACCCGTGCCGCCGGTAGTTAGGATTAAATCTATCTGCTTATTGCATAGCTTTATCAAAGCGCTGCTTATCTTGCCCGCTTCGTCGGGGACGCAAATTTTTTCTTGCAGAACAAATCCATGACTATCTAACAATGCAACAATTTCATTTGCAGATATATCCTCTCTGTTGCCTGCTGCCACGCTATCGCTAATTGTAATTACCGCATACTTATACATTTGCAAATCCTATACCTTGATGTTTAGTATCCTTAAATCATTGTTTATGGTATCTAAAATCAGGAGTTTATGCCTTAGCGTAGGCATGCCTGCCAATGTTTTAAGAGCTTCTGCCACTTGAATGCTGGCAAGCATTGCAGGAACGAAACTTAAAGTAGGCAAGGTACTCCTTTCCTTTTTTCCATAAACTTTTTCCAAAACATTATCATTTGGAAAGATAACAGTGCATTGACCATATAAGTTATTGATAGCGGCATGAACCATAGGTATACCGTAAAAAGTAGCTAATGCTTCTAGCTCTAGTTTACTTTTTACGCTATCTGTGCAATCTAAAAGGAGATCGGCATCTTTTAGCAGGCTGCCATTGGCAAAGCTAAGGTTCTCTTCTATCGGTACAATTTTGGCACTACTAAACTTAGCCAACGCTTGCGCTGTTGACAAGGCTTTGCTTTTGCCTATAGTACAAGTTGAGCAAAACAATTGCCTATCCATATTGGAGGGTTCGAAGGTATCTGCATCTACTAGTATTAGCGAGTCCAGGCTATACCTTGCCAGCTCTGCTGCCGCATACCCCCCTAAGCCGCCTAATCCTGCAATAACTATTGTTTTGCCAAGTGCGGCTGCGTGCAGCTTTTCTATCATTTTCATCCTCCTGAAGCCGGGGACATTATAAATACTGTATCACCTTTTTGCAATTTGGTGCGACTCTTCTTTAGCTTTAGAAAATTAATACCATTTACCAATACGATTGAGTTCTTTAGTTCCTCTGCTGTATATTTGCCATATTGTTTTTCAATTATTTCAAAAACTTCTTTCACGCTTGCTGCTTCTACGGTCATTTCCGCAACTCCTAAATCTAGCCTGTATAGACCAAAGAACTCTACCTTAATCATTAGCTATTGTACTCCTTTCCCAAATGCAATCTAGTTTATTAAGTCCATAATACTTTAATGTAGATGGTTTTATCCTGCCTTGTTCATCCCACCCTCTGCCTTTGTAATATTGTTTTAGCAGCTTCTGTTGAGGGACCTTTGTCTTGTCGTTATCCGGCTGTTGAAGCTCATCGGTAAGGCGAGCGGGCAGGGTATCCCAGCTTTTGTCAACGCCTAGCCGCGCATTAATCAGCCGCTCTAAATTGTAAGAGCGCGCGCCTATCATCATTAGGTTGCCTACACTCATCTTAATACCGGTAGCGGCTTGAATAGCTACAGTATGAGGGATAAGAGCCGCTATGTTGACCGCCAGCAGTGAAGGAACTTTGTTAGCTATACTTAGCACCCCGCCTAAATAAGGCAACACCTTGTTGACTATGCGTGTAACTAAACTGTTAGGCTTAGAATATAACATGCCCGGAAATACTGCATAAGTAGTAAAAAGGCAACTGCCTCCGCAAGAAACTGCTTCCATAAGGTTTTGAAACATAATAGTAAGCGGCGCTTTGCCTCGGGGCGTAAGGGGGTCTACATTTAGCCCCAGCCCTTCCAGCACTACCAAATAGCCTGCATTAAGATGACAGCCGCCCCTGTTGCCTACCGAATAACCTAAGCCTTGCCCTACCGCGCCTCTTGGCTCATAAGCGGCAAGCTCCATACCTTTGGCATTCATTGCAAACTCCTTGCCGCCAAACTTATCAGACATCCGTTTAGTACCCTCTGCCAGCAAACAAGCAACCTCTCCGTCTTTATGCGCTATCTTATGAAAAACTTCGCTTAAATTGTCTACCTTGCCAAACTGCAAACCGCTGTCCCAAATGCCCTTTTCGGCCAACTCCATAGCAAATGCAATGCTGCCGGCAGTAGAAATAGTATCCATACCCAGCTCGTCCAGCTCATAATTCCATTTGATTATTTGCTCCAAGTTATTGTTGAGAATATTAGGTCCTAACAGCCCCAAAGTTTCTAGCTCCGGTCCTTTAACCGCTTTGCCTTCTACCTCTACCACCCTTGTACATTGAATGGGACAAGTAGGGCATCCTTTATTCTTAATAAGATATTTTTCTGCCAGCACTTCGCCTGAAACGCTTCTAAAATCCTCATAGTTGCCTTGAGAAAAGTTCTTTGTAGCTAAAATATTATGCTGTTGCATAGGCGTAATCAATGCGGCCGTGCCAAGTCGGGGCAATTGTCCGCCGGTAAGAGGATGGGCACGCAGCTTATTTGTCCACGCCTTTTTAATCGCATCCAATTTTTCTTTATCTGCAAAATGTGAGGCTCTAACGCCAAAAGCTGTTATAGCCTTTAGGTTTTTGCTCCCCATAACAGCACCTATGCCGCCTCTGCCCGATGCTCGCTCATCACTAATGGCGCAAGCGTAGCGCACCATATTTTCGCCTGCAGGACCTATTACTAGCTTGCCGCTCCGTCCGCCTAAAAGCTCTTGAGTTTCTCCGGTTGTTTTGCCTTTTAGATGCTCGCCATCCTTAAAGGCAATACCGTCCTGAGTAACTTCCAACACTGTAAGAGTCTCGCTTTTGCCAACGATTACCAGCCCGTCATAGCCTGCTCTTTTTAAGGAAATCCCAAATCCGCCGCCGCTGTTAGAAGATGTGATAATACCTGTAAGAGGTGACACTGTACTAACATTAAAGCGGCTGCTGCTAGGGCAGCCTGAAGCATTTAACGGACAAGTAGTCACCACTAGCACATTATCTGCACCCAATGGGTCAATAGGACCTTTGATAAAATCATATAAAATCCTATTTGCCAAGCCTTTGCCGCCCAAATACAGCTTCCTATCATTGTCATTTATCGGATATTCTTCCCATTGTTTAGCGGTAAGGTCAACTTTTGCTACCTTTCCTGTATAGCTACCGTATTTTGTCATATTTTTATTCACTCCTTCAATGTGTCCTTATTAAAACATATGTTTAATCATATAAAGAATTAATTATGCTTGTCTTTTCTTTATCCTAACACTATCGCCATGTTTAACAAAAAACATTGTTATGCCGGAGAAAAACACAAAGATTGCAGCGTAAATAAACATAATATGCCTGCTATTGAACATTTCCATAAAGAAGCCCAAAAACATAGGTGCTACGCCTTGTGCCGCCATAGAAAAGGTATAATAATAGCCCGTATACTTGCCCACATTGCTACCTTTACTCATCTCCACTATCATTGGGTAGGAATTGATATTGATAGTTGCCCAGCCCGCTGTAACAAAAGCCAGCAAAATATACAATAGCTCTTTATTGGCGGGGGTAACCATAACATAACAAGCAATCAAACCGCCAATAAGTATCACTATGCCCAGCAAAATTGAGCGGCGACGCCCTATCTTAGATGCTAAAAGTGCGGCAGGCAAAAACATAACCGCACTAAATATTGACGGAATCATAGTAAGATATATTAAGGTTGCATCCGTAAAGCCAAGATTGTTAGATGCATAAATAGACAGCGTGCTTGTCATAGCGTTGTAACCTAGAAACCAAAGGAAGATTGAGCAAAGTATAAGGATAAGGCTTTTTCTTTTGGCAGGTGACAGCTTATCAGAGCCGCTTAGAGCTTCTTCCTCGTCCAGCTCATTTTCTATATCGGTGCCATGCGCCGCATCAAAATCGGCAACTATCTTTTTCTTTCTTTCTACTAGTGCGGGCTCATTCACCGCATGCCTAAAGTATATCATTGAACCCAGCATTGCTGCCGCTGTAAGCGCAAAAATCAAAATATTAGAAGCGTAATCTTTACGCAAAAACATTATCACCATAGCAACACCGCCGCCCAGACCGCCCATAATATTAATAATAGCGTTAGCTTGAGAGCGCAGGGGTTTAGGCGTTACATCAGGCATAAGCGCAACTGCAGGCGAACGATAAGTAGCCATAGCCACTAGCACTAAAAATAGCACTGCCACAAAGATAATCAAAAGCTGAGGGTCGCTTTGGGTATAGTCATGAGCCAGCGCTTCTCGAGCAGGT
>Ga0265293_10011961_pt1 | contig 11646 bp, 12 predicted proteins | sample Munlanlewell138R_FD_192505 | JGI IMG/M metagenome (GOLD analysis project Ga0265293, IMG submission 192505) | Leachate microbial communities from a municipal landfill in Southern Ontario, Canada - Leachate well 138R | ecosystem: Engineered > Solid waste > Landfill > Unclassified | place: Canada... | reverse complement strand
GCTGGAAAGTTACGGGAAATGGAGGAAATCAGGGTTGCAGGTTATGGGCAATAAGCTTCTTGCGTAGCGTGCTGCGCGTGATGCCAAGCATCTCGGCGGCGCGGGACTGGTTTCCCTGGGCCTTCTCGAGTGCGACCTGCAGCACTGGCCGTTCGACGCAACTGATCACCATGGACAACATGTCATGCGGTTCAGACTCGCCCAGATCGGAGAAGTAGCGCGCCAGGCTGTCGCGCACGCATTGTTCTAAGGGATTGGTTTGGCTCATAGCGAATGATTCTTTATGGTCTTGGGCAAATTCAGGCCGCCATGGCGCGAACGTGCGCCGTTGGAATCGACAGGTTGGCGGGGTAGCGGTCGAACCATTGTATAAGCGCGTTGAGCTGTCCCGCCGTACTGTCGGTTTGGTTGATACAGGCGACGAGCGCTTCGGTGTCGGGCAAATTGGCCATGTACCAGCCGATATGCTTGCGCGCCGAGCGCACCCCGGTATATTCGCCGTAAAACTGATAGTGGTCTTCCAGGTGATCCAGCAGGCAAGACCGCAGTTCGCCATAACTGGGTGATGGAAGATGCGTTCCCGTGGCCAGATAGTGGGCGATCTCCCGGAAAATCCAGGGCCGACCTTGTGCCGCCCGCCCGATCATGACTGCATCGGCGCCTGTGTACTTTAGTACGTATAGCGCTTTTTCGGGAGTATCGATATCCCCATTTGCGATCAGCGGGATACGGATCGCCTGTCTGACGTCCCTAATCGTATCGTATTCGGCCTTCCCTTGGTAGAGATCTGCACGGGTGCGGCCGTGCAGGGTAAGGGCCGCAATACCGAGGTCTTGCGCGAGGGTTGCAATGCGCACAGCGTTGCGAGTCGTAGCGTCCCAGCCCGTGCGTGTTTTTAGCGTAACCGGCACATCGAATGGCTGGCACGCCGTGATCACGCTTTGCAGGATACGCGCAACCAAGTCTTCATCGCGCAGCAGCGCCGAGCCCGAGGCGACGTTGCAAACCTTTTTCACCGGACATCCCATGTTGATGTCGATGATCCGCGCTCCCTTGCGTATGTTGAACACGGCTGCTTCGGCCATCATGTCGGGGTCGGAGCCTGCGATCTGGACTGAAATGGGGTCGGGTTCGCCTTCATGATTCAGGCGTCTTGATGTCTTGACGCTATTCCAGAGGCGAGGGTTGCTGGCTGCCATTTCGGAAACAGCATAGCCTGCGCCCAGTCGTTTGCAGAGCTGGCGGTAAGGCCGGTCGGTCACCCCGGCCATAGGGGCGACAAAAACGGGGTTGGAAAGAGTCCATTGTCCGATGCGCATGGCTGGCATTTTAACCGTTCAGCTCCGTTGGCCTTGGAGCAGGTGTCGGGCGAGCGGTGCGCGCAAGGTAGCGCTAAGGTCCATGGCCAGCAGGCTCAGACCGCTGGCGTGTTCGACGAGTGGGTTACGCGTCGAGAAAATGCGCGGCAGGAAATCGGTGATTCCCGTCGTCAGCCAGCGATCCTGACGGCGCTGGGCGGCAAATGCATTCAAGACAGGTTCGGGCGGAGCCGTGGGTTGCGACAGCCACGCGCCAAGGGCATGCGCAAGCTGGGCAGCGTCGCGCAAGCCCAGGTTAAGCCCTTGCCCAGCGACAGGGTGCAGGGTTTGGGCGGCATTGCCGATGGCCACTGTGCGAGAGTTAAGGACAATGGGACCGGCGTGTAGCGTCAGGGGAAAGACGTGACGAGGGGTCAGACATGAAAAGCTTCCTAGCCGATCACCGAACATGGTGTGCAGTTCGGTGGCGAACTGGGCGTTATCCAGCGCTTGCAGCCGGCTGGCCTGCTCTGGGGCGCAGCACCAGACCACGGCATAGGTCGAGCCGCCGGCAGGATGGGGCAGTATGGCCAGAGGACCTGTGGCGGTAAAGCGCTCGAAGGCCCATCCCGGTTTAACCCGGCTAGCCTCTACAACCGTCAGTACGGCATGCTGGTTGTAATCGCGTTCAATGCCTTGGGGTTTTTCGCCGTCCGACTGGATCAGCAGGCGGGCACGCTGCGTAGTGCCGCCGGTGTCGAGCGTAACATTGTGACCGACAGCCGGTGTGTTCGGTGTGGCCGGGATGATGGCAATGCCGCTTCTTCCGACGGCCTGGTGCAGTGCAGCCAGCAGGCTTTCGTAGCCAACGACGCTGCCCAGGCGTGGCACCTTGAGTTCGTCGTGGCGAATCAGTGTGCGGCCCAGTCGTCCGCGCTGAGAGACGTGCACGGTCTGAATCTCGGAGGCTGCCTTCGGCCATGCGCCGAGCTGCTCGAGCAGGGCGCGGCTGCCATGATTGAGCGCCAGGGTTCGCGGGTCGGCTTGCGGCGGCGGGGCTTCGGTTGAGTCCGCAGCAAAGCGCTTGTCGATCAAGACGATGCGTTCCGGCCGGGATGTCCGCCCGGCCAGCAGCAAGGCCAGGGCGCTGCCCACAGGGCCCGCTCCGGAAATGGCAATATCGTATTCGGGCGTATCCATTCGATGGTTTGGTGCTCTACTACAATGATGACGATCAGGGTTTGGACCGGGCAATCAGGCCCATTGTTAAAGGTATTGGTATGGTGCGGAAAGATCCCGTAGCCGGCGAAGCGCCGGCCAGGCATCGAAGTAAAGTCATTGTAGCCTTGCTGGCTGCACTGTTTGGAGCGGTTGGCGCCCACTGGTGGTATTTGGCCAGGCCATTTGCCTGGCTGTTTACGGCGCTGTCACTGGCACTGATGGCTTTGGCCTGGTTTTATTTTCCGGTGTGGTGGGACAACCCGGCTTTCTTCCTGTTGATCCTGCCCGCGACAGCGGGCTTCATCGAGGCGCTGATTTTCTCATTGAAGACGGATGCCTGGTTCGACGCTCGTTACAACCCGCAGTCGGGGCGAACCACACGGACCGGGTGGGCGCCGGTATTGATCGCCATCTTCACAACCATCATAGGCAGCTCGGCCCTGTTGTTCGTCATCGCGCTGACTGTCCTGCATGTGTACAAGGCCATGGGCTGGCTGGATGATTACGTGTTGTAGCGATGCGTTGCAGCAGCCCCACAAGGCCCCGCAAGGGTGGCCTAACACGCTTGAACCAGTTAAACTACTGGTTGTTCAATTTCAGGAGCTGTGCGGTGAATTCCGACCCAGGCGAAAGTAATAGTCGATTGTGTATCGGCTTTTCAGTTTCCAGGCGCGTCCAGAACTAATTCAGTTCACCGGCATCCAGCAAATGCCACGCCCTGGTCAGTAAAAAAGGGCGTGGTAGTTATAACGGGCACTCGCGGCAACCGCAGGTTGCTTGGCTGCAAATCCTGTTGTAGATCTCCCACCCAGATGTTTCAAGCCTTGGCTCATAAGGCAAAGGCATTGGCGTATGGTGCGCTTGTTGCAGTGCGCCATGCAATAAGGGGGTTATATGCGACTGTTCAATCTCTTTCTTCGCCGTGCAGGTATCCAGCAAGTGGCTGCTCCCGCGCGTCGTACCTCTTCGCGACTTACCGTGGTGTGCCGGCGGGCGTCCATGGCCGACATTCGCAAACAAATATATTGCAATTTTGGGGCGGCCGGCCTGACGGTCGTCGCCATTCAGGTCGACAAGGCGCCTGATCCCAACCTGGTGTCCGCGTGCGTTACCATCGATTGCCCGCCAGAACTGCGCGCTACCCTCATGAGCCAGGCCCGCCAGCTACGCGCGCATCCCGACGTCAAGGCACTGCAGTGGGGCGACCACCGACATATTGCATTAAACTAGCAGCATTCCTTTTGTCTGGTGTCGTCCATGGATTTAGTCGGCTGGCTTACGCCCTGGGAGTTCTCTCCAGCCCTGTTGGTCGCGTTTGCTGTAAGCGGTATCTTGTTTATCCGCGGAACTCGTGTTCATCGTGTTACCTGGTCCCGGCAGTTGTTTTTCTGGGTTGGCTTCGCGCTGTTGTATCTGTCGCTGCATACCCGCATCGACTACTACGCCGAACGGCTTTTCTTCGCCCATCGCTTGCAGCATCTGGTGCTGCATCACCTAGGGCCGTTGTTCATCATGGGGGCATACGCCGGGCAAGTCATGCGGGCCGGTCTTCCCATGCCTATGCGGATCTGGCTGCGTGACTTTCGCCGCACGGGCGCGGGGCGCGCCGTCCATGCATTTTTCACCAACAAGTTCTGGGTGCCGTTCCTGTTCGTGTTCCTGGTGCTGGTCTGGCTGATTCCGTCGGTTCAGTTTTATTCCATGCTCGACTGGCGGCTCTACAGATTCATGAACTGGTCCGTCGTGATCAGCGGTTTCATGTACTGGAACCTGATTCTCGATCGTCGCCCCAGCCCCCCAGCCGTGATGTCGCCGGGCTATCGTATCTTGTCGCCCATTATTACCATGGTGCCCCAGATGGTGGTGGGGGCGGTGATCACATTTACGGAATACGATTTATACCCTGTGTTCGATTTGTGCGGCAGGGCCATCCCAGGCATGTCCGCGGTGACGGACCAGGGCATTGGCGGCCTGACCATGTGGGTTCTGGCGGGCTTTATCGAGGTCTTTGGGCTGTTGTTCGCACTGGCGACGCTGATGCGGCTTTCGGCCAAAGGGCGATTGCCGAACAAGCGTGACCGCGCCCATCGAAAGGCGCTTCCTGTTCTGGAGGCTTGAATGCGGGGTCACGGGCTGAATAGCGGGTCGGCATTCGGGCGGTTCAGGATGCGTCTTGCGGGTACGGCCATGGCGCTTGCGTTGGCGATGCATTGGGGCGGGTCCACGATGGCCCAGCCCGTGGGCCTTCCGTCCATGGGGTCTGCTTCCGCCGTCGAATTATCCCCAGCACTCGAGCGCACATTGGGCGATGCCATCATGGAGCAAGGTTGGCGCGATCCAACCTTCATTAACGACGCCGACGTCAATCAGTACCTTAGCGGCTTGGGCCGCAAGCTGGTGGCAACCTCTACCAATGGGGGCCAGCACATTCAGGTGTTTGCCATTCGCGACCCGCAGATCAATGCGTTTGCATTGCCGGGCGGCTACATCGGGATTCACAGCGGGCTGGTCGTGTCGGCACAGAATGAATCCCAGCTAGCTTCGGTGGTCGCCCACGAAATTGGCCACGTCCTGCAGCGGCACGTGGCTCGGGGCATGACGCAACAGTCGCAAACCAGCCATTTAATGATTGCATCGATTGCGGGCGCCCTGTTGGCAGCGTTGGCGGGCAGCGGGGATTTGGCGATGGGGGTGGCGGCGTTTGGCCAGGCGGCCGCAGTGGATCGCCAGTTGGGTTTTTCACGCCAGGCAGAGCAAGAGGCGGATCGCATTGGTTTGGATATGCTGCGTAAATCGGGTTTCGACCCACGCGGTATGGCGGATATGTTCGGTCAATTAACCAATGCTTCGCGCTTGAACGAAGGCATGGGCGGGGGAATGTACGCCAGCACTCATCCGTTGTCGATACAGCGCATGTCGGATATCCAGAACCGCATACGCGAAGCGCCGGCGGTCGCACATAGCGACAGCGACACATTCTGGCTGATACGGGCCAAGCTCAAAATTATCCAGTCGCGAGACAGCCGGGCGCTTAACACGGCATTGGCTGAATTACGCGGCGAGGCACAGCGTTATACCGGGGTGCGTCAGGCTGCTGCCTGGTATGGCCTGGCTTATGCGGCCTGGCAGAAGAAGGATTTTGCAAGCGCGTCTGCCGACCTGGCGCGCGCACGCGAGGGCGGGCGCAACTTCCCCGAGGTGGCTTCGTTAGCGTCGGCGATTGCCCTCGCGCAAAAGAACACTACGCAGGCGCTGGAGTTGGCGCGCCAGGGGTGGGCTCGTTGGCCCGATAATCAAGGTTTGGCTTTGGCGGTGGTGCATGCCGAGCAGGGTGCCGGTCAGGATGCCAAAGCGGCTGACTTCCTGGCCGATTGCATCCAGAAATGGCCGGATGAACCGCGTTTTTATCAGCTTCGGGCGCAAAGCCTGGAGCGTCTGGGGCAGGCAGTGCAAGCGCGGCGTGTGATGGCGGTGTACTACGAAAAGATTGGGGCGTTGCCGGCTGCTGTGGAGCAGTTACAGCAGGCGCGCACCATGAGTGACGATTTTTACGTCAAGTCGGAACTCGATGTTCGTATACGGTCCTTGCAGGAGAAACTGAAGTCGGATCGCGCTTTGTTGGAGCGGTTTCGGCAGTGATTCTGCAGTTATTAGCCTGTTGTTTGTGTAGTTTGGACGATCGTTTTTGGGTTCTTAAGGCGTTGCCCGGGGCGAAGTGGGCCACCCGGCACGGCGTGCTTGTTCCGCGCCTGCGTCGTCAGGACGGGCGGCCTGATAACTCGCCCTCGCCGCCGTTGGCGGCTCGTGGCTCAGACAGACCAGGCCGAAATCCCCCGTCCTTCCTGTCAGTCGCGGCGCACGCCTTACGCCGGGTGGCCCACTTCGCCCCGGACAACGCTGGCAGGCCTCTGGCCAGAACTAATACAGACCGTCTTTGATAGCCTGTCCACCTGTCGTGCAACTAGAGCATTTTCGGTTTAGGTGTTTACACCGTTGAGATTCTTCAGGCGTTCTATCCAGTGATTGTTGTAAATATCTAATCAACACTTGCGGTGAATTTGCGCTAACCAGATTTAATCCAAATTGTCTTAGGTAGCCGCCCACCTGTCGTACAAATAGCTCGACGGCTGTATAAATTACTTTTACGGAAGGCGTGTGGTGGGTAAGCTCTTGGCGCGACGTTGAGCCAGCCGAGTTCGATGCACTTTTCGAGGAGGCAAGCCTGCGCTTGTTTGAGCGCGACGGGTGCAGGCAGTCCGGGGGACTGCCTGCCGCGCGAGTTCGCAGGCGCCTCGAAAAGTGCGTTGGACGAGGGTAGCCCGGCACTGCCGGGCCGCAGCGATTGGAGCGCCAAGAGCTTACCCACCGCGCGCCGATTTAAGAACCCAAACAGGGTTCCGCCCAGCACCCTTATCTGCCTCTAAAGCCGTGTCTCGAAGTATTGCGCCAGACGCGCCGGCAGCCAGTTCAAATTCCCCGGGAACGGCCCCGTAACAAACCCCACATGCCCGCCTTCCGCCGGCTGGTGCAAAAGCACTGTGTCAGAGCACTCCTGCGACCCAGGCAAAGACGGAGCAGGCACGAAAGGATCGTTTCGGGCATTCAGGATCAGGGCGGGAACGGTCAGCGCCTTCAAGAGCGGCTTGCACGACGCCCGGGTCCAGTAGTCCAGCGCATTCTTGAACCCATGCATGGGCGCCGTGTAGATATCATCGAAATCGCGCAGCGTGTGTAGTCGGCCCAAACGCATGGCGTCAATAGAGCCTGGAAACCGATGCGCTTTTTCCAGCAGCTTCGGCTTCATGCTCTTCAAAAAATAGCGGGTATACAAATAACGCCCCAGGCGTGTATCTGAAAGTGTATTACCGCAGGCGACCAGATCAAGCGGGGCCGAGACAGCGGCAACGGCGCTTAGGCCGCTAGGGGTTTGGCCGAGCTCCCCCAAATACTTGAGCAGGGCATTGCCGCCCAGAGACACGCCTATCGCGTGCCAGCGGGCTAGCGGCAGACGAGCTTGCACAGTCTTTAACATGAACGCGATCTCGTCGGAATCGCCCGAATAATAAGCGCGAGCCATCCGGTTCATGAAACCCGAACAACCTCGGAAGTGGGCAATGACCACAACCCAGCCCCGCGCGCGAAAGTATTGCGTGATTGCCTGTGCGTAGTGACTGCTGCTGCTGCCCTCCAGGCCATGAAAGAGAATCAGGGCGGGGGCATCCGGCGTGGTTGGCAAGGTGTTCCAGTCGCTCTCCTGCATCCAGCGTCGAGCGGCAGTGGCCGCCAGGCCCGGCTCGGGTTCGTGCAGGATGTTGTCGGCGGTTTTCTCCGGATAGAGCCCCGGCGCGGTCCAGTCGAAGTCTGCAAAGTCGCCATCGGGCGTATTGACGCGCTCGCGTACAAAGGAAATGCGATGGTAGCGGGCGCCAAGAGCCCCGTGGAGCGTTTGCAGATGTCCGCCAGGTAGCCAGAACGGCTGCGGGCAGGCAGAGGAATCGATCAGGGCTGTCACAAGCCGCCTTCAAAACCAGGATGATGAGCAAGCAGGGCGTCGGCACGGCGCCGTTTGCCCTGGGGATAATGCCTTAGTGGCCGTGCACGACTTCGCCTTCGGCAAGCTGATAGGTTGCGCTGCAGTAGGGGCACGAAGCGGTGCCCGACTTGGCCAGTTCGATGTAAACCCGGGGGTGCATCGACCACAGCGGCGCCTTCGGCCCGGGGCAATACACGGGCAGGTCGCTGGCCTTGACCTGGATCGGGTGGGCGTGAGGATTGGGGGCGGTTTCTGCGCTCATGGTGATTCCTGCAAGATGGATGGGGGGTAGTGTGAACAGACCCTAGACTTTGCTGAGCCAGTGGTGATACTTGGGGTTGCGCCCATTGACGACATCGAAGAAGGCAGTTTGCAGTTTCTCGGTGATGGGCCCGCGGCTGCCGGCGCCGATCGTGCGCCCATCGATCTCGCGAATGGGGGTGACTTCGGCTGCCGTGCCCGTGAAGAAGGCTTCATCGGCAATGTACAGGTCGTCGCGTGTCAGGCGGCGTGTGTGGATGGCCAGGCCGTGGTCGGCGGCGATGGCGTGGATGGAAGAGCGTGTAATGCCGGTAAGCGCCGATGCGATTTCAGGCTCGTACAGCACGCCATCCTTGACGATGAAAATGTTTTCACCCGAACCTTCGGCAACGAAGCCGTCCGTGTCAAGCAAAATGGCTTCGTCGTAGCCGTGCTCAAGCGCCTCGGTGTTGGCCAGAATGGAGTTCGCATAGGTGCTGGCGACCTTGGCCCGGGGCATGGTCACATTGACATGTTGGCGGGCATAGGAAGAAATCTTGACCCGGATACCCTGGGCTAGAGCTTCTTCGCCCAGGTAAGCGCCCCACGGCCAGGCGGCAATAGCCACATGAACCTTGGCGCCCTTGGGCGATACGCCCATTTTCTCGGAACCATAGAACACCAGCGGGCGGATATAGCAGGATTCCAGCTCGTTCTTGCGCACGACGTCAAGTTGGGCCTGAATAATGGCTTCTTGATCGTAGGGAATGGGCATCTGATAGATGTGCGCCGAACTGAACAGCCGCTTGGTGTGTTCGGGCAGGCGAAAGATGGCTGTGCCGATGTCTGTGTTGTAGGCGCGCACGCCTTCAAAGACCGAGAGTCCGTAGTGAAGCGAATGGGTGAGGACGTGGGTGGTGGCGTCGCGCCACGGCACCAAGTGGCCGTCATACCAGATATAGCCGTCGCGATCGGACATCGACATAGTGATTCTCCACAGAAATTTTCTGCCTTATTGTAGCAAGCGTAAGGGGTTGGAAAACGACGCGGCCAAGCAGCAGGACACGGGTGGCGCGCGACGCATGGATGCACGATTCGGTCGCCTGTTTCCGTGCGCTCGTATATTATCCGGTATTGCGCCGAGCGCGTAGGTTTCATGAAAAAGGTGTCGTGTTGGCAGTGCGATCCAGATTCTGGCAGTCTTGGCCCGATCAACGGGCACGCCATAGCTTTCAGATGGGGTTTCGCGAAGTGGGCCCAGCCCTGGTTGCAACCAGCATGTGGGCCTTCGTGACGGGTATCGCTCTGGTCAATGCCGGGCTTACCCAGTCCATGGCGGCTCTGATGACGCTGCTCGTCTACGCGGGTTCGGCGCAACTGACGGCCTTGCCCTTGTTGGTGGGCGGCGCGCCCTTGTGGCTGGTTTTTGCCGCTGCCTGCGTCGTCAATCTACGGTTTGTGATCTTTGGCGCGGCGCTTCAGCCGTTCTTTCGCAAATATCCGTGGTTCCAGCGCCTCGCGCTGGGCTATTGGAGCAGCGACATCGTGTTCGTCCTGTTCATGACACGCTACGGAGACGCCAAGCACAAAGGCACGCGCACCCAGCTTTGGTACTACCTGGGCGTGATCGTACCCGGGTTTGTTTCATGGCAGGTTTGCTCCATGCTGGGCATTTATTTGGGCGCCATTATCCCGGCCGCCTGGTCATTGGATTTCGCGGCGATTCTTGCCTTGATGGCTATCACCATCCCCCTGGTCACGTCTTTTCCCATGGTTGCATCGTTGCTGGCTGCCGGTTTGATAGCCTGGTACGGTCAAATCCTTCCTCTGCGTCTGGGTTTGGTGGCGGCAGTGGTTGGCGGTGTGGTCGCCGGTGTGGTCGCAGACGCATGCCGCAAAAGGAAACCTCGATGAGTTTCGATCCAAGCCTTACGGGCTATGTACTGGCGGGTATCGCGTTGCTGGTGTTGTGTAGTTTCCTGACGCGGGCCGGTTACTTTTTATGGGGCGATCATTTTCCACTGACCGATGGCGTGCGGCGGGCTTTGCGTTATGCGCCCACCGCGGCCTTGACGGCTATCGTGGTGCCCGAACTGTTGCCCTGGGAGCAAGGTGCGGCAGCCCTCTGGGATCTGAAAATGCTGTCGGCACTGGTGGCGATACTTGTGTTTTGGCGCACACGGAGCACCGTGTTGGTGATTGTGTCCGGCATGGTGGCCTACTGGATATTGGAAGCCTTGCTCTAGGATGCTCCCGCGCGTAACGCCATCAAATGCGCCAAAGTGGGCGTGTAGAACATTTCACTTGAACCGAAGGGCGGCGGCGCGGGCGCAAGACGCTCGGAAAGGGTGGTTCGTGGGCATTTAACGACAGTTATGGCAGTTAAACCGGCTTGAAAGCCGCTTTAAACCATCGCCGACGGGGGGCTGCGTTAAAATAACCGGGTTAATAGAGCTGGCAGGGGTTCCCCAGGCCGGCGTAATCCACTTTAAATGACAGATACTACCCTACCCGATACTCCATCAGCAGCGTTTTCCGATTTCGGTTTGCACCCTGGCATTATGCAGGCGATCACTGCAACCGGATACACGACCCCCACCCCAATTCAGGCACAAGCCATTCCTGTTGTCGTCGACGGGCGCGATGTCATGGGCGCGGCGCAGACAGGCACTGGAAAGACAGCGGCCTTTACCCTGCCCATCTTGCATCGTTTGATGCAATTTGCCAATACCAGTGCATCGCCTGCCCGTCATCCAGTGCGGGCGCTCATCCTGACGCCAACGCGCGAGCTTGCCGACCAGGTGGCCAATAGCGTCACCGAGTACAGTCGTTCCACGCCCTTGCGTTCAACCGTTGTTTTCGGTGGTGTCGATATTGGCCCTCAACGCGACGCCTTGCGCCGTGGCTGCGAAATCCTGATCGCAACGCCCGGCCGTTTGCTTGATCATGTCGAGCAGAAAAACGTCAATCTTGGGCAAGTGGGCATCCTGGTGCTGGACGAAGCGGACCGCATGCTGGACATGGGTTTTCTGCCAGACCTGGACCGTATCATGCGCCTGCTGCCCGCCCAGCGGCAAACCTTGCTGTTTTCGGCAACGTTCAGCAACGATATCCGTAAACTGGCTCGGTCGCATTTGAAGCATCCTGTCGAGATCGAAGTTGCCGCCCGCAACGCCACCGCCGATACGGTTACCCAGGTGGCCTATCCGTTGTCCGGAAGCGACAAACGGGCCGCCGTGGTGCATCTGGTCAAGTCGCGTGGTTTCAACCAGGTCATCGTCTTTTCCAACACCAAGATTGGCACCAGCCGTCTGGCGCGCCAACTCGAGCGCGATGGCGTCAAGGCAGAATCCA
>Ga0265293_10011959_pt1 | contig 11649 bp, 10 predicted proteins | sample Munlanlewell138R_FD_192505 | JGI IMG/M metagenome (GOLD analysis project Ga0265293, IMG submission 192505) | Leachate microbial communities from a municipal landfill in Southern Ontario, Canada - Leachate well 138R | ecosystem: Engineered > Solid waste > Landfill > Unclassified | place: Canada... | reverse complement strand
ATCATATATTTTTGCTTAATTGCATCGTTATATAATATACCAAATCCTCGACAATTATAATACTTAGATATTATTTGCATACATTTTGGGTTTTTTGATTTTCCAAAATGTAAGTGAACTTATTCAGGGTGGTTTTTTACCACCCTTACTAAATTTTATCCTATAAATTAAAGAATTTTTTTGATTCTAAATAAGTACTTTTTTCTACTTCTTCTAAAGAAATTCCCCTAATTTCAGCTATTTTTTTAGCTACCTGTTTAACATATAAAGGCTCATTTCGTTGTCCTCGATAAGGAGCTGGTGTTAAATAAGGAGAATCTGTTTCTATCATTATTTTCTCTAAAGGAGACTTCTTAATAACCTCGTCCCATTTTTTATTAAAAGTTATCAATCCTGTAAAAGATATTTTTAGCCCTAAGGCAAAATATTTTTGAGCTAATTCGTAATCACCAGAAAAACAATGGATAACACCCCATTCCTGAATAAATTTATTTTCCTGATAAAAATTATTTAGAATATCGTATAAATCATCGTGAGCTTCTCGACAATGAATGATAACTGGTAATTTATTTTTTTTAGCAAAATTTAACTGCTCAATAAAAACTTGCTTTTGTTTGTTCTTTATTTTTATAATTTTTTCCTCCGAATCAGCCTCAATATGATAATAATCTAAACCAATCTCTCCAATCGCTTTAATTTTCTTGTTTTCATCAATAATTTTTTGATAATTATTTTCAATAAAATCTTCAGATCGACTTCTAAATTCGTATTTACCATTTTCATTATCATTTTTAATTAAAATATCTTCTAAATGAATAGGATGCAAACCAATGGCAGCATAAACCCCTTTTTCTAAAGTATTGGATAAGTTTGCTGCCCTTAAAGAAGTTTTATATTCAGAACCAATCACAATCATTTGAATATCTTCAGCCAAAGCTCTTCTGGCCACATCCAAATAATCATCTTTAAAGTCAACAAAATTTAAATGACAATGAGTATCAATCAACATATTATAGTTTTATTTCTTCTAGGTTTTTTTTATCTTTTTTTGACAATCCTTTGGGTATAAAAACACTAACCTCAACAAAATGATCGCCACTACCAACTCCCCTTAATTTAGGAACCCCTTTGCCTTTTATTTTAAAAGTAGTTCCCGATTGAGTTCCTTCAGGAATTTTTAAAACAACTTCTCCATGGACGGTGTTTATTTTTACTTTATCTCCTAAAATGGCTTGCTTAATATTTATTTTTGCTTTGCTGTAAATATCATAATTTATTCTTTTAAAATCAGGGCTAGGGGTTACTCTAATTCTTAAAATTAAATCTCCAGCTGGAGCATTTTTATAATTAAAATGTCCTTTTCCAGCCAATCTAATAGACTCTCCCTCATTAATTCCTGCTGGTATTTTAACTTTCAATTTTTCTTGTCCTTTATAAAAACCATGGCCCTGGCATTTAGAGCATTTTTTAGAATAAGTTTGACCCTCGCCATTACAATCTGGGCAGATAGCCTCTGACTGCATAGCACCAAAAATAGTCCTTTGAACTTTAAAAACTCGACCGGTGCCCTTACAGGTTTTACATTTTTCAACTTTACTACCAGCTTCAGCTCCAACTCCATTACATTTTTCACATTTAATATTTTTATCAACCAAAATTTCTTTTTCTACACCAAAGATTGCCTCCATAAAATCTAAAGGCAAAATTGCTTCAATGTTCTCTCCCTTGACAGCTCTACTCGATCGAGATCTTCCCGAAGAAAACCCAAACATATCGCCAATACCACCAAATAGATCTCCCAAATCATCAAAATCCATATTAGCCCCAGAAAAACCACCATTTTGAAAACCGGAAAAATCAAAACCACCTCCACCCATATTATTAAAGTTGGAACCAAATTGATCATATTGCTTTCTTTTTTGCTCATTGCTTAAAACTTGATAAGCTTCACTAGCCTCTTTAAATTTTTCAGGATCACCTCCCTTATCGGGATGGTGCTGATGAGCTAATTTTCTAAAAGCAATTTTAATTTCTTCTTGACTAGCATTTTTAGAAACACCTAAAACGCCATAATAATCTTTTCCGGCCATAAGTATTTTATTATTCTATTATTTATTTTCCTCAACCTCTCCTTCCACAACATCATCATCTGATTTTTTTTCTTCAGGATTTTCTGCTTGTTCGGAAGAAGCTGGATTATCTTTATTCGGTTGAGCTTGATACATAGCAGCTCCAATCTTTTGGGCTATTTCATTTAATTCTTCCATTTTTTTCTTCATATCATCATATTGCTCAGTATCCTTAATTTTTTTCAGCTCTTCCATTTTTTCTTCCAAAGTTTTTTTATCTTCTTCTTTCATTTTATCGCCAGACTCTTTTAATAGTTTTTCGGTTGTAAAGACAACGGCCTCAGCTTGGTTTTTAATTTCAATATCTTCTTTTTTCTTTTTATCCTCTTCGGCATGAAGTTCAGCCTCTTTCTGCATTTTTTCAATCTCTTCTTTGCTTAAGCCAGAAGAGGCAGTAATAGTAATTTTTTGTTCTTTATTAGTAGCCTTATCTTTAGCAATAACATTTAAAATACCATTAGCATCAATATCAAAAGTAACCTCAACTTGCGGAACTCCGCGTGGTGCTGGTGGTAGGCCATCCAGTATAAATCTTCCCAAGGTTTTATTATCAGCCGCCATCGGACGCTCTCCTTGAACAATATGAATTTCAACGCTAGGTTGATTATCGGCCGCAGTTGAAAATATTTGAGATTTAGAAGTTGGAACAGTAGTATTTCTTTCTATCAAAGGAGTAGCTACTCCGCCTAAAGTTTCAATGCCTAAAGTTAAAGGAGTAACGTCTAATAATAAAACATCTTTAACATCTCCTTGCAAAACACCGGCTTGAACAGCAGCTCCAACAGCTACAACTTCATCTGGATTAACACTTAGATTTGGTTCTTTGCCAAAAAATTCTTTAACCTTTTTTTGAACTAAAGGCATTCTGGTCATTCCACCAACCATAATTATTTCTTCAATATCCTCTATTTTCATCCCGGCATCAGATAGAGCTTTTTTACAAGGCTCAATAGTTCTGTCAACCAAGTCCATAATTAATTCTTCTAATTTTGACCTAGTTAATTTCATTACTAAATGTTTAGGACCATTAGCATCAGTAGTTATGAAGGGCTGATTAATTTCAGTCTCCATAGTTGTAGATAATTCAATTTTAGCTTTTTCAGCTGATTCTTTTATTCTTTGAATAGCTAAAGGATCCCCTGACAAATCTATTCCTTGATCCTTTTTAAATTCTGTAATAATCCAATCAACAATTCTTTGATCAAAGTCTTCGCCCCCTAAATGAGTATCACCATTAGTAGCCTTAACTTCAACAGTGTCGGCTGAAATATCCAAAACAGAAACATCAAAAGTTCCTCCTCCTAAGTCATAAACAACTGCTTGTTGCCCCTTCTTTTTATCAAATCCATAAGCTAAAGCTGCAGCTGTTGGCTCATTAATAATTCTCTTAACCTCTAGCCCAGCTATCTTACCAGCATCTTTAGTGGCTTGTCTTTGAGCGTCGTCAAAATAAGCTGGAACAGTAATAACAGCTTCAGTAATTTTTTCACCAATTTTAGCTTCGGCATCAGCCTTTAGTTTAGATAAAATCATAGCTGAAATTTCTTGAGGAGTATAATCTTTATCATTTAATCTAATTTTCACTCCTTCGCCCGACTTAGCAATTTCATAAGGCACTAATTCAATATCTTTCTTAACCTCAGTATCCTCAAACTTTCTACCAATCAATCTCTTAACAGAATAAATGGTATTTTTTGGATTAGTAACGGCCTGTCTTTTAGCTGATTGGCCAACTAATCTTTCTCCACTTTTAGAAATAGCTAAAATTGAGGGGGTAGTTCGATTACCCTCAGCATTTTCTAAAATTTTTGGTTGACCGCCTTCAATAATGGCCATGGCTGAATTGGTGGTACCCAAATCAATTCCTAATATTTTTCCCATATTATTTTTCTTTAGTTTTATAAATTACAAAATATTATAAAACTTAAATTTATTATTTATTTTTAAAATTAATATTTATTCCTCGACCACCAAAAAATAGGAGGCCGAAAATAAACACTAAATTATTTTTTAGTTTTAATTTTAATAGATTTTGGTTTGGCTTCTGGGGCCTTAGGTACTGAAATTTTTAAAATGCCTTCTTCAGCAATTGCCGAAGCCTTATCTCCTAAAACTCTAGCTGGCAAAGGAATAGAACGATAAAAACTTCCTCGACGAATTTCTTTTCGATAATAATTTTTTTCCTCCACTTCGGTCTTTTTTTCTCCCTCCCCCTTAATGCACAAAACATCATTTTCAATAGAAATATCTATTTTTTCTGGATCAATACCGGCTAGCTGAGTTTCGATGATAACATTATCTTTATCCTCATACATATCAACAGCAGGCATAAAACCATTATTATTTCGAGTTACTGGCATAAAATCAGAAATCATTTTATCCATATCATCGAAATAATTGTCGCCCAAAAATGGATTCCACTTTATAAGAGACATATTTTTAAAAATCTTTTTTTCAAAATAATTTAAAATTATAGATGAAAAAAAGAAAAATTAAATTATTATTTTATATTATTTTCTGGATCATCTTTAAAAAATAAAACTACTTTAGCAGGGATAATAACCTTTCCATTTAAAATATATCCGGGACGAATCTCTTTCTTAACAATTTCGCCATCACCTTTAACTGCCTCCATCTTATTATAATCAAATTTTTCTCCAGCAGTTTTGATTTCCTCAATTCCGTTTTCTGAAAAAGCATCTCGAAACTGTTTAATAACATATTTAATCCCCTCTACCCAAGGATTATTTTGCTCATCTTCGCTTAAAGTGCTAATGGCCATTTTCAAGTTATCAAAAATCGGCAATATCTCTAAAAAAAACTTTTCCAAAGAATACTTAAAAAATTCTATTTTTTCATTACTCGAATGTTTAACCAAGTTTTGATAATCAGCCAAAGCTCTTCTATAGGCTAATTCATTCTCAGTGTTTTCTTTTTTTAATTTTTCTATTATATTTTGGCAATCTTCACACTCACAAACAATATCATTTATATCTTTTTTATTTTCTGAACTCTTAGTATTTTTTTCTTTGTCTATTTTCTTATTTTTATTATGGCTCATATATTTTTATTTATTACTTAATCTTTGTTTTAAAAAATTAATTAAGCTTAAATTTTTTTCATAGTCCATTCTCATAGGACCTAAAATTCCAACCACACCAACTTGATTATTATGATTATATTTTAATAAAACTGTGCTTAAAAAATTTCCAAAAGGATTTTTTTCTCCAATATATATATTTTTCCCATCATCTAGATTATCAAAAATATCAGCAATAATCTCCTCCATACGATCAATAACAACCGAAACGTCGCAAATTATTTCACTTTGCCTAAACTCTGGCTGGGTAAAAAGATTAGAAATTCCTGTATAATATAAATTGTTTTTATGAAAGGCCCAAAAAACAGCATTTTTAGAAATATCAGCTATAGACTTAGCTATTTTTTTTAAATCTTCTTCGCTATTAGTTAAAACATCTTTTAAATTTTTAAAATCACCCTCTTTGCTTTTTTTATCGATAATATTATTTTCTACATAAAATTGATAAGCCTTGGCTGTTGGAATGCGACCAGCTGAAGTATGAGGCTGAAAAATATAACCAAGGTCTTCTAAGTCAGCCATTTCATTTCTGGCTGTAGCCGAAGAAATTCCTAATTTATATTTTTTTACCAAAAAACCAGAGCTAATTGGTTGAGCTGTTTTAATATACTCTTTAATTAAAGTCAATAAAATCGACTCTTTTCGTTCACTAATTTCCATCTAATCTAAAAAATTAATTAATAGCAATTAGATTATATAAAATTAGCACTCTTGTGTCAAGAGTGCTAAATAGTAGAATAACTTATCTGATTTTAATTTATTTTTTAATCTTATTTCTTAAAAAAGCTGGAACATCTAAATCATCTTTTTCTTCTTGATTTTTATCTGTTTTAACTTTATTCCTTAAAAAGGCTGGAATATCTAAATCATCATTAGAATCATTTAAAGATTTATTGATTTTTTCTTTGCTAAAAACATTTTTAGAATTAAAATTAAAAATTGATTTTTTATTATCTTTATCTTCTTTTTTATCTAATTGATCTTTGCTGTCAACGTCCATCATATTATATTCTTTTTTAGCAAAACCAAAATAATCACTATCAATCTTTTTTTCTACTTCTTTCTTTGTAACTGATTTTTGGCCTTTATCGTTAAAGCCAGTAGCTACTATAGTGATTTTTATTTCGTCTCCTAAGTTTTCATCAATTACTGCTCCAAAAATTATTCTAGCATCTTTATCAGCTAAAGAATTGATCATCTTGGCGGCGTCGCTAACATCTGACATACTTAAATCATTTCCTCCAGTAATAGTAAAGACAATGCCCTTAGCTCCGTTAATAGATGTCTCTAAAAGCACTGAATTAATAGCAGCTTTAACAGCCTCAACTGCTTTATTTTCTCCAGCAGCTTGGCCAACCCCCATCAAAGCAGTCCCAGTTCCTGACATAATAGTCTTAACATCGGCAAAATCAGCGTTTATAATTCCAGGCACAGTTATAATCTCGGAAATACCCTGAACGCCTTGACGCAAAACATTATCAGCCATTTTAAAAGAATCAATAAAAGTAGTTCTCTTGTCAATAATTTCCAATAATTTTTCATTAGAAACCGTGATAATAGTATCAACTTTTTCGGCTAAATTACTATAACCTTCATCAGCCACTTTTTGTCTGATACCACCCTCAAAAAAGAAAGGTTTAGTAACTACAGCTATAGTCAGGGCTCCTAGGTCTTTAGCTATTTCGGCAATAACCGGAGAAGCTCCAGTTCCAGTTCCACCACCTAGGCCGCAGGCAATAAAAATCATATCGGCCCCTTTTAATAATTCTCTAATTTCATTTTGAGACTCCTCAGCTGCTTTTCTGCCAATTTCTGGATCCATACCAGCCCCCAAACCCCTAGTGATAGCTTTTCCAATATTTAATTTATAACTAGCTCGATTGTTTTGTAAAGCTTGGATGTCAGTATTGATAGCAATAAACTCAACCCCCCTAATACCAGACTCTATCATTCTATTAACAGCATTTCCGCCGCCACCGCCGACACCAACAACTTTAATTTTAGCTGAAGTTTCAATGTTTGGTTTTATTTCAGGCATATTTTTATTATTTATATAAATTTATTATTATCTTGGTATAATTTTCTTAAAAAAATTATTTACTTTTCCGAAGGCATTTTTAAGGCCATCTTTTATCATCGCCCCTTTATATTCATAATTAGAATAAGCTCCTCGAACCACTAAGCTCAAAGCCACTAAATAATCTGGTCGAGCTGCTTTATCAACATCAACTCTAACATTGCTAGGCTCTAAAAAGGCCACTGGCAAAGATAAGGTCTTTTTAGCAGTTTTAGATATATTTTTTAACAAACACCCACCTCCGCTTAAAAAAACTCCAACTGGCAAAATTTTAGAACGATTTATTTTTTTAAGTTCATCGTCAATTAAACCAAAAATTTCTTCTACTCTAGCTTCAATAATATCTATTAGATATTTTTTAGAAACAACACTGCTTTCGTCATCAATTTTTTCTTCTTTTAATAAATGGGAAATATCAATATCTTCATTGTCAGAAACATCAGAAGAATCAGATTCACCAAATTCTAATTTTATTTTTTCGGCCAAGGTTATCGGACACTTTAATCCTAGAGCAATATCAGCCGTTATATATTCTGAACCAATTGGTAAAGTATTAAAATGCAATAAAACTCCATCTTCATAAACAGCCAAGGAAGTAGTGGTTGATCCAATGTCAACAACAGCCACACCCAGCTCAACTTCTTTGCTGGTTAAAAATAATTCAGCCATATTGACAGTTGGCATTAAAACATCTTCAATATCCAAACCAACTCTTTGAACTATTTTAATTAAATTATTCATCTGACTACTTAAAACTAGGGCCACTAAAACTTCTACCTCTAATCTAATTCCTCTCATACCGATAGGATCTTTAACATCTTCATTATTATCAATATTATATTTTACTGGAATAGTTTTAAATATTTCATAATTATTTGGTACTGGAAAAGACTTAGCTGAATCGATAGCTCTTTCAATATCATCCTGATCAATTTCTCCATCATTTTTGCTAATAATGGCCACTCCTTTCACCCTTTCGTATTGAATCTTAGAATGATTAAATCCTAACCAAACAGAGCTAATTGGAACACCAACTAACCTTTCAGCCTTTTCTAAGCAGGCTGACAAAGAAGAGACAGCGTCTTCAATGCTATTAATAGTCCCATTTTTACCCACGCCAGCACTAGGACAAGAGACAGCCCCAATAACATGAAGTTTTTCTTCGTTATATTCTGATTTTTTCTGAGCAATAATCAATTTGATTTTGCTAGAGCCGATATCAAGACCAACGATAATATCGTTTTTCATAATAAAACCATTATTTATTTATATTAAACATTATACTAAAAAAACAAAATATTAGCAATAATCAGAAATTATAACCTTATAATAATTGCTATTATTAACCCTATAACTATTAAAAAGACTCTTACAAAATATTTTAGTTAGTATTTTCTTTCTTAAATTATAGGTATTATAGTGTTTTATTATTCCTAAATAGGAATTAATAACTGATAAAATTGCTTTACTTTTCACATTTATCTCATTATTTTTAATTATATTATTTATTTTTCCAATTTTAATATAAAAATTATGCTTAATCCGATTACTTATATAAATTCTATAAGGCTTAATAATAACCCCTAAAAATTTAAATCCCTTATAATAATTTTGTAAATAATTTTTCTTGTAATTAAGCTTTAAATTTAGATTATCTTTTAAATATTTTTCAATAATTATCTTTAAATTCTTTAAATAATTTTTATCTTTATGAATAATTATGAGATCATCAACATAGCGACCATAATATTTAATTTTTAATTTTCTTTTAATAAAGTGATCGAGATCATTTAAATAGATATTGCTAAATAATTGGGAGGTTAGATTTCCAATTGGTAGTCCGCAATTTTTTTTAGCAAAAAATAGGCTCTTGTTTTTAGGTAATCCTTGCCAATTTTTAAAACTTCCTTTAATAAGGCAATTTTTAGCATAATTATTAAAAATTATTTTTTTAATTAATTTTAAAATTAATTGATAATCAAAATTACAAATATTTTTATTCTCTAATATCTTTTTTTCTATCTTTTTATATAAAATATTATGATTAATATTCATAAAATAGCCCGATAAATCTAATTTTAAAACGTAACAATTATTTTGATAATTATTAGAACAGGATTTAATAAATTTACTGACCCTCTTTATACCAAAGTGAGTTCCTTTGTTTTTTCGACAACTATAACTATCATAAATAAAGGTAGGCTCAAAAATAGAGTTAATATAATTAAAGATTAAATGATGAATAACTCTATCACGAAAAGAAGACGCTATAATCTCCCTTTGAACCGGATCAAAAATTATAAAAGCCGAACTTTTGCTAATTTCATAACTTCCATCTTTTAATTCTTGATATAATTTAAAAATTTCTTTTTCATAATTTAATTCAAACTCCAAAGCGCTTACGGTGTTTCTTTTATTTTTTCTAGTATTAAAATAAGCTAAAAACAAATCTATTAAAAGTTGATCCATTTTATTAAAATTATTTTCTAAATAATTAAAAACGAACATTATATAATGTTCGTTTTAATAATCAGGGCTCAAGCAACGAACCGAATAACCATTAGTCTGATTGTCATTGTTACGATTGACTTCGGAATTGCCTGATTTCAAGTTACGGTTCCAAGAATTACCAGGATTACTCTCAGAGGATGACCAGAAGTTGGCGTTGTCTTCGAGATTATTGAAATCACCATTGTCATTGCGGTTACCGGCTGTTTTTAATAATCACTCTACTCTTTATTCAATTTGACTAAAAAGAAAAATTAAATAAATGATTTAAAATCTATTACTAAAAATATTTAGTGGATTATTGAACTGATTTAGGACGCGCTTGTCTTAGCCTTAACTAAAATAACTCTGGCCCAAATTTATGATTTCTTTTTCCAAGAAATTAATTGTCTATTTATTGTCTCTATTTTTTCATTCAACCAAACAAATTTCTTTAAATTTATTTGTTTTAAATCTTTTAGTATTCTAATATATATTATTATTTTCTCTAACCTATCTTGAGATAATTTAAGATTATTTTTTCTCTCCAAAAAATCACTATTGGCTTGATAGATATTAATTATTAATTCCAAAACCTCATCTTTAATTTTTTCACCCAAACTATATTTAAAATCTTTATTAAAATTTACTGATATTTGGTATAGGAGCAATAGTAGATCATAGCTATCTTTATATACCTTCAAACTTGATGATATGGCCATTTTTTTTAATCAAATCTTAAAATTTCATAAAGAAATTTTAAGATTAAGAGATAAAGAGAAAAAGAGATCTCAAAATTAGCTAAGCTAATTTTGAATAAGGATTACTTATTTATTCAATTCTCAAGCAACGAACCGAAAAACCACTAGCCTGACCGCTATTGCCACGATTAACTTCGGAGCCACCTGATCCCAAGACACGGGACCAAGAACTACCAGGACTACTCTCAGATGATGACCAGAAGTTAGCGCCGCCTCCGAGATTATAGAAATCACCATCGCCACCGCGGGAACCGGCTGGTAAGGCTGTAAAACCAGAACTATTATCAGCTCCTGTATTAGGAGAATTCCAATATTCTGTACCTTCTTTTTTCATCTTTCCTCCAGCAACATCTTCTCCATTTAAAAAATCAGATAATTCAGTCCATTCAGCATCAGTTGGCACATACCAACCATCTGGACATAAATTCGTATTACCATTAGTGGTGGTAGAAACGGCGAACCAATTATATAATACTCCATAGGTAGAATAATTAGCTTGAGATTTAGCAGTGGCTACATCACTTCCGTTATAACCATAGACACCATAACCAGGCAATCCTGCTGTACTTGAAGCGACATAATCAGAATTATTATGAACCATTGGTAAATAGGCTAGATTCTCTTTAAACCAACATTGTTCACCAATGGCGACAGTATTATAAGTAACTCCATCATACAAAACGGTAGAATCTGGACAAACTAATTCAAATTGAGCAGTAACATTTATATTATTAGAAACATTAGTATCAGTTCTTGGATTAGTAGTTAGTCCATCAGACCAATCAACAAAATGATAACCAATATTAGGTACGGCTTCAACAGCTGTTCCATTCTCGCTATAAGCAATAGTTTGAGTAGTTGAGCCAGTGAGATAGCCATTATCTCCAGCTGCATAGGTTAAGGTATGAGTGTTAATAGCAAAATTAGCAGTTATTGATAAATCAGAAGTAATACTAGTATCAGTTCTAGGATTAGTAGTTAGTCCATCAGACCAATCAACAAAATGATAACCAATATTAGGTACGGCTTCAACAGCTGTTCCATTCTCGCTATAAGCAATAGTTTGAGTAGTTGAGCCAGTGAGATAGCCATTAT
>Ga0265293_10011958_pt1 | contig 11650 bp, 8 predicted proteins | sample Munlanlewell138R_FD_192505 | JGI IMG/M metagenome (GOLD analysis project Ga0265293, IMG submission 192505) | Leachate microbial communities from a municipal landfill in Southern Ontario, Canada - Leachate well 138R | ecosystem: Engineered > Solid waste > Landfill > Unclassified | place: Canada... | reverse complement strand
ATTTCCCAAACTCCTTTCCAAGTATTGCAGAAAGAATTGAGTTAAGGGTTACAATACCAGCAGTGCCACCATATTCATCAACAATAACAGCAATTTGAATTTTTTTAAGAAGAAAATCATTGAGCAGCTCATTAAGGTCTTTTGAAAAAGGAAAAAAATCAACAGGTTTTATATACTTGTCTATTTTTTTGACTTTGTTATATCCCATAAATGGAGAAATTATATCACGCGCATCAACCACACCTATAATATCATCAAGATCATTTTTATATACGGGAACTCTGACAATATCATTATCATTTATTATTTTCATTGCCTCATCAATGCTGCAATTTTTAGAAATAAAAATCGCCTGATTGCGCGGATACATAATATTAGAAGCTTCCCTTTTGGAAAACCTCATAACATTCTTTATAATATCGCTTTCTTTTTTATCAATTATTCCCTGCTCTTCACCTTTCTCTACAACATGATCCAGCTCATCTTCAGTTATTATGCTGTGCTTTAATTCCAGATTAAATATTTTAATAAAAAAATCTGTAAAAAGCATAATAACTTTTCGCAATGGAAAAGTTATTTTATGGAAAACCTGGAGCAAGGGAAAAGATATTTTACTGAATTTTTTATGAAAATAAATCGTAATAATCTTAGGCGTTATTTCACAAAAAACAATAATCAAAGGAGTTATTACCAAAATAGAAATAATATGCCCATAAGTGGTAAAATACTTAAGCATTATAGAAGTAGTAAAAGATGAAAGCATTATATTTACAAAAAGATTACCAAGGAGTATTGTTATAAGTATTTTGTCCGGCTCCATCAGGGAAGCAGCAATAGCCCTTTCAATATAATTTGATGAAACCGAAAACTTATGGAGTTCAGCTTTTTTCAATGAGAAAAGTGCAGTTTCAGAGGCTGAAAAAAACGCAGAAAAAATCATAAGAAACAAAATTAAAAAAATATGGAATAACACATAATCCATTATATTTTACTCATTCCCTGGAAATAGTTCCTTTTCTTTAATTTTCAACACCTTTGCACATTTTTTTTTAAACTTATTTGTAGGCATTTGCACCCCCTTTTCAATTTTAGAAAGATATGAAGGAGAACATTCTAATTGCTCTGCAAGTTTGTTTTGCTTTATATTTTTTTTCTTTCTTACAGCCCATATATTATTGGGCAAAAATTTATCTGAATAAATATTTGTTTTTTTTATGCTTTCATCTGGAAACAATACTTCAATATCTTCGTTAAAATAATCAGCACACATTTTCTTAAAGGAGCCTGTAGGAATAACATGCCCCTTTTCAATTTTACACAGGTAGGATGGCGACACCTTTAAATAATCTGCCAGATCTACCTGCTTGATTTTTGCTTTTCTTCTAAATAAAGGGATTAAATTTCCCAAAATAAGTCCTCCGGATGTTTGCACATAAAACAGTAATTTAATTCATATCAAGCGTAACATTAACCTGAAAAGTTTTTTCACTTATATTCCCGGAATAATCAGAAGCTGTAATAATAAACTTATTGAGCCCTTCTTTATATTGAATTTTTGAAACTTTATAATAACCTGCGCTATCATAAAGATCGTGAAAGCTTTTATCGCTTACAGAAAAGCCATGTTCTGACAATCTGATTTTATCAAATTCCGAATTCATAATATCTTTACCATTCAAATTAACCTTTAACCTGTAAATGCCAAACCTTTCATTGCCTGATGCAGAATCATTAATTTCTATAAGCATTGGATAATGCCTGGTAAGTCTGATATTGGAATTTTCATTTATTCTCACATACCGGTCATTGACTTTAAGATAAAAAAACCTGATCTCTGGCTTTTTTTCATCAACATAGGCTGGCATTAATTTAAAAGGGTTTACTGATTCCCTGAGTTTCAAATCCAGTATTGTAAAGTGAATATGGCTTCCATAGGATCTCCCTGTGTTTCCCATTTGACCAATAACATCATTCTCTGTATATTTTTTTTCAAGCTTTTCACCATCCTGAAGGTGCATATATACTGAAACAATATTGTCAGAGTGCTTTATAATTTTATAGTTTCCTCCGCCCCAATAATTTTCAAGGGGAAAAAGAGATTTATTCCACGCATATAAAAGCTTGCCATCCTTAACTGGAAAAATCCTTGTGTCTGTGCTTACTAAATCTATCCCATCATGAAAATGATCCCCCCTGCTTTCACCAAAAGTTGAAGTTAAACGGGCATCATTGATTGGCCACCTGAATGAAACATTCCACATGGCAAGAATAAACAAAGACAGACATATTACATATCTTTTCACTTTTATTCTCCGGAACTGACAGTGTGAATTTCACAAAACTTACCAGGTTCTGTTCCTGCATAATAATACTGGGAAACGCTTAAGGGGCATTCCTCATTTCTTCCAGCCACATTACCTGATTCAATACAAATTTTTTCCAGTGTTATTCCTTCAATATCAGATAAAAAATCAGCTGGGGTCTTTTCTTTATATACACCAGCAATATATTCTCCCCAAATTGGAGCAGCAACACCGCTTGCTGATCTCCCCTGACCAAGTGAAACAGATCCTGTTCTGTTTCCAATCCATATTGAAGTAACCTCTTCTCCTGTATAGCCAATAAACCATGCATCATTAAAATCAGATGATGTACCGGTTTTACCTGCGCATGGAAAATTTATTCCGTATTTTCTTAAAAGCCAGTGGATTGATGAACCTGGCTCCCTTACGCCTTCAAGCATTGAAATTGTAACCCTTGCTGCAACAGGATCTATGATTTTATTATATTTTTTCCTTAAGGTATTATTTTTTTCCTGAATTTCTTTTTCATTATTCCATAGAATATTTCCACTGTAATCACTGATATATTTAATACTGTATGGAATTACCGGGCTGCCTCCATTTACAAGCATTGAATGAAGCCTTACATTTTCCCAGGGAGAAAGCTCATAGGCACCAAGGGCAAAAGATAATGTTTTCATGAATCTTTTATTAAAATCACTATCATCCAAATCAAGTCCATTCTTCATATATGAAAAAATTTTGTCATATCCAGCCAGGTTAAGCACAGATACTGCAATGGTATTCAATGATTTTACCAAAGCCTGCCTTGCTATTATTTTCCCATAAAACTTTTTATCATAGTTTTGTGGTGCATAACCTTTTTCAAACTCTACAGGTTTATCATTAAAAACAGTTGAAGGCGTTATTTTTTTTGTTTCAATAGCTGAAGCATAAACAAGTGGCTTAATAGATGAACCAGGCTGTCTTCTTATCTGACTTACATTGTCAAGCTGTGATGCTGTTGTAAACTGATACCCACCAACATAGGAAATGATTTCTCCGGTATGGGGATTTATTGAGATCATCCCCCCTTCTATTTCTTTAGCTTTAGCCTCTTCAATTTCAGCAGCCTCTTTCTTTTTTATCCTGGCAGCTCTGTTTATATGGTATTCCCTTTGTGCTGCCACACCTTTTCTAAGGCTCTTCAAGGCCAGCTCCTGACTTGAGGCATCAATTGTGGTATAAACCGAAAGCCCGCCTTTTTTTACAGCATCTTCACCAAACTTATCAACCATGACCCGGCGAATAGATTCATTAAGAAATGGAGCCCTGTTTATTCTATAAGCGCTATATAAAAAACTTCCAATATGGGAGGTAATCTTTTGCTCTTCATTGTCTTCTTCTACTCCCCATTTTTTCAGGAAAGATTCATACATTGACTCAATATCACTTTCCTTGATAAATCCTGCTGAACTCAATGACTCAAGTATTCTCCTGGTTTTTGAAACGGAATTTTTAAGATTAGACAGGGGTGAGTAAATTAAAGGATTGGAAATTGTAGCAACAACCATTGCTGATTCAGCAATATCTAGTTCTCTTACAGATTTACCAAAGAACATTTTTGAAGTAGATTCAACTCCATAGGATCCATTTCCAAAGTAAATTAAATTCAAATACATTGAAAGAATATCCTGTTTATCATAAAATTTTTCAATCTCTACTGCGCAGTATGCTTCATAAATTTTTCGTTTAATGTTTCTTTCCATATCAGTAAAAAGAACTTTTGCCAGCTGCTGAGTAATGGTACTTCCACCCTGAACTACTCTGAAATTTATTATATTTTTTAAGAATGCCCTAAAAATTCCAGAATAGCTAACACCTTTATGTAAATAAAAATCCCGATCCTCACTGGCAATTACAGCATTGATAAGAGACTCAGGAATATAATCAAAGGGTACTATCTCTCTTTTTTCTTCAAAAAATTCACCTATTATTTCATTGTTCCTGTCGTATATTCTTGTGGGAATATCTACTGCTTTAGCACCAACTTCAACTTCTATTCTTGTGTATGGGTAGCCCTTTTTCATCTCTTCAGTTCTGTCAATAAGGAGCTTGTACCTGGCAAGTCTTTCAAGTGCAATATCTCTTTGGGAAAGCCACTCAAAATAAATATAACCTGAATAAAGAAAAATCAATGTGATCGCTACAAGAGGTATGTATATAAAAAACAGCTTCCACCTTGTTAAAATCCATTTAAGATATTCCATTTATGCTTTAGCCTCATTAGTATTATTAAAATATTTTTTCCCGGAAAGCTGGCCACATGCTCCAGAAATATCCTGCCCCATACTCTTTCTTATAGATACAGGAATATTCATAAGCTCAAGCTCCTCAGTAAATTTTTTAATATCATCTGCATCCGGAACAGGAAGACTGTGATTTCCAGGATTAAGCGGAATAAGGTTTAACTTTATTCTTGAGAAACGAAACATCTTTTTCAGGCGCTTTACATCATCAGAGGATATATTATCTTTTCTCATTATATATTCAATAGTAAGCCTGTTTCTTGAGACAGGAAATTTATGCTCAAGCATTTGTGCTATTTTATTAAAGGGATATTTTTTTTCTATAGGCATATTTTGTGCTCTTTTATCAGGTTCAGAATCATTAAGGGACAGAGCCAAATTATAAGGTCTCTCCTCATCAATATAGCGTTCTATTGCAGGAAGGATTCCACATGTTGAAATAGTAATTTTTCTCACTGAAATATGAAATCCAAAAGAATAATTCATTATATCAGCAGCTTTTAACACATTGTCATAATTTAAAAAAGGTTCACCCATACCCATAAAAACAATGTTGTTATTTTTCAGGGCAGATTCCCTCCTGACATGGCAAATCTGGTCAAGAATTTCTCCCGCTGATAAATTTCTTTTAAATCCAATTTTTGCTGTTTCACAAAATCCACATCCCATGAGACAGCCAACCTGGGATGAAACACATACTGTTAACCTGCCTTCACCACTTATGTCGCTTTTAATCAAAACTGATTCAATAAAATGGCCATCTAAAGTACTAAAAAGAAATTTTTCAGTACCGTCAATTTTGGAAATTTTTCTGTCATATAACCCAAGAGGAGAAATTTCAAATCTTTCCTCAAGAAGAGCACGCAATTTTTTTGAAAAATTTGTCATGTCACTAAATGAAGAAACATTCCGTTCATAAAGCCAGTTGAAGAGCTGAGCAGCCCTATAATCCTTTTCCCCCAGGCTGTTGAAAAGAGCAAGTGCCTCGTTAAAATCTAAATCTTTAATGTTCGGTTTCATTTTATATGCGTTTCAGTTATGGTAAAAAATAAAAATCAATTTCCGCTCTTCATTTTTTCTATCTGCCTTATTTCAAAAAGAGCCATTTTATTGTCAGAATCTATGTTAATTACCCTTTCAAACATCTGCACAGCAGAATCATAATCTGCAAGATTTTTATAAGACATGCCAAGAGCAAAGAGCGCATTAACCATATTCTGATCAATGCCCAGGGCAAGGTTAAATTCCTCAACTGCTGATTTATAATCCATCATCTGATAATAGGATGCACCATTAATATAATAAGCAAATTTATTCTTTTTGTCTTTTTCAATATATTTTTTAATTGTTTCAACAGCTTTGCTGTAATTGTTTACTCTGAAATAATTTTTAGCCAGGTTATAAAGAACCTTCTGATTTCCGGGAAATTTATCAAGTCCATTTTCCAGCAATTCAATAGCTTCAAGATATTTATGAGCTGCTATCATTTTCTTTGAACTTTTAACAGTGTCAACAGCCTCATCCCAGGCAAGTTCAATAATAAAGAGTGTTATATCATCCAATGCACCCACATCACCCATGTGTGCCCGTACATCATCAATTATAGCCTCTGTAAAATCCTCAAGATCCTTTTCCCTGTGATGAAGAATTGATCTCTCCAGGCCTTCATCTGAATACTCTTCTTTTTTGCTGTTTTGGGCTTCTGGTATTCCATCTGTATAAAGAATAATGCGATCTCCATATTCCAGTTTTAACTGCTTTTCCTCATAGGTATCTCTGGCTTCTTCAAGTGCCCCTATAAAAAGACCTCCTGTATCAAGATATTCAACTTTATCAGAAGTCCCTTTTAATAAAATCGCTTTTTGATGACTTGCATTGGAATAGGTTACATTATAATCATCATCAATTGCTATTATAAAACACGTGAGATAATCCTGTGTTTTCATATGCTCAATAATATTTTTATTAACTTCCTGAAAAATTCTTCTTGGTGAATCAAAAAGAATACCGGCATTTCCAAAGGATATTTTAGCCATTGCAGTTATAAGAGCAGCAGGAATACCATGACCTGAAACGTCAGCTATTATTATTCCAATCTTATTATCTTTAAGCTGGAAAATATCATAAAAGTCACCACCAATCTTTTCCATGGCATTGTAACGAACAGAAAATTTTATTTCATTCCAGTCATCAAGCCTGTCAGGAAGCATGCTTCTTTGAATTACACTGGCCATATCAAGCTGCTTTTGTATCTGGTCATCCCTGATACGGAGGTTTGTCATTGCTCTTTCAAGCTCATCTGTACGCTCCTGGACTTTAAGCTCAAGGTTTAACCTGTGTTCTTCAATTTCCCAGGCCATTTTCATAAGGTCAAATTCAATTGCAGAAAACTCCTTTCCAAGTGAAAGAACCTGAAATCCAGCCCTGCTCCCTGAAGCAATCTCCCTTGTTACCCTGGCCATGTCATTGAGTATTTTTAAAATTGAGTTGGAGTTAACCCTGGCAAGTGCAAGGCCCAGGATTATTGAACCTGCTAAATATATTCCAAGAATTATTATATTTCCAGGTTCGTATATTTTCAATCTTTCAAAAAGAGCAATAAATGAAAAAAGAATTATAAACATAATAATAACAAAAAAGTAAAAGTTAACATTTACACCAATTAGAGAGTGAGGCCTTATTTTTTGTCCCTTTCTCAATAGTTCATTATAAAGTCTTGCTCTTTCATTATTGGTAAGAACTTCACTTATCAGGTGCGTTGCCATTCCAAGAAGAAGTGTGGCAATTACAGAGGCAAGTATAGTCATTTTAACAGCAGACTTAAATTCAATAAGGGTAAATTCACCATAAACATAATAGCTGATAAATGCAGTTACTGTCATTGCCATTCCTGTTACAACAACAATAATAGCAGATGTGGAAGTGTTGTTCATCACAAGGTCAGAAAAATCACCATAAGAATCTTTTAGATTATCACTATAAGCTCTCATGTCTTTGCTGAATATAGCATTTATTCTTCTGTGTCTTTTAAGAAAGGCTGGTATTTTAACAGGCGTAAAAAAACCAAAAACAATAAAGTAAATAAAGGATACAGAAAGGAAAACAATAGGAAGCCATTGTAAAAACAGGCCTGTAACCTTATCATAGGATGCTAAAACAAAGGAGCTGGCAAGAAAATATGAAAAGCCAAGGGTAAGCCATCCAAAGATATTGGTAAAAAAAGCCACAGCAAAGGTGTAGCTTATATTTCTTGATAAAAAATAGAATAATTTCATACCTACTCCATAATAACTAATTTATTCTGTCCAGGATTGACACATCCTTTACACACCTGAATCCTGCCATCCTGTCTTTTCCCAGGCTGGGTATGCCCCCAATTTTTCTACTGGTAACCCTGGATGACTTTAAAGGTAAAAAATAGCTACCCCCTCTTACAACCTTGTATTGAGTACCATATTTTTTATCTTTGTCATAATTATTATCATATGCACTATACCAGCTTTCAGTCCACTCAAGGGCATTGCCGTCCATATGCACAACTCCATAATATGAAGCAGATGATGGCTCATACATTTTTACAGGTATATAGCCTTTATCAAGTTTTTCAAGTTTATATTCTTTTTTTATTCTTTCTTTTAGATTTTTACCAGTATTTTCATTTTCCCATAATTCCGCTATATTTGAAATACCTTCCTGATAATCATAGCCAAAGGTATATATATTGCTTTTATTCTTTTTATCTGCATTAAGAGGAAACCTGGCTGCCTTTTCCCATTCCTTTTCACTTGGAAGCCTTTTCCCGCACCAGGCAGCATAATCACTTGCCTCTGTATATGTAACTATAACAGGTAAATCTCCAAAATAATCAGTGGAAAAATTTCCCTTTTCATCAATATGTTTTATCCAGTAAGGAGGATAGGATCCTGCAATATCATCAATAAACTTTTTGAAATCCAGATTGGAAACCTCATACCTGTCTATATAATAATCTGCCAGCTCTTCAACCCTTTCAGGGAACTCGTCCTTATTGCCTTTATTGGAACCCATAAGAAACCTGCCTGAATAAATTAGCACCATATCCCTTTTATCAATAGCGCTTATTATTTCTTTTTTATACTCTATTCTCTCTATATATGGCTTCTTGCTATACCTATTGTCAATGCTTTTATCCACAGCCATTGCTATAACAGACATTCCTGCTCTTAAAATTTCAGAAGATTCTTTTTTATCAGGTTTAAATTCAGCTAAATAAATATTTCCATTATCATTGCTTTCAATCTTTTTTATTACAAAAACATCTCCCAAAACAGTGTTAAAAGCAAAAACCTGATAGGATTGCAATTGGGGCTTTTCATAAAAGCGTATTGTAACATAATTATCCTTTCTTACAGTTTCTATTTCACCTTTAACAGTATAATTATTCGATTTTAAATCCATGCCTGTAAAAAATAACACTATGGCTATTATAAAAATATTTATTTTTTTCATATTATTTTTCACTTTCACTTAATCTGTTAATTAACCTGAAATATTTTTTTATCAGGCCATCTCAAACATGCAAGAAAGCCATCTTCATACATGGCACCTGTATCAATACCTATTATATTTCTTTTTTTATCAAAATATATCCTTTTACTGTTGTTCAAAAAAGAAGTTGGAGTGTGGCCAAAAATAATGGTTTTATCCCAGGAGTAATCTGCAAGGAAAAAATCTTCACGAATCCACAAAAGATCCTCCGGCTTCTGCCTGACTGGTTCCCCTGCATAGGGGCGTAAACCCGCATGCACAGCAATAAAATCATCACCCTTATAAAAAAGGTTTAAAGAGCTGAAAAATTTTTTATGCTTTTCCGGAAGCTTCATTTTGCCTATGGCTTTTTCATAGCTTTTAATTGTAGCCATGCCTCCGTTTCTTATATAGAGGTCATATCCTTTTCCTGTATAATAGTATTTAATAAACATGTCTTCATGATTACCCTTGAGAAAAAAGATTTTATACTTTTCAGATAATCTGGAAAGATATTCAATTACACTATATGAGTCTTTACCTCTGTCAATATAATCACCAAGAAAAATAATTGTGTCATTATCTGAAATTTTTTCTTCAATCATAGTCATCAGCTTCAAAAGCTTAAAAATTTGACCATGTATATCACCAATTATATAATACATATCACTCTTTTGATTCAATATAATCAATTACACTATCAACATTAAATGGCTTTTTAAGTTTTTTAAAAGAATTAAATATCCCATCATCAGCATTGAAATCTTTTTCACCGTGTATTAAAATAAGATGATGATTTGAATTATTTATTTTTTTAACATAATCGCCTGCTGTAAAAAGCTCATTGCTAAAATCAAAAACAAGTGCCTTATAACATGATAAATCAACTAAATCTTTAAAATCCTTAACAGAAACAATGCTCAGCTTATACCCGCTTTCAGCTATCACATCACCAAGGAGAAGCCTCATCATTGGATCATTTACAACAGCTAAAACTCTGCCCTTGTCAGGTTTAATCGCTTTACAGCTTTTAACCTCTCTTACTCTTTCCACCTGTTCCATAAATTCAGTAGTGGGAAACATTATGTTCATTGAAAAAAGAGTGGCCATGCTAAGTGTATCCACTTTTACAATTGAACCTATTGTTCTTAAACTGTTAATTGCACTGTCAATGCCTATGCCTATTTTCTCTTCATTGTTCTGATTATATGAAAAGAGCCTTTTTTTAATTTCGCCATGTCCTGGAAATGACTCTTTTAATTTATTAAAATAAAATTCTGCAAAAACATTGTAATTATCTTTTTTAATCACTATATCACAGGAGGAATCTTTATTCATAAACGGGTATAATGAAAAAAAGATATTATAAATGGATTCTTTTAATAGTTGCTCTGAAGTTAAAATTGAAGGCTCCTCTTCTTCAAAATCCATAGAAACTGAAAGAGAACCATAGTCAAAAATTTCCATGAGATCTCTGACAATCTGCCTTATAACAACTGATAACCTTATATGATCCTGAACTTTTATAATTGACAGATGATCGCTGTTTTTTTGTTTTTCAACAAGAAAAGCTGTTATGGTAAAAAGGGATCTGATTACACGCTGATACTCCTCCGGAACATCGCTGCCAAACCAGTTTCTGGATTTGTTCATAAGAATATCAACATTACCTGTAACAGCACTTATAACTGTAGTTCGCTCCAGATCTATATCATGAAATATCTGCTCCAGAGATTTTTTAATTATGCCGTCATAGTCTATACTCATAAAAAATCACTTCCCTGTATTCTTTTTCTCAATACTGTTGTTGATTTTATTAAGCAAAGCCTCAGCTTCCTGAATACTGCTGCATTCCCATAATCCGGTTATTATATTACCATTAACTGAAATAAATCTATAGTTTTTTTCATTAATTTTTAAAAAAGCTGAATGCCTTTCAAAAGCCTCAACTGTAATATATTTTTCTTTTTCAACCATGCTGCGATACAGATTAAAAGCATTACTAAAAGACCCTCTGTCACTTATAAAAACTGTACATCCTGCATTGTTTAAACCTGTTTTGCTGTAAAAAGCATTATCAACTCTTTGAAATTCCGGTAAATTTCCTTTGGTGTAAAATACATTATTGCCTGTAAAATTTTTTAAAAATTTTTGTAAATATGGAAGTTCCTTGTGAGAATAATAGTTATCCAGATTATAATCCACGATTTTTATTAGCTGTGCCATTTCTTTTCTTAAAAAGGGATATTGCTCTGTGTTATGCACAAAAACAACATAGTCTCCTTTACGGCTTGTATAAATTGAATCATCTTTATATTCATCTTTATTATTATCGGGCATCCATTGATTAAACCCCACTGTTGTAAAAAAAAAAGCATAGGCATCAAGAACATCTGTAAATCTGATTATTTTCAAATCCAGATAAATGCTCTCATTGTCTATTGAGCTGTATCTGCATTCTGTATATGTTTCCACTCCCATATTGGAATATTCAGCTTTATGTTTATTTATATCTTTGCCCTTTATATTTATAATATTATCAGATTTTACCCA
>Ga0265293_10011957_pt1 | contig 11650 bp, 9 predicted proteins | sample Munlanlewell138R_FD_192505 | JGI IMG/M metagenome (GOLD analysis project Ga0265293, IMG submission 192505) | Leachate microbial communities from a municipal landfill in Southern Ontario, Canada - Leachate well 138R | ecosystem: Engineered > Solid waste > Landfill > Unclassified | place: Canada... | reverse complement strand
CGCCGGTGGGCGCCAGCACCACGCGCGAGATCACGTCGCCCGAGAATGTGTGCGTGCAACTGCCCGGACCTGGGTCAGAGTCGGGCCCGCCGGCGCTGCCGCACGCGGCGAGTACGACTACGAGGGCGAAGATGATGGTCAGGCTGAGCGGTCTGAATAAGGTCTGCTTGCGGCCTCGGTTCATCCGGCCACCCTAGCCGCTAACGCGGCGACGTGTTTGTGGTTGGTTCCGTGGCACCTTCGGCTCAGGTCTGCTACGCGCCCTGCCGTTGTCTAGGAGACCAGCCAGAACACCAGGCCGTACACGGCCGCGCCGGCCATCGTGGCCAGAGCCACGTCGTTGCGCCAGCGGAACAGCGCGAACGTGGTGACCAGACCCGCGAACGCGGCGGCCGCCACCCCCAGCCTGCCGGAGGTCAGGGCGCCCGCGAGCACCGGCTCAAGCGAGGCGGCCAGCAGCGCCGCTACCGACGCCACGCCCACGCTGGCCAGGAACGCGCCCAGGCGACCGCTCATGGCGCGGGCGCCCGCCCGACCGCCGATGCGCGTGGGCAGGTACCTGAAGAGGTAGGTGCCCACGCCGACCACAACGCACACCAAGAAGAACTCCAGGTTCACGTCTGCACCGCCTCGCGCGGGGCCAGGAACATGCCCACCAGGCCGCCCGCCAGCATGCCTAATAAGATGCCGCTACTGGCCGAGAACAGCGCGCTGCCAACGGCGAAGCCGACCACGGCGGTCACCACCACGGGCCAGTGGTGCCGCTGAACCATGGCCAGCAGCAGCGAGAGGAACAGCGTGGGCATGAGGAACGCCAGCGCTGCGTCGACCGCGGGCCAGCGTTCGAAGGCGCCGCCTCCCAGCAGCGCCCCCACGGCGGTGCCGGACACCCACGCCAGGTACGCCCCCAGCCCGATGCCCACCTGCCAGCGCTCGCTCCAGCTCGCGTCCTTTATGGCTAGCCGGCCGAGCGCGCTGGCGAACACCTCGTCTGTGAGCCCGTGCGCCCAAAGCCACGGAGTGCGCAGTGGCTGGCGGCCGTGCTGGGTGCGGCGTACGCGCTCCAGCAGCGCCGGTGCGTAAAGCAGGTGCCTGGCGTTAAGGGTGAGTAGCGAGACGATGGCCAGCAGGGGACCGGCGCCGCCTGCCAGCAGCGTGGTAGCGAGGAACTGGCTGGCGCCGGCGTAGATGACCAAGCTCATGAACGTGGCCTCGGCCACGGAGAAACCGCTCTTGCTGGCGGTCACGCCGAAGCTCACCGCCACCGGGAAGTACGCCAGCACTATGGGAACGCTGCCGAACAGGCCCTGAAGGAAACCGACCTGTGCGCGCGCCATGGCCTGCGAGCGTATCGCACCAGGCGCCAGCCGTGCGTCAGGACTAAAACGCCAGAACTAACCCGCCAGAGTTAACCCGTCAGGCGCCTTCCGGCAATGGATCCAGGCGTATAAAGAACTGTTCGCGGCACTGCCCGCTGTTGGTCGCGTCGGCCGGGACGACCCAGGCCGGTCCGGACCAGCTGAGCTTACGGTAGAACCACTCGCCACAGAAGGCGATGTTGAGTGAGGGAACCTGCCCGCGCATGGTGTAGAAGGGCGGAGGCGGCGAAGCCGGCAAGAGTCCCGCGACGGGGGCTGGCACGAAGATCGTCCTGGCGCCCCCGCCCACTGTGCCGGTAATCGGATGTACTTCTCCGCCGGCAGCAATCAGCTCGCCGGCGAAGGCGTACCGGCTCTCACTGACCCACTCCGGCTCTAAGTGAGTAGTGAACTCCAGGCGCCCCTCGTCGTTGGGCCAGTCGGAAATGGTCACGCTATAAGCGCCCGACACCACGTAATCGTCGCCCGGCACCATCACCCGCCTTTTAGTGCAGCCTGCGAGACTCAGCACCCCGGCGAGTATCACCAGTTGCAGCCACAGCCAACGGCGCCTGCGAGTTCGGGACAAGTGTGTTCGCATGCCGTCAGCGTGCCCGGTGTCGCGTTACGTCGACGTTACGCGCCTCCCTCCGGTAGCATTTCCTGATGCTCCGGCGCTTCTTCAGCTACTACAGGCCGTACAGGCGGCTCTTCTTCCTCGACTTCTTCTCTGCCGTCGTTTCTGGCGTGCTGGAGCTCAGCTTCCCCATAGCAGTGCAGCTGTTCATCGATAGGCTCCTGCCGAGCGGGCACTGGGTCTCAATCGGCGTGGCCGCCGCAGGCCTGACGGCCGTGTACCTGCTTAACTCCGGCCTGCTTTACACGGTCACTTACTGGGGCCACATGCTGGGCATCAACATCGAGACCGACATGCGCAAGCGCGCCTTCGATCACCTGCAGAAGCTTTCGTTCGGCTATTACGACGAGCAGAAGACCGGTCACCTGGTGGGGCGTCTCACCAAGGACCTGGAGGAGATAGGCGAGGTGGCGCACCACGGGCCCGAGGACGCCTTCATCGCCGTCATGACCCTGCTGGGCGCCTTCGTGCTCATGTTCGCCGTGAACGTGAACCTGGCGCTGATTACGCTGGCGGTGGTGCCGTTCACCGCGTGGTTCACGGTTCGTTACGGCGGCCGCATGACGCGCAACTGGCGCGCCATCTACGACCGCGTGGGGGCGTTCAACGCCCGCATCGAGGAGAACGTGGGCGGCATCAGGGTGGTGCAGGCGTTCGCCAACGAGGATCACGAGCGGCGACTGTTCGACAAGGACAACCGCGCCTACCGCGAGACCAAGCTGGAGGCGTACCGCATCATGGCGGCCACGCACTCGCTCTCGTACCTCAGCATGCGCTTCACGCAGCTCGTGGTCATGGTGGCCGGCAGCTACTTCGTGATCCGCGGGGCGCTGAGCAACGGCGAGTTCGTGGCGTTCCTGCTGCTGGTGGGCGTGTTCTTCAGGCCCATTGAGAAGATCAACTCGGTCATCGAGACATACCCCAAGGGCATCGCGGGCTTCAAGCGTTACACAGAGCTGCTGGACACGCGTCCCGACATCGCCGACGCGCCCGGCGCCGTGGCCGTGAGCGGCTTGCGGGGCCACATCGAGTACGAGGACGTGACCTTCGGCTACCGCGCCAACAAGCCCGTACTGTCGGGGGTCAACCTGAGCATCCAGGCGGGCCAGACGGTAGCGTTCGTGGGCCCGTCGGGCGCCGGCAAGACCACCATCTGTTCGCTACTGCCGCGCTTCTACGAGGTGGGCGCCGGACGCATCACCATCGACGGAATCGACGTGCGCGACATGACCCTCACCAGCCTGCGCAGCCAGATCGGCATCGTGCAGCAGGACGTGTTCCTCTTCGCTGGCACGGTGCGTGAGAACATCGAGTACGGCCGCCTGGGAGCCAGCGAGGCCGACATCCTGGAGGCGGCGCGCCGCTCGCGCCTCACGGAGGTCATCGACGACCTGCCGCACGGCCTCGACACGGTCATCGGCGAGCGCGGGGTCAAGCTCTCGGGCGGCCAGAAGCAGCGCCTCGCTATCGCGCGGATCTTCCTTAAGAACCCGCCAATCCTGATCCTCGACGAAGCCACCTCGGCGCTGGACACCCAGACGGAGCGCGCCATCCAGCAGTCGCTAATGGAGCTGTCGGAGGGGCGCACCACCCTGGTGATAGCGCACCGCCTGGCTACCGTGCGGAACGCCGACAGGATCGTGGTGGTCGACGAGAGCGGCATCGCGGAGCAGGGCAGTCACGACGAGCTGCTGGCGGCGCAGGGCCTGTACCGCACCCTGCACATGGCCCAGTCGTTCTGAGTCGGGCCTCCGGTCAGCCGCGGTCGCGCTGGGCGTAGGCCTGCTCCAGGTGCAGTACCCGCGCCCGCGCCACCGCCAGGCGCGGGTCGCCCGCCCCCAGCACGTCGGCGGCGGCGGACCACAGTTGCAGGTCGTCGCCGAGGCGCTCGGCCAGCTCGCAGAGCGCGTCGGGATCGCGCGACATGAGCACCGCCTGGCGCAGTTCCTCCTCCAGCCGCTCGCGTTCCTCAACCACGCCGGGAGCGTCGCTGAGCGGCAGCAGCGGCTGGCGGTACAAGGACACCGCCTCCCTCACGCGCCGCTGCGCGAGGTAGCCGCGCAGCTCCAGCACGTCGGCGGCGGCGGCCACGGTGAAGCGGTACGGCACCTCGCTCACGGGCAGGTGGCGGCGCACGCGCGTGAGCATGCCGCGCACCCCGCCAGCTGTGAACGGCGCCTGCCCATCGGGCGTGAGGAAGTCGTTGAGGGCGTCGCGGCCGATGCCGTCAGGGTTCAGCGCCAGTGCCAGCGCGACCTCGGCCACGCGCTGCGGCAGCTTGCTCTCGGTCCCTTCGTGCACCACGCTCACATCGGGGCCGAGGAAGCGCAGCGTGAGCCCGGCGCCGTGCCCGCCGAGCGTGGACCATAAGGGTGCGAACAGGCTCTCGGGTCCGCTGAGGACCCGCAGTGCGGTCGGGTGCAACTGCCCGAGCTGGGCCGCGGTACGGGCGGGCAGCCGCGGTGCACCGCCGTCGGTGGCGAGCAGGAAGTACAGGGCCGCCATGAGCCGCTGCTCGGCGACCAGTTCAGGGGTGTGCAGCACTAGCTGCAGGTCGTCGGCCGCGCCGGGCGCGCCCAGCACCGCGCCGACCATGCCGCGCGCCAGCGCGGCCAGCGCCTGCTCGTAAGGCGTGTCGGCGGCGGCCAGGCGGCTCACGTCGCCGGCCACCCGCTCGGCCTCTGCCGTCTGGCCGAGCTCCAGCAGGCAGCGCACCAGCTGGTAACCCTGGCGGGCACGCCAGCCGCGGCCGCTGGCCTGATAGGTAGAGCCGATGAGCTCGAGCGCGGCGCGCGGCCGCTGTTCGGCTAGCTCCAGCCACGCCAGCGTGCTGCGCAGGAGCGCCGCCTGGGTCGGCAGGCTGCCCTCAACCATGACCTGGGCGTCTTCCAGCACGCGCCTGAGGCCCACCAGGTCGCCCGTCATGATGCGGGCCACCCCGAGGTCGTTTACGACCGTCAGGCGCCGGTTGCCCTCGCTGAACTCGCCGCGGTCGAACATGTCGAGCGTCCACCGCGCCCAGCTGGCCGCCTCGGTGTACTCGCCCTCCTGGCTGAGTCGCGCCACCAGTGCGCCGGCGTTACGCACCACGTCGTAGCGGCTACTGGTCTCCTCGGCTGCCCGCACGGACTGGCGCAGCAGGTCGATGCCCGCAGCGGCGTCCGGGTGCAGGCGGCCGTACTGCCACAGCGTCAACGGGCTGCGCTGCGCGTCCAGCGCCTGCCGCGCCATGGCGAAGCCCAGCTCGCGCCGCATGGCGCCCGCGCGGCGCGCCCGCAGCGCCGGCGCTTTGTGCACAGCGAGGTAGGCGTCGACCTCCGGCAGTACCTGACCCAAGTCGCCCGCCGCGAAGCCCGCCACCAGGCGCCACTCGAGAACCCGCTCGGACTGCGCGTACTCTTCCGGCAACGACGTGAGCAGCAGGTGCAGGCGCCGCAGGAGCCCCTCCTCCTGGTAGCGCGGACCGGCCTGCCTGATGAGGTCGTTCACCAGCTCGGGGGCGCCCATTACGGCTACTTCCAGGGCGTCGATCAGTTCGCCCTGCTGCCTTAGGGCGCGCACCGCCAGGGCGGGCTCTACCAGCGCTGCGTCCTGCTCGGGCACCCGCTCGCCAAGCGCTGACGGCACCACCACGGGGCCCAGGCCCAAGGCCGCGTGGGCCTCTGACAGGAGCGACAGGAAGCGGCCGTTCGTCTGCTGCCACAACCTAAGCGCGTCGTCCTGCGAGAGCGCGCGCGGCAGGATGTCGGACGCTTCGTTCTGCGCCAGGCGCAACTCGGGCGGGCCGAGCACGCGCGTGCGCTCAGCCAGCGACAGTGGCGGCGGTTGGTCGTGGCGCAGGTCTACGAGCACCTTGTAGCCGTGGTGCCTGAGGTCGAGCAGCTCCCCGAGCAGCTCCTCGGGCGCGCCGAAGGTGGTAACAGCCAGCCTGAGCGGCAGGAGCTCGCTGCGGTAGTGCCTGAGCGCGGCAAGGTGCGTGCCGAGCGGCAGGGCCCGGCCCAGCAGCGGCGTGGGCAGGGTGGCGTTGACCGCGCGGGCCAGTTCGTTGCCCTGCGCTACCGGGTCGTGTAGCGTGCGCGGCCCGAACTCGAACCAGGCCACTCGACCCCTGTTCCTAAGGGCGTCTACAAGGAACGGGGCGCCGTACTCCTCACCGCCCCACAGGAGGGTGGGCTCGGGAGAGGCCTCAATGGCCTCGACATGACGCGGCAGCCACACGGCATAAGGATAGCCGTGCGGCCAGCGTGCCAGGTGGCTTGGCTAGGCGGAAGTCTAGGCGGAAGTCTGGGCGGCGCTCGGCGCCGGTGCGGGCACCGGGCGTGGCAGGTGCGGCGCGGCCTGCTCTTCACGCAACTTGGCCACTGCGGCGAGAACCTGGCGATCAGTTATCAGTACGCGCCCACCTACGAAGGTGAAGTGGCTGGTCTGCTCCAGTACGCGGCGTGCTTGCTCCCTGTTCATGGTCCCCTCCTGGGCCTGTCCGGCCGGTCGAGTGGCAGAGTAGGCGGCCCGGCGCTTCACGTGCGCTTCGCCGTCACAGCGCAGTCATGAAGCGGGTGTGAAGCGCCCCGAACCGTACCTTCCAGACAACGCCATCTGGAGGTGGTCGCCGACCATGAAAACCGTTCGCAGAATCGCTACCTACAGCATCCTCACCCTGGCCCTCAGCGCCTTCGCGTTCGGCAACCTCGGCACCCTCAACCAGGGCACCCACAGCCAACTCGCCGACACCAGCGGCCAATACAACGAATGGGACGTCGGCTCCACCACCACCCCCACCCTCAACCAACTCGCCGACACCAGCGGCCAGTACAACGAATGGGACGTCGGCTAAGCGCGCAGCTTGTAACCACAGCTCCGCGCCGCAGACGCTCCTGAGGCATCTCCCCCGAATGCATCAGACTCACCACGACACAAAGTCACGCCCGCCTCGGCTCGACCAGTTACGGCACCTGTTCCAACCGGTCGTTCCGCTTGGCAAGGGCGAAGGCTGGTCCGAAGCGCTGGTGCGCTGGCAGCTCAACGACGGCACCGTTCGCGGCCCGCTCGACATCCTGCCCTACTGGCTCGCGCCCAACCGGCTCGAAGAGTTCACGCGCTTCACGCTCGAGCGCGCTGGCCGCGCGGCCGTAGCCAACCCGACCTCCAAAGTGTCCGTCAACCTCAGCCCCTCACAGGTGCTGCTACCGGGTACCCTCACCACCCTGGAGGGCATGCTGCCCGCCGTGCGGTGCCGGCTGCATATCGAACTAACCGAGCAGCTTCACGCCGACGGCGGCGCGATCGCCGAGCGGCTCCTGCTCCTCAAGCAGCGCTGCGGCGTGGTGCTGCTCGACGACGTTACGCCCGCCGACCTGGCCACCCGCACGCGCTTCCAGGCGCCCGTCGACGGGGTCAAGATCGACCGCACCGTGGTCCTGGCCCTACTAGGCCACGACGTTGCGGGCGTGAGCCCCAAGCAGGCGCACAAGTTCGTGCAGGAGGTCGTGCACCGCTTCGAGATAGTAGTGGCCGAAGGCATAGAAGATCCGAACGCATGTGCGGAGTTAGCGGCACTTGGCATCAGCCACGTGCAAGGGTTCGGGATCGCAAGACCCGCACCCGAGCTGCGTTCGGAAGCGAGCGTGGCTGCGCTCACGCGCAGAACGGAAGGCGGGGCGCCGCGTGGGCGCCTCCCTTCCGCAGGCATCGGCATGACCGCTGACGACGAGCCGAGCGGCTGGTCGTCGCGCTGATACCGCTGCCGCGCCAGGCGAACGCCGGCGCCGCAGCGTTATTCGCGTCATGTGGGTCAAAGAGAGGTCGTCCGGCCAGTTAGGCGGGGCGGCAACCAACAAGGGTTCGGGGGAACCCGCCAGCGGCACCGCAGCAGGGCCTTAGCGCCAGGCTGCGGTGCCGCTCTCTTAGCCCCACCCTCAGGGGCAGCGCTAACGCAAGGGAAGTCCGTAACGGAGCCGTAACGCAGCCGCCCCTAAGCTGAACCGAACGAAGAGCACCGTCAACGCCCCCGCCGCCACGCGGCCACCAGGGCAGGAGGTCGGCAAATGGCACACCCACGCACCCCACACCGCACACGTTACGGGCGGCCACGCCTGGCCACACTGCTCGCCAGCGCCAGCACGCTGCTCGCGCTGCTCCTCCCGACCAACGCCACCGCTCAGGGCGGCACCGGTTATAGCGGCATCTACACGCTGATGACCGAAGAGGGCCAGATCGAACTGCAACTCAAGCAGGAGGGCGCCAACGTCACTGGATACCTGATCCTGGACGGCCAGCCCTACAAGGTCGAGGGCCAACTGGACGACATCGGCATCTACGGGACCATCTGGACGGGGCAAGTGGAGCTCTACTTCGAAGCCGAAATGCAGAGCAACTACCTCTACATGATCATCGCGCAGATAGACCCCAACACCGGCGCGCCGGATCCCGCCACCGCTGGCGAGTACTACTTCCAGAACTCCGATCCACAACCCAGGCCCGTGCCACCCGTAACGCAGCCCCAGCCGCCGACCGCGGCTCCACCGCCCACCAGCACACCGCCCACCACCTGGCCGCCCACCCGGTCACCCAGCGGGCAAACAACAGGCGGGCAAGCAACGGGCACCAGCACGCCACCGACCGGCATGCAGACCGCCGAGGTAGGCCGCCGCTACGAGGCCGGCAGCGTGGTCGGGTCGGTCGACGCCGGCGTGGCGTTCGTGGTGCCGCCCGCCTACTACGCTGGCTACAACCCGCAAGAGAACGCGTTCATGGTCATCTCCGACACGCAACCCGGCCTGCTGATAGTAGAGGCGCTCTCCAACATCGACTTAGACAGCGCGGTGGCGCAGCTCGGTCAGTCGTTCCAGGCCAGCAGCGAGGTAACGGTGGTGCCACAAGGCCAGGCGCAGATAACCGGCAACGTGGCCCGGGCCAGCTTCGCCGTCTACATGCCCAACGGCGCACTGCCCCTGTACGTGATGGGGGTTGCGGGCCAGGCGGGCAACGTGTTCATCGTCGCAGGACTCGGCGGACCTTCAGAACAGGCCGTGGTGCAAGAGCTGGTGGAGCGCGTGGCGGCAAGCGCCACGCTGTTCACGCCCACGCGCGCCAGCGCCACCACCATGGCCGGGCAACTGGCTGGCGCGCACCTGTCGCGCTCTCACTCCAGCAGCGGCACGGGCATCATGGACTCCTCCTCCATCCAGCTCGACCTCTGCTCGGACGGCGCCTACGCCTACACGGCCAGTTCCAACGTGGGAGTAAGCGTGAGCTCACAAGACGGTGCCAGCATGAGCGGCCTCAGCAGTTCGTCCGATGAGGAACAGGGCCGCTGGGTCATGGAGTCGGGCCTGCTCGGGCCCGTGCTGGTGCTGCACGCCAACACTGGCGGCATCGAGACCTACCTGGGTCTGCTGGAGGCCGGCGGCACGCTGTACGTCGAAGGTCTACCGGTAATGCTGGCACGCAGCTCGCGCTGCTTCTAACCCGCGAACCCGCGCGCGCCGAGAGATTCTTCTGCTCGGCGCCAGCAAGACGCCGCTACAATGGCCCAGACTGTGGCACAGACCGTCCAGCTCCTCGGCACGGGCGCCGGTGGCGAGCGGCTGCCGCCCGACCTGCGCGGCGCGCTACTCGCCTACCTGGCGTACGCCGACGACTGGCTCCCGCGCGAGCAGGTGGCGTTCATGTTCTGGCCCGACACCGACGAGGCCGGAGCGCGCCGCAACCTGCGCCAGCTCCTTAACCGCACCAAGTCCCTCAAGCTAACGACCGCGCTCGAGGTGGAGTCAACGCAGCTGCGCTGGCCCGTGAGCAGCGACGTGGCGCAACTGCGCCGCGCCGTGGGGCGGCAACAGTGGGACCAGGTCATAGCGCTGTACAGCGGCGACCTGCTGGCGGGCAGGCCCGCTGAAGCCAACGCCAGCTTCGGGGCGTGGCTCGACCTGGAACGCGAGAACCTGCGCAACGTGTACCGGCGCGCCGTGGGGCGGCGCGCGGAGGAGCTGGAGGCCCAAACCGACCACGCGGCCGCCGCCGCCGTGCTGGAACCCCTGCTAGCGGGCGATGAACTAGACGAGGAACTGCTGCAGGCGTTCATGCGCAACGCGTACCTGGCTGGCCAGCGCTCCCACGCGGTGCAGGCGTACGAGCGCTTCGCGCAGCAGCTGGCTCACGAGGTCGGGCTGGAGCCCCTACCCGAAACCCGCAGCCTGCTCGAGACCATCACGAGCGCCGCCCCGCTGGCGGGCGCCCCCGCGCGCAGGGCGCCCGCGGCCCCGCTGCAGGTGCAGCGGCCGCCGCGCCTGGTGGGCCGCGACAGCTCCCTGGCTCAGGTGATCGCCGCCCCCACCAACGTGGTGCTGCTCAGCGGCGAGGCGGGCGTGGGCAAGACGCGCCTCATGGAGGAGCTAACGGAGCGGCGGGCCGCGGCGCGCTGCCTGGAAGGCCTGCAGTCCGTACCGTTCCAGAGCGTGGTCGACCTGGTGCGCGGCGCGTTGCGGGGCGGCTGGAGCCCCGAACAGCTGGGCGACTACCGTGAGGACCTGGCGCGCTTGGTGCCGGAGACGCTGCCGGGCACGAACGCTCCGCCAGCCGAGCCGCTGACCCTGCGCTCACGCTTGCTGGAGGCACTGGCGCGCTGCCTCGAAAGCGCATACGGCTCGGGGGCGCCAGGGGCTGGCGCGGGCTTTCACCTCACCATCGACGACCTGCAGTGGGCCGACGACGACACCCTCGAGCTGCTCACGCTCCTGGCGCACCGGGGGCGGCTGCGGGTGCTCGGGGCGTTCCGGCGCTACGAGACCACCGAGCGGCTAGAGCGGTTCCTGTCGGGCCTGCACACGGCGGGGCTGCTGACGCTGGTGAGCCTGGAGCCGCTCAGCGAGGAGCAGGTGAGGGACCTGCTGGCCACGCTTATTGGCGCGCCCCAGGGCCCGGAGAGGTTCGCCAAGTGGCTTCACGGCAGCAGCGCCGGCAACGTCATGTTCGCGCTGGAGACCCTCAAGTCGCTGTTCGAGAACGGCGTACTGGCCGAAGGCAACGACGGCTGGCGCAGCGAGCTGGACGCCATTACCCGCGACTACAGCGAGCTCGAGGCGCCGCGCGCCATCGCCGACGTGGTGGGCAGGCGCCTGAGTCGCCTCAGCGCCGAGGGCGTGCGCGCCGCGCACGCGGCAGCAGTGCTGGGCGCCGGCATCACGCCCACGCTGCTGGCTGCCATGCTCGACTGCTCCGAGTTGGCGGCGCAGGACCTGCTGGAGGAGCTCGAGCGCGGCGGCATGCTGCTGGGGCACGAGTTCCGCCACGACCTCATACGGCAGTCGGTCTACGGCTCGCTGACTCAGGGGCGCAGGCGCCTGCTGCACGCGCGCGCCGCCGAGGCGCTGACGCCGCGAACCCGCTCGCTGGCTGAAAGCGAGAGCCTCATCGTGGTCGGCGAGCATCAACTGGCGGCGGGCGACCCCGCCGCCGGCGCGCGCACCCTGACGCGCGCCGCCACCGACCTGCAGGAAGCTGGTCTGGTCACGCAGGCTTCCACCGTGCTGGGGCGCACGCTGCAGCGCCTCCAGCGCGGCGAGCACGGCGACGACGCCGGCTTGCCGAGCGATCACGCGGCCGTAACGCACGTGAAGATCGGCCTGGTGCGCAACCTGATCATGTTGGGTGAGCTCGA
>Ga0265293_10011955_pt1 | contig 11652 bp, 8 predicted proteins | sample Munlanlewell138R_FD_192505 | JGI IMG/M metagenome (GOLD analysis project Ga0265293, IMG submission 192505) | Leachate microbial communities from a municipal landfill in Southern Ontario, Canada - Leachate well 138R | ecosystem: Engineered > Solid waste > Landfill > Unclassified | place: Canada... | reverse complement strand
TACGTCCCCTGACAGTAATGGGAAAGTTCATTCCCGAAATTGTTGAAGGTAACCGAGGCTGTAGCTCAGGTTGGCCTTCCCTGGTAATTGTTAGCCCTGCCATACCCAACACCAAAGCTTGCCAGCTCGCCCCAAAGGCAGCCATGTGGATTCCCTCGCGGTGTGTATTGTCCATGATATTGCGCAGGTCTAAAAAGACACTTTTGTGGAAATAATCAAGAGTCACCTCCTTATATTCCAATGTTGCAGCCAACTGGGCATGTGTCCCAAAGGATAAAGAGGAGTCATGCAATGTTAGGGGCTCATAATAGTCCCACACATTTCTTTGTTGTTCCACTGTAAAACGATCCGGGAACATGGTCATCAGAAGTACCAAATCGGCCTGTTTTACCACCTTGTAACGCTGCAATCGGTCATAGCTCATGGTTCGATATAATGCGGAAGTGCCTTCTTTGTGTGCTGCGATATCCAAAGGTTCTAGTTTTTCAAAGGTCTCATCCTGAAGCAAAAGATCACGCTTCTCATCGTACAAAATTCGTATCTTTCCAGCTACTTCCGTAAATTGATCCAACTCTTCATCAGAGATAGCTAACTTCTCCCGCAAATGGGCCCAAGCACCAGGATGTTTGCGTACGATGGCAACGGCTTGAACAGCATTCAGTAGATTCTCGCGCACCAGGAAGTTTGTATAGCTGTTATTGTTTGTAACTCCACAGTACTCATCGGGGCCTTTGACAAACAGCATGTTATAGCAATCCTCAGCTTCATAGTAGGTTAAGCGACTTACCCAGTAGCGCGCCGTCTCCAGCAAGATTTCTGCACCATAATTGACCAGGAAGTCTTCATCTCCAGTGACATGGACATATTGTTGCACTGCATGGGCAATATCAGCTGTGATATGTACTTCGCAGCAACCGGTATCCCAGGTCTCACACTGCTCGTTTCCGGTATTGGAGCACATCCATGAATAACGCGCTCCCCGCAGTCCGAATGATGTCGCCATTCGGCGGGCATCAGGCAGAGTATGATAACGATACATAAGAAGATTCTTAGCCGCATGGGGCCTTGTGTACAAGTAGAACGGCAACATGAAAATCTCGGTATCCCAGAAGTAATTCCCTTTATAACGCCCATGCATTAGACCACGAGCCCCAATACTCGCACGGGGATCATCGGATGCATTGTTCTGTAAAAGCTGGAAGATATTGTAGCGTACTGCACCTTGCAGTTCTTTGTCATCGGTGTCCAGTTCGATATCACACTCGTCCCATAGTTGCTTCCAAGCCTCTGCACTTTTCCTAAAGACATGATCAAAACCTGCTGCCCCGAGCTCTGCCGCTAAAGCAGTTGCTTGTACTGTGGGGTTTAGTTCTCCATCCCGGTCGAGGTAGGTAGCCACAATTTTTTCAATGCGAAGTACTTCACCTGCAGGGACTCTACCTGTGAAACGAACTGCAGTATAGGATCCCTTGGTTATAGCCTGCCTTGTCACCTCCATATTGGACACAACACGATACCCTTGATAGATGCGATGCCTCGATGGCAAGCTCTCCATGACCAGCAAGCCACCTTGCTTGTCAGCCTTACAAATCACGGGCGCTAGTAGGCGTTGTACATGGGTGTTTTCCCTCAATTGGTCGTCTGAAATTGGCAGATTGGCTACATCACCATCAAGGCCTACTTCAAGATCCACATCCATCTCTCCATCGAGGGGGGTTAACTCTATCTCCATAGCAACCACATGTTTTTCGTCCATGCTGACTACCCGGCGAGACACTACAGAAAAGCGCGAACCATCGGTCATTTGCCAAAGACTCTTCCAGGTTAATAACCCTGTGCGTAGATCTAGACTAACGTCAGCAGACTGTCTTTGGCAAGGTAGACCTAACCGAACAGAAAAGGGATCTGGCGTGTTCACCATGTCAGTGATCCCCGTTTTTATGTACTCAAAAAAGCCTGCCAAGAAAACACTGCGTTCATGCTCATTCTGCTTTTCCCCTAAGGGGTCAAACCCCCGCACACCCATATATCCATTTCCTTGGGCCATCACACTTTCATAGAAGCTCTGGTCATTCTGGTCGAGATCCTCTGCTTGGATACTCCACGCTGAAATCTTTAGGGAACTATTCATCTCCTTGCCTCCCTTGTAAAGCTTCACTCAAAGCGAAGGCCAGGAAACCAGCACAGGTCGCAAAGGCTTCACCGGTCATGCATTCGCCCGTTTCTTCGTGAATACTCTCGCAGGCAACACCATTGTCCAGATTCGTTCGGGATAAATGGGTCAAGGCAGACTCGACATATCCACTTAATAAGCTGTTACAAATGGAAAGTACCCACGGATGGGGGGCGTGTTCGCACCCGATTTCAGCAATGGGCTTACCACTAAAGGAATATCTATAGCTAGGATCGCGGATTGCATCGACCGTATTACGGTACACTTGATCCTCTGCATCACAAAAACCATGCCAAGCCATGAGCATGAGGCTGCCGGGTGGCTCGTCATAGACATACCAGTTGCCCTCTAAATCAGCTGCCCAGGCAAATATAGGTACTCCATTATGTTCTTGAATAAAATGTTCATAGATAGCTTGCTTTACCTTCTCCGCCTGGTGGGCAAGCTCATGTTTACCCAAGAGGCCACTCAAATCGAGAAGCATCCGCCACACAAGCATATTGTTATACGTCAAGTATTTATGGATGTGCATATCATCGGTGGGCTGCAAAAACGTTTCATAGAGGTCAATTGTGGCATGTTTCTTCGTGGCCAAAATGGATAAGATGCGCCCGATTCCACGCTGCACATAGCCTTCTTCAAGAATGGTGCGATCCCCCGAAACATCAATATAGCGTTTCAGTGCAAGCACGGGAGCACAAAGTTCGTCTAGTTCAAACCCCGGTTCTAGCACCGTTCCATCAATATACCGACTGTGGATGCCCACATTGCGTATCTGACGCGTAAAGACATAGGTTAAAATTTCACGGGCAAAATCTGTGTCAACCATTACAATGGACGGAAAGCTCCAAAGCAAGCTATCACGATCCCAATACGCAGCTGAAACATAATAACGGGGGCTACGGGAGGTCACCAGACAGAGCTCCTCTGTATCAAGGGTAATACCCGATGCAAAGAAGAAATTAAAGAACATATTGAGATTCAAGAGTTCGCAGTGCTTTTCATCGCCCACAGTCTGGATGCGCTCAGCGAGCCAAGCAATCGTCTTGGCATATTCTGTATCATAACTTTGCCGCAAAATCTCCTTTGCACTCGTTGCCGCGGCTACCTCTTCATATCCAAAGCCCCAAATTAAATCCACCGTTTCCTCTTGGCCGGGGGTCAGCTCAACTGTCCTCATGATATTAAAGTCTACATTCTGCTCTTCATCCATCTGATATTGCCAATCTGCTTCGGGTTCAAACATGGGCGCAAGAGCAAAGAGGGGAAGGCCCACGCGCATCTCCATGACAAAGGCGTGATTCCAACCGCTGGAGCTTGCATACTTTTCGCCCTTGATGGCTTTCGGCTCATTGACTTCCAGTAAGACATCGCCAAAACAACCCTGCAGTCCCAAGGAAACAACGGCTTTCTGGGGAGAGGAAATACTTAAACGATAGATAAATCCCCTCTCTCCCAAGGGAGCAAGCAAAGTGCCACGCAGGCGCAAATCACCGGCCTGAGCAGAAAACTTGGGGATCCAATAGTGGTCACGCTCCCACACGAAATTCTCTAGCGTGGTCTCTTGACCATCAATGAGTACCACAGGACGCATCAATGGAGCTTTTTCACTTCCCTTAAGATGAATGAGCCCCTTAGCTCCCATATGGAGAAATGTGACACCTTCTATGCTTCCATCTGCTGTATTGATTGTAGGCAAAGAGATATATTCATTTCCAGTCACTACATATTTACCCATATCTTTCCACCTCCACTAAGCGAGCTGCGTACTCTTTACCAAAGAGGGATACATCCTGCCCGGGCTGGCAGGCATCGATCAACAGAACTTTTTCTACATTTCCTCTCCCTGATACGACTCCGTCTTTCAGTGTCAGATGATTGCCAAGATCATCCTGGAATTCGGTGCTTGCATTCCCAAAACAAAGAAAAGCCAACTGCGTATACCCATTTGTTACATTTCCGACACCACCCGATGGCTCCAAAGAACCAACAACTCCCTTTTCGTTAATGTTCATGGGAAGTGCACATCCATCTCGGACGAAGACGGGTAGAGTATCAATAGAGCACGGATACTCCAAGGTCGAACCTCCGCTAAGGACACTCGAATTGAAAAGATCATGCCATATCCCCTCCGGTAGATAAATGGTTCGCCCCTGGGCGCCCTCTTGCGTTAATGGGGCAACCATGAGATCCCGACCAAACATATACTGGTCGTGAATTTTCCAGGCGAGGGAATCGTTGGGCCAATCTATCAAGAGATGGGCCATCAATGGCCGGGCCGCTTGGGCACAGTGTATTGCTTCACAATAGATGTACGGCAATAAGTTCATGCGCAGATTAGCAAATTTTCTATACACCGCGATAATGCTAGGATCGCTATACAGGGAAGCTAAATTCCAAGGGCTGCGATCGTTATTCCAACGATCCCTTTCTGTGTAGTAAAATTGTCCATCCCGTGGTTCGGAATGCCACTGCATTACCGGGCTGAAGGCGGCCATGGCAACGGAGCGCAAATAGAGTTCGGGACTGGGAAAATCACCGGCAAAACCTCCAAGGTCAAAACCCCAAAAAGGAATGCCGGACAATCCAGCCGAAAGCCCCGCTGTGAGTTGTGCCCGAAATTCGCTCCACTCGCTAAGTTGATCTCCAGCCCAGTGCATGGGTTGGGTCTGCGCCCCAATATACCCTGCCCTGGAGAAAGTCACCCCTTGAAGGCCATGTTCACCCATGAAATCATGATAGGTTTTGATGTATTGCCCAGGATAGGTATTGTGTGCTGTTTCCCCCGTCTGACCATTATAGAGACGAGCTGTATCGTCAAACAAGAACTCTCCGCCATCGGTTTTGAATCCCTTTACGTGTAACGTCTCTATGAGGTAGGCTCGTTTGTTAAACCACCACTTTACGGCCTCTGGGTTGGTAAAATCCAGCAACAGACTATGTCCAAACCAATTATCTGTAATACGATACGGTGTTCCGTCATCATTCATAACGCAGTAACCATGGGCCAAAGCATAGGCCTCGTCACTTTGCAATTGGCTACCAGCATCCTCCGTGTACTTGAGAACAGGAATCTGCCAGAGTACTAGATTTAGGCCCGCATTTCGTACTGCATCCGCCATTGCTTTTGGATCGGGCCATTTACCGTCAGGCAAAAACGTAAAATCGCTATAGACATAGGGTTTTTCTTGATCTAAGGGTTCGTATTGGGCATCATTGAAGATAGCAAATGTCTGTTCATCACTCCAAGCTTCCAAAACAAGGGCTGTGGCTGGGAGTCCATGTTCTTCCAGAGCCTCTAGCTGCTCCATGGTTTCTCGCTGTGTATTCCAGCCATTAGCCGACATCCAAATTCCGAAGGCCCATTTTGGAGGCAAGAGAGCACGGCCCGTTAGATCGTGCAACTGTCTAAGGAGCTGCTGTGGTTCTCCCACCAACCACCATTCCTCATGTAAAACCCCTTCTTGACCTGTCTCTAGTGCTAGGTCGAACTTCTCTCCAAAATCCAGCCATAATCTTCTCTGGGTGTTAGAAAACCATCCAATCCCTGCATCTGTCATGAAAAATGGAATGGGCAGGTAACTATTCTCGCCTTGGTGTGAGTATTTCTCAACCACCCGGCATAACAACTGTTTGCCGCGAAGCTCTACACCATCGAAACGCTCTCCCAGGCCAACAACGTGTTCACCTGCAACAAAGGGTGCATATGTAATCCGCTGAACCATCCCCAATTGATCCACAAACACTTGCATGGAGTCTGACTCGACCTCGACCAGGCTAGTGGTGGAACGTTTCAGCTGCCAGGAAAATGGTGCCTTCGTAATCTGCAAAGACATGCTATCCAAAGCAACCTCAACTTCCTCAGTACTGCGTCCCACAACCGTAGTTCCAGCCTGTAAGAACCGCACAACCAGCCCATCAGACCAATCAATACAGAGAGTCACTCGCTTAAACAGAGCATAGGCACACTGGTCGCCTGCAATGAGATCAAAGGCCTCTCCCATACCCTCTTCACCCAATACGTCAAAGGAGTACGCCTTGGTCTTAACGGTCTCTATCTCATCTTTGACGGTAATCTGATAATTTATGGCACAGACTCGGTTTATCGCTCCAAAGGAAAAAGCGAAATACAAACGATCATCACCTAGACGCTGGATTGTTCTACCCTCTATGCTAGGCTGAAAGACCCCATCTACCTCCCAGTGGAGCGTCGCCTGAGCATGACCCACAACACCCTCCACTAAAACTTGTACCCTTACCTCATCGCCACACAGGGGCCGGTAAGGATATCGCTGATATCCATAGTCTGAATGATGGTGCACCCCACAGGGCATGTGCTTAACGCGCATATTTTTTGTCCTCCAACGCTACATGGTTCTTAACACTACCGCGCTCTACAATATGGAGAGGTAGGATTACATCACGTTTATTCTTATCTTCCATGGCCTTGATCACGATGTCCACAGCCTGTCGGCCCTTCTCTGAAATATCCTGGTGTACAGTGGTGATCTCGGGTAAACACATGGTGGCCAAATAAACGTCATCAAAGCCAATCACGGATAAATCATCGGGAACAGACCAATTTAGGGCACCAAGTCCATTAATAAATCCCAGGGCCATAATATCAGCGGCCACAAAAGCAGCGGTCTCACCATTGTTACGTTGAACAAATTCTTCAGCAACTTGAAAACTCCCGTAGTAAGAGACATCCGTAGCATACACGCTCGCTTCATCGAAACGCAGGCCCGCTTCGGTCAATGCATCACAATAACCCAAAAATCTTTGTTCATAGACACCCTGACCACGTAGTTTTTCAGCAACAAACGCGATCTTCCGATGACCCTTCTCCACTAAGTACTTCGTGGCCAAATAGCCACCATGACGATCATTAATGCTCACAGTGTGAAAATAGTGATCCTGGACATAAGCATCCACAAGGACAACTGGTATACCCGTCTTTTTAATCTCATCTAAGTACTCGCAGTGATATGTCCCAAGAATAATAATGCCGTCCAGATTACGCATCTGGGCTATACTTGAATAATCTTGATTAGGGCCTGTGCCCGAGACAAGCAAATGATAACCTCGCTCCCGCACCTCGGATTCCACTGCACTCAAGAACTCGCCGTAGAAAGGATTGTCAAACATTAATCTGCGACTCGATCCCGTTTGCGGTATAATAGCACCAATTAGTTGGGACTTCTGACTGATCATTGTACGAGCCGAAATATTTGGCACGTAATTTAACCTTTCTGCCACCTTGAGCACCTTTTGTGCAGTCTCTTCACTGATGCGTCCTGTGGACTTCTGGTTAAGAACGTACGACGTCGTAGTTACCGAAACTCCCGCTTCTCTTGCAACATCCTTAATACTCACACGTTTACGCACTCAATCCCTCCATGCTGAAACGTTTCACTTATGATAAATTTATTCTATCAGCCATGATTAATATTGTCAACAATGATTTATTATTATTTTGTTTTTGTTTATATCCAAGGTTCAGTGGTAAACATGTTATACAATGAGGGTGTAGGATAATAAACCAATACAGGAGAGTTGATCATGACAAAAGAAGAACTTCTTTACTTTTCCCTCAAGCATCAATACTTCCTGGCCAAGGCAGATAAGGCTCGTGTCGTTTCGGATTTATGCGGATTACAGGCCCAATTTGCCAACAATCCGAAATATGCCCTACAAATTCGGGCTAGTGACTATGACGAAGAGAACTGGAGCCATAATCTAGTCAAAACTTGGTCATTTCGAGGGACACTCCATGCCGTCAGAAGGGACGAGCTTGGCCTCTTTCTTTCGGCACGGGGGGTCGAGGACACCTGGGATGATTCGTGGGGATTGGACGCAAAAATTAAGCCCTATTGGGCAGAGCAGATTTACAATTGGATTGGGGAGGGCATCAACGAGCGGGAAAAGTTGAAGGAAAAGTGCAGAGCTCAAGGTATGGAAGAGAAGATACTAAAGAAGGTCTTTCACGGATGGGGCGGGTTGATTCGGGAAATGTGTAATCGTGGGATGATTGCCTATGATGGTGGAACCGCCAAGCGTTTTGTGATCTGTGATGACATCGATTATATGGAACAGGATCTGGCTCGCATTATCTTGCTGAAACGATATTTTTCCACCTTTGGGCCTGCAACCATCGCCGATTGCGCTGCCTTTACAGGCTATATACAGCGTGAAGTGGTACGCCTCCTGAAAAAAGGGGAAATTCCCCTCCAGCGCCTAGTGTATGAAGGAACAGAGTACTTCTATCTACAGGATCTAGAAGGTGATGGAACGATTCCCCCCTGCCTATTTCTTACAGGCTTTGATCAGCTCATTTTAGGGTATAAGGAGCGGAGCCGCTTTATGCATCCCCACGATCAAAGAGATGTCATCACCCTAACGGGGATCGTCTTTCCCACCATCTTAGTGCAAGGGAAATTACAGGCCCGGTGGAAAAAGGAGCGCCACAAGTTGGTTATTACCCCCTTCCGCAAGATCACCAAGGGAAATAGGGCGCACATTATCGCAAAGGGCCAGGCGGTCTTCGGAAGCGAAATAAAGGAAATTGTCTTTTTGGATGCATTAGAATCAATAGGCTAGAGTAGTGACAACACCGCGCAAAGGGTTCTTTGCTACAATGTCAAATGAATAGAGTAGATGTAGTTGGTTACGGAGGAAATTGTATGGATTACCTGGATTGGGCTGGGGTAGGATGGTTTTTTCTCTATTACGTCTTCGGAGCAGGCTCCTTGGCTTTGCTCAGCTCTGTAGTTCATCTGCCAAAAGAGGTTGTGCGCAAAGGCTATCATGTCATGGCTTGCGGCTCTGTCTTTGTGTTGCTAGAATGCTTCGACCATTGGTTTAGTGCAGTGATTGCACTGGCAATATTTATTACCGCGGTCTTTATAGCCGTTCCCCTTGCCTATCGCTTGTTTGATCTGCGCTCCCTCTCTGTTCAGCGGGGCTCCTCTATTCTTGAGGTTCTCAGGCAAGCAGCTCTCTTTCTGACTAGCATGGCCATTTTGATTACGCTAATTTGGGGAGTCCTCGGGGAACAATACAAACTTCACATTGCCATTGGAATGATGGCCCTTAGCCTGGGAGACGCTGCTGCAGCCTTGATCGGCAAACGCTTTGGTAAGCGCAAGCTCAAGTCGCGGATCTTTGATCCAAATAAGACAGTAGAGGGAAGCTCAGCCATGTTCACCTTTGCTTTTCTGGCCATCTTTGCCCTCTTACTCATTTTTACCGAGTTGCCACTGCTGATAATTGTAGTTTCCTCCCTAGTTTTGGCTGCCTTAAGTGCCTTTGTCGAGGCCATTGCCATTCGAGGGCTGGATACGATTGTTATCCCCCTGATTATTTCTTTCTCGTCTTTGGGTTTGTCAATTCTCCTGAGCCTGCAACTACTAAAGTAGGTGGTTAGATGCACGAAATCAAAGGATCTGCTTCCTTCACCAAAATTGAGCCAATACAAAAAGGCTGGTCCAGTGATCAGAAATACTACGTTGAGACCAAGACTGGTACCCGCCTACTTCTCAGAATCAGCGATAGTTTTGAGTATGAACGCAAACAACATGAGTTTGACATGATGAAGGATGTGGCTCTGCTGAATCTGCCAACTCCCAAACCCCTGGAGATTGGGATGTGCAACAATGGCAAGAGCGTATATTTACCATACCAAGCTGGTATCTGGGATTGAGGTGAGTATCGCATGGTCAAGTATGAGAAGTATACGATAGAGTTGGATCATCTGCAGTTGGAAGGGTTCTTCGTTGGTTGGGCTGCACCACTGGACGAAGGAAAACATCGGGAGATCTTGAAAAAGAGTTTTTTGTCATTGGTGGCCATTGATGAGGACAAAAACAAAATTGTGGGTTTCCTTAATGTGATTAGTGATGGGGTTCTAAGTGCCTATATCCCCCTCTTGGAGGTGTTACCGGATTATCAAGGCCAGGGAATTGGCTCCGAACTAGTACGCCGAGCCCTAGCTGAGCTACAGCACCTGTATATGATTGATTTATGCTGCGACCAAGAACTACAGCCCTACTATGAAAAGCTAGGCATGCACCCCTCCTTTGGGATGATCTATCGCAATTATGAATGGATGGCCAGGAAAGGTTGATTACCAATCAATCTCCTCTTGGTATTCCACGCCGAACCTGATCATATCCGGTGGGCAGTCATACTCCTTAGCAGCCTGCTCCACGGCCAACCGATATTCTTGGTATTCAGCATCTTTCTCCACTAGACGCTTCACCATGATGGAAATATTCTTAACCCGCTGCTCCTTGTCCCAATCCAAAAAACGATTGTTTAGGATATCAAGATATTGTGTGGTGTAATTATCAAAGGACGTGTAGGACAGCATCATGTTCCGAATGCGACCCAAGACGGTAGAAGGGGCAGTTTGTGCAATACACTGATAAATCGCTGCTTGAAACATTCGCACCTGAGCCAAGGCCGAATCCCAAACCACATCTTTATGCTCAAATAGATTATAGTGGTTTTTCGAGAGTTTCTGCGCATGGAGCTCAGCAAAATCGTTGAGAGCCATGGTACAAAAGAGTAGCTCAGGCCAAAGGACGTTGCAGGTCAAGTAGACGTTTTTATCGGGAGCAATAATACCGCGCCAGCGCTTCTTGTCATCGTCAAGACCATTATCCACAAAAACTATACCCCTGTGCCCCATCATTGCATGCCTGAGATCATAGCAGATTGCCAGAACCCTCAGCCGCGCATTGTAGTAGGCGGGGTACTCATCTTCCCAGCCTGTTATTTCATGCAAAGCGTCATAAAGATGCTCAAAATCAAAATAGTCCCCTTGAACAGTTACTCCCGCATGATTTGGTGTCGATTCCACAGTAATCATCTCTAAGCCCTCCATATTTCCTTCAATGAACCACTCTAATGCACCGCCCACTGTTAGACTTCACTGGCTTAATTGTAGCCCAAAGGGCTTTCAAAGTAAACACATGGAGCAAAACCAGTGCCATCTCAGCTTGCGATCATATCAATTGGAAAATAACACCCTTAAGGTTAACAGTGCGAAGAAGGGTCATACTAACATAGGTTCACACAATTGTCTCAAGAAGGGGAAAACCAGATGCCAAAATCGGCTTTCCTTCCCTTGACTGCAATCGCTTCGATTCCCTTCGTCGTAACCCTAGGGAACTCTATGCTCATTCCTGTTTTACCAATCATAGGGCGTGAACTGGGAATTTCACCGTTTCAGTCCAGTCTAATCATCACTGTCTACTCTATCGTAGCAGTCATATTCATTCCTTTAGCGGGACTTACATCCGATCGAGTCGGAAGAAAAAAAGTCATCATCCCCAGTCTAGCTATAACTGGTGTCGGTGGCCTAATTTCTGCTGTCGCGGCTGTTTCTACGCGAAACGCGTTTTACTTCATTCTGACAGGGAGATTTATCCAGGGGATTGGGGCAGCTGGTGCCTTTCCCATAGTGTTTTCTTTAG
>Ga0265293_10011954_pt1 | contig 11652 bp, 8 predicted proteins | sample Munlanlewell138R_FD_192505 | JGI IMG/M metagenome (GOLD analysis project Ga0265293, IMG submission 192505) | Leachate microbial communities from a municipal landfill in Southern Ontario, Canada - Leachate well 138R | ecosystem: Engineered > Solid waste > Landfill > Unclassified | place: Canada... | reverse complement strand
AAGCGGTGCAAAATATCGTTACGATTGGTGGCCACAATCAACTGATTAATCGGCAAACCCATATTGCGCGCCAAGTAACCAGCAAAAATATCGCCAAAGTTACCGGTCGGTACTGAGAAGGCAATCGAACGCTGAGGACCACCGAGCTGAATCGCAGCATGGAAGTAGTAGACGATCTGCGCCATGATGCGCGCCCAGTTGATCGAGTTGACTGCCACTAAACGCGTACCTTTGAGGAACGACTGATCAGCAAAGCTGGCTTTAACCATCTCTTGACAATCATCAAAGTTACCTTCGATGGCGATATTGTGAATATTATCGCTTAGCGCGCTGGTCATTTGCCGGCGCTGCACGTCTGATACGCGCTGATGTGGGTGCAAAATGAAAATATCAACATTCTCGCAACGGCGGCAGCCTTCAATCGCCGCAGAACCGGTATCACCGGACGTCGCGCCCATAATCACCACACGCTCATTGCGCTTGGTGAGGAAGTGATCAAGCAAACGGCCTAACAACTGTAGAGCAAAGTCTTTAAAGGCTAAGGTTGGACCATGGAACAATTCCAGCACCCACTCATTGCTGTTGAGTTGACGCAAGGGCGCAACCGCACTGTGCTCAAACACACCGTAGGTGTCTTTCAAAATCGCTTTAAAATCAGCATCCTCAATACAGCCCGCAACAAAGGGGCGCATCACGCGAAAGGCTAATTCGTGATAAGGCAAGTCAGCCCAAGAAGCGATTTCTTCCACGGTAAAACGTGGCAAGTTTTCTGGCACATACAAACCGCCATCGCTGGCTAAACCGGCTAATAATACATCTTCAAAATTTAACGCAGGGGCTTGGCCACGCGTGCTTATATATCGCATAAGTAACAACCTTTATCAGAGCCGCTTAACTTGAAATTAACCCAACTGCTCAACACGGATACGCACAACGGGCGCTTGCAAAGCCTCAAGTGCTTCCAGAGCAATAATAGCATCATTAATGCGCTGTTCCTCAACACGGTGCGTGAGCAGAATAATAGGGATTGAACCATCCAGCTCTTCTGCTTCTTTTTGTATAATGGATTGAATATTAATCCCGCGTACCGAGAAAATACTCGCCACTTGCGCCAACACGCCAGGGTGATCTTTAGCTTGAATTCGCAAATAGTAAGCGCTTTCACACTGATCAATCGCCAAAATCGGATGATCAGACAATGCATAAGACTGAAAGCCTAGCGCAGGCACTTGGTCTTTAGGGTCAGATGCCATAAAGCGTGCCACATCGATAATATCTGCAATCACTGACGATGCCGTTGGCTCCATACCAGCGCCAGCACCATAGTAGAGCGTGCTACCCACTGCATCACCATTAACCATCACCGCATTCATCACGCCATTGACGTTAGCAATCAAACGATCCGATGGAATAAGCGTTGGGTGCACACGCAGCTCAATACCTAAATCGGTACGCCGTGCCATACCTAAATGTTTAATGCGATAGCCTAAAGCTTCTGCATAATTCACATCAGCAGTGGTCAGTTCAGTAATGCCTTCGGTGTAAGCTTTTTCAAACTGTAAAGGAATACCAAAAGCGATCGAAGCCAAGATGGTCAGCTTATGCGCTGCATCAATGCCTTCAACGTCAAAGGTGGGGTCGGCTTCAGCATAACCAAGTTCTTGTGCTTCTTGCAGCACATCTTCAAAGGTGCGGCCTTTCTCGCGCATTTCACTAAGAATAAAGTTACCGGTGCCATTGATAATACCGGCCAGCCAGTTGATGCGGTTCGCCGCCAAACCTTCACGGATCGCTTTAATCACGGGGATACCGCCGGCCACAGCCGCTTCAAAACCAACCATCACGCCTTTTTCACGGGCACGCGCAAAAATCTCATTACCGTGCACAGCAATTAAGGCTTTATTGGCAGTGACGACATGCTTACCGTTTTCAATAGCGCGCAGTACAACCTCTTTAGCAATGGTGTCGCCACCAATCAACTCTACCACCACATCAATGTCAGGATTATTAACAATCTCAAAGACGTCATCAGTCATTTCAGTGGTACTGGTATCGCACTGCAAATTAATTGAACGCGCAGCAACTTGCACAACCTCAATCGAACGGCCTGCACGCCGTGAAATTTCTTCAGCATTACGCTTAAGAACATTAAAAGTACCACCACCAACGGTGCCTAAACCACAGATCCCTACTTTTACTGGTTTCACGCTGCATCGTCCCCATCATCAAATAAAACAAATCCGCCCAAAAGAGTATGAGCGGCAAAATACTGCACTGTACGAAGCCTATAAGTGCCGGTCAACCTGCTGCTGCGCTTTTAATGCCTGAGCAGCCAGTTGCTTAGCTGGCTGATAGCCAGGAATGATTTCTCCATCGGCCAACACTATTGTCGGTGTGCCGCGTACGCCAATCGCCTGCCCTAAAGCAAAGTGCTTTTCGACTGGATTTCTACATGTTTTTTTAGCTATTTTTTTGCGTTGTTTAGCCTGCGTCATTGCCTCTAGACGGTCATCTGCACACCAAACACTGACTAAGCTGTCATATGCTGGACCAGACAAGCCGCCGCGCGGGAAGGCAAGATAGCGCACGTCGACGCCGGCACGATTTAACTCGGGCACTTCACTGTGCAGCTTCTGACAGTAACCACAATCTGTGTCGGTAAATACAGTGATAGTGGCTTGCGCGGTTTGCGCAGGGAAAACCACCATCTCTTGCGTATTTAAGCCCTGCATCTGCTCAACTAACGCTTTACGTTCAGCCTGCTCAGTTAAATTAACCGGCACACCGCCTTGCACCTGCAGCAACTGCCCTTGAAAAATAAACTCAGCACTGGCATTCACATATAAAATGCGTCCACCGCGCAATTGCACTTGATACAACTCAGGCATCGCACTAAGTGCAATTGTCTCGATAGGTAGATCGGGCTGTATCTGCAGCAAACGTTCGCGCACTTGATCGATGTGCTGTTCGCTGGCCGACAGGCTTGAACTCAACAAAAGTGCGGCGCATGCACCGACACTGAGTAGCTTAGTTTTTCTCATAGCATGCGCCCAATTAAAAGACCTAAGTTTAGCACAAAGAGCGTTAAAACACTGCTGAAAAGTACCTACAGCCTGCCACAACCACTCACAGTAGGCGGCAGTAGAGCCCAGCTATGCAAATATCAAAGCACCGCAACGCGAGCTTGCAACGCGATAGCGCACTCACTAAACCACCAAGCACGGCAGCAAAGCATACGCGCACGCCGCTTTAGTACGCACCATAAGCTGATAAGCTCACGCAGGGTGCGTTATAATACACGCACTATAAACTTGAGAAGACCCGTGATTCCATGCGCCTTGATCGATATTTATCTGAAACAACAGGCATGAGCCGCAAAGAGGCAACCAAGGTACTGCAACGTGAGATTGTTACCGTCGACGGTGTTGCGCAGAAAAAGACAGCCTTTCAAGTCCCTCTAGGGGCGGAGGTTATGTGGAACGACATGCGTCTTGAACTGATGGGGCCTACCTACCTAATGATGCACAAGCCGCTTGATTGCGTGTGCGCCAATCACGACTCAATACACAAGACCGTCTTTGCATATTTAGACGTACCCTATATAGATAAGCTGCATACCGTTGGGCGGCTTGATCTCGACACATCGGGGCTATTGTTAATCACTAACGACGGTAAATGGTCCCATCGTATTACTTCACCAAAGCGCCAATGCCCGAAGATCTATCATGCTTGGCTGGCCGACCCACTCACCGAGACTGATGTCCGCGCCTTTGCTGAAGGCCTGCAACTGCATGGCGAGACGACTTTGACGGCCCCGGCAGTGCTGGAAATAATCAATCAGCGCGAAGCCTTAGTGCATATTTATGAAGGCCGCTACCATCAAGTCCGCCGCATGCTTGCCGCAACAGGTAATAAAGTAGAAAAACTACATCGCGAGCAAGTCGGCGCATTAAAGCTCGACCCTGATTTGGCTCCAGGTGAAAGCCGTGTGCTTAGCGCAGAGGAAGTTGCTTTATTTTAAGCTTAATCTCTAAACAAATGCAGCATCGGTAGCTCTATCAAGGCGCAGGCTCAGGGCGCTGAAGATCACGCTCTTCAGCTTATGCAGGCTCAGGGCTCAGCTTTTCTACAACCTTGTAAGCCTGACAAATACGCGAGTTGAGTGCATTAAGCTGTATATCAACCTCTTCTTTTAAATGACCGCTATAGACTATAGATGTTTCCATATTTTTATAAAGCCCTTCTTCCCGCACTGCGCTTGCCCAGTTATATGAACCAACGCATAGAACAGACTCATCAACAATAATAATTTTACTATGCACTTGTTTCACAACATTAACCGTCACACCCTGATCTGCTAAAGCTTTACAGCACTTTTCAAACGCGTCCACCCGCACCTGATTTACTCGATTATCAGTAGTAGTATTAAAGTGTTTGTCAGTATAAAGCGTCACTTCAATATGATGACTAGCAGCCTGCTGCAGAACATTTAAAAGCCCCGTAGCTTTTAAACGTTCTAGCTTAACCCAAGGCGATACAATCACTATTCGCTGCTGAGCCTGGGTCACCACATGTCTTAAAAACTGATCATGCTCTTCAGCATCATTAAGAATTTGCGGGGTTTTAAACTGTGCAAGCAAGTCAGGGCGTGCTGTTTTTGCAGTAAATGCAAGCGCATTATTTTCATCGGCAAATAAATACTGCGCCAACAGATTGCGCGGTGTGCCTGATGCGGCAGCGCCCATCACATCCATATCACCAAAAACAATAAAGCTATCTTTAGCTCGAGACACCGCAACATTAAGCAGTGCCGAATCTTGGTCAATAAAGGGGCCATCCTGATGGCGCGAGTAGACTGAGGAGAAAAGCACCACAGCCCGCTCTGCACCTTGTAGAGCATGCACAGTACCAACAGTCATCGCTTCATCGGCATTGCCCACCTGAATATTGCGCAACATACACTCGTGCTTAATTAACTCTGCTTGGGCTTTAAATGGTGTTACAACACCGATAATTTTTTCTAGTGGCTGTTGATGCACCGCTTCTAGGCGCGCACGTTGCTCGACTAACCATTCCGCAATGGTAATAGCTTCCAGTCGGTTAATGCGGCTGCCTGAGGCTGGTGACTCAACCCGGCCATCCACATGCACATAAGCAAACGGGGGTAACTCTGGATCTTTCGCCTCTGTAACACGCATCGGCTGCAACAGTCCCTGATAACACAAGTCATTACAGTAGGCGATAATGCTATTTAAGCAACGACGGTGTTCACGCAAGAACATGCCCGGCTCTGCTTTAGCAAGGTACTGGTAACGGCTTGCCGCTTGGGCAATGCGCATCACACTACCATTCACCACAGAGCGCCCCTGCAATAACCGTTGTTTGTACTCATCTTGCGAAGTTATTAGCCCGTGCTGAGCCATATTTCCTATGTCTAATGCTGGCGTAAGATTTGCTACAGGCTTGATTTGGTGTATGTCACCAATAGCTAAAACGCGCTTAGCTAGCGCCATAGATGCTGCTGCTACATCAGGAGCAACCTGTCCCGCTTCATCGATAATCAGTAAATCAATCGCATTGACCAAGTAGTCTTTGCGAAACTGCCCATCCCCCACAAAGGCCTGATGAGTCATATGCAAGGGTAAGGAGTGCAGCGTTGAAACAATACAGGGGGTCAGTTTCATACGACGCTGCCAGCGGGGAAGAACTGATTTTATACCGGTTTTTCCTGTTTTACCGGCTGCTTGCTCGGTGAGTTCTTTACTCTGTTTAGCGCAATCCTCAAGCCAGCGCGCTTCCCAGTAATGTACCGCCAACTGGAACAGTTTAAAGCGCAAAGTGATATCCAAGGCTTGGTCAAGCTCATCGAAACTCGCTGGTACTGGGGTATCTGTACCAAGAGCAGACCATGCTTGGGCTAAACTCGCTTGTATCTTTTTTCTCTGCGCATGCAAGTTACGCAGCATACTGAGCAAGCGGTCTTGTTTTTCAACATTCTCACGCAGTTCAGTTAACCGCGCATTTAATAGCCTCTCAGGCAGCAACGCACCCAAGCTTTCCTGCTGCTCTAATAGTTTCTTACTATCTGAACTAAAATGCTGCTCAATAAATAATGCTTTTCTTAGGCTACGCTTTCTAGCAACTGGCGGCAGTATGCTAAGCAAAATTAAGAGCAAGGACTCGTCAGCACAAAAACGCTGCCATTGCTGCAAGTCAGTATGGGTAAGCGCAACGCCCTTCTGCAACTTGTCCAGCTTAGCTTGTTCATTACTCAAAACAGTTTCGATAGATGCTTTACCCTTCAAAGCACCCCAACGTTTTTCAAAATCGTGTAAATCATTCCAACTGTGCTGCAAGCTAACAAGCTGCTGTTTTGTACTTACCAAACGCTGATGCAATTGCGCTTTGACTGCCTTAACCTGAGATAAACTTTTATCATTGAATGCCCGCTGAGCATGAGCAAAAAACGATGCTTTAGCGCGCACTAGATACTCTGGACGCTCAGTTTCACGATAAAAAGATGCTGTTTGATAACGCTGAGAAGACTCGCTTTCACGACTTTTCGACGGAAAGTATCCACCATAGCTGCTGATATCTGGCAACCAACGACCGCCAAAACCTTCTGTACTTTCTTCAAAACCCTCAGAAAAGGCTTCAAGAACATTGGTCACAGCTTGATTATTAGTGGAAGCGGCAATAATTAAAGGTGGCTCTGATTCAGCTAAAGCAGCCTTCACCCATAAAGAAGCAACAACGGACAACACAAACGTAGTTTTACCCGTCCCCGGCGGCCCATTCACCGCTAACACTTCACCTTCCTGCATGGCCATCGTTTGCGCCAGCGCATCACGCTGAGCAGGCGCCAAAGGGTAATGAGTATTGGCATGCCCTAAACGGCTTACCATACTTTGCAGCGGTTCAATGCATGCTTGATGCTGCTTGATATTTGTTAATGCAAAGCTGTGCAACAAGGGCAGCGATACCTTGCTCTCTGCCAACCAATCATACAGTCCGACAATATGCCTAGCCGGATTATCCAACGGATCAACTTTAACCAGTCGTGCGCTATCAATGCTGACAAACAAGTTGTTAAGCACACCCTCAGAGCACAGCTTTTCGAAGAGCTGTCGCGAGGCCATATAGTAAGTATGCCAACACTTAACATGCTGCTTATCGTCTTGCGTCTCAAGCAAAGCCAGTGCTTCGCTCTCTGAGAAAACCTCTATATCTCTTTTACTTAAAAAAGCATCTTGCTCAGCAACATGCGCCAAGGTAAAGCGATCATCCGCTTGAGGTTGTAGCAAATCACGCGGCACACTGGGGGCAACCGCAGGTAAAAAACGCCCATCTCGCGCAACCCAAAGACCACATACAAGAGGCGTAACCACATCAGGATACAGGGCATCTTTTCTCTGCCCATGCTCTAATCGCGACTTATAAATAGCAGGACGCAGTACAACCCGAACAACTTGGACAGTCCCAGGTTCCGTATCAAACAATGCTTTTAGCGCATCAGCCCCGACAGCAAACCGACCTTCGCTATACACTCTGCTATCAATTTCAATCGTGCGATCTAAGTCTTTTTGGCTCAGCACACCTTGCGAGCTTTCCGCATCAAGGAGTGAGTTTCGCCAGTATCGCAGCCACTGTTTCGTCTTAGATAGATCACCTGCAGTTGCACTCATATCCTTACTTTCACCTTCCAACTCCGCATTATTAGGTTATCAACTGATTTAGTACTGACAGCTTAAATATTAACTAACGCGCGCATAAAGCACTACATGGTCTGCGCAATCAAGCTAGCATAAGTAATTTGCGTAAGCCTATCGCAATGCAGCCCAGTATTCTATTGCTGCTAAAGCAAGAGATAAGAGCACCTAACGTTTCATATGGAGTTATTACGAGGGAAGATTTTGCGCACACTGTAGCTGCACAGCAAGGACAAGAAAACCGAGACAGCGCCGAACATATCACCTGTCTCGGCCTTCTTTTGACTGCTATGTACTAGCAGTGATTAAGGCTTCTGAACCCAAGATTGACACCAACCTTCTGGCTCAACACTTTTCTGCGGAAATATCTGACAACCATTATTAGCGGCTTGGAAGAACATACAGCCTGAACACTTACTGCCTTCTTTATATGCAGCATGAGTACTGGCCTCTGCAGCGACTCGAACGTAATTCAACGCCTGCGCCTGAGGGGACGAAGGGTCGAGCGGTTCCAAATCTTGGGCGTAGGCTCGTTGAGAAAGTATACTCGCACCGAAAGGCAAAGCTGCGATACTAAGCAAACTGGTACGCATGAATGTGCGACGACATTGATTGGCCATGATACTTACCTTCTTTTTATGAGGTTATTGAAGTTGCCCTGCATTTGCTGATGAATAAGCGGCACTTTAACCGCACGCATTAACTCACCGATAAAATCAAACCAAAACTCAAATGCATAACAAATAGAAAACACGTTTTCTATAAACTTGCAAATAGACTTGCTTTTATGCGTGCTCTAATAATTATCAAAATATGTCAAACTAAGACCTGATCTTCTCGCCACCCAACATTAAGAACGCATTGCGCCAGCAACACCATAAAAGTAAACAACGGCTGCTAAGCACGGAGCCAACTACAGAGGTGGCTTTATGCTAGGGTCTTTATAAAGCGACCTGCATTGCAAGAGGTGTGTTATGGACATATTTTCAGGAAAGCTAACAGTTTTTTATGATGGCGCTTGCCCTGTCTGTATTCGCGATCGGCGCTGGTATGAAAAACTGGAAGGCAAAACAGAAAACTCTGTTGAGTGGCTGGATATTACTGGTCGTGATGATGAACTGCTGCTGCAAGGCATTGATCCGGGCCAAGCGTTACGCGAGCTGCATGTCAGAGATGCTGACGGTCAGGTGCATCGCGAAATGGATGCTTATATCCTGCTGATGTCTCGCGTGCCCGTGCTCAAGCCGCTGGCATGGTTGATTGCCTTACCAGTGATTCGCCCGACACTGGCTTGGTTGTACCATCGCTGGGTCGCACGCAGGCTTTCTTCGAGAGTCTGACTCTGCGACTTATTGCCAGCGTCACTGATACCACCATAGAAAACAACTCGCTTTTAATGGCCCTCAATACAGGTTGAGAAAAAATTGACAAACGTCTTTTCAAGAAGCACAGCTGTGCATACCGTCAGCAACACTGGGCATCAATAAGCGATTTCAAGCTTTATCGGCAGTTTGCTTTTCCAGTTCGCGAAGACGCAGGCGCTCAGCACGCTCTTTTTCATAGCGTTCGGTAATGTCCCGAGCTTGTGCCATTGTCCCTACCACCTCGCCTTGCTCATTAAAAACCAAGGCAAAACCCATCTCTGTATAAAATACGCTGCCATCTGCACGCAACGCTTTGGTTGCCATAGGTTTACCGCTATGTTTAGTCACGCCAGCCGCTATAGCTGCGTCAAAACCACGCCAATGCATTTTACGTAATGTCTCAGGAATAATAATATCCAAGCTCTGCCCTAAGGCTTGCTCTGCAGAAAAACCAAACATTTTTTCTGCAGCAGCATTCCATAAGCGAATGTGGCCTTCTTTATCTGAATAAATTGTTGCATCAGGCGATTGTTCAACCAGCCAGCTTGCAAGTTCAGGGGAAGTTTTTGTTGTTGTCATGGCAAACTCCTATCAGCACATTTAATCCCTTTACCCTAGCAAAACTGCAGTCAATTACGCAGTGCTACAGGCTGTTTATAGACTAAAGTAACCCGCTTATTAAACGCTACAGTTATGTTTGTTCAGTTGTCTTTATCCTACACAAGATTAGCGGCTTAGGCGCCTTATTAGGTTTTGCTGCAGGCGATTGAATCGCTGACTGGTGGGTGTTGCGAGGACTGCTCTGCTTGAGCCCTAGCGGCCTACGAAATCGCAAGGGCAAGGACTCAAGAGATTTTTAGCTATTTAAATAGTGCTTAGATCGGATAACGCGAGATCACCGCCAAGTCGTGTCCGCCAGGAATATCCGCCTTACGAACAGCCATAACCTTGGCACCGGTACGCAATGCACGACCGGTGATTTCATCAACGATGCCATAGTTCACTGCATTGCCTTCCGCAGCGAAAGAAACCACTCCTGTCTCATCATCAATGGTGCCGTCAACCACCCCGTCAATATCAACCAGCAATCGGTCGATACCGCCAAACGTAGCCAAACGTGCAGCATCAGTAATATCCGTAGTGGTGCGCTGCTGACCGGTACGCTGTTCAAACAAGCGATGGAAGTCCTTGATCTGATCTGCGTAGTGAGCATCAAGTACAGGCCTAGCAGCATTCGCCAAGTCTGCTTCAGTCAAACGCTCAGGGTTGCCAGTAATAGCACCAGACAGCGCAGGAATCACACTCAGCGAACGAAACAAGGCTTCCAAAGGCTTGGTTGTCGCTAGAATTAGTGGCAAATCTGAGCCTGCAAGTACTGGTCGTAGCGCCGCAGCAATCATCCGCACATAACGCGTTAGATAAAAATTTTGCCCTTGCGAACCATGTCGGTGGCCAGTCCCTGAGTAATCTTTATTGGTAGCCTTGCCGCCAGCCGTAGCGGCATCGGTTGGCATATTCTGCACGCTGATCTCACGCGCAGGCAAGTCTGCAGACACTTCGATCAAGCGCACAGTATTTTCTGACAGAGCTAGAACATGCGCAGCATGCGAGAAGGTAATCGCACGCATTAACGGTTTAAGGTGGAAACGGTCAGACACCTCAACGATATCGCTCAGTTTATTCGCCATACGGTAGGTGCGCAACGATTCTGGCGTTGCCAGAATAGCTAGGCTATTAGCCTGATGATTCCAAAATTCATCATCAGCTAACAGGTCATTTAACTGTTCCTGCAAAGATGCAATACTTTTTTTATCAAGACCTGCAACCTCAAGCTGAGTAACCGCCTTTTTAACAAGGTTACCAAGATGAGTCCGACTTTGCTCAATGTCACGACTGATCGGCGTCGTTGGCAAGTAGATTGAAATACACGCATCCGAGCGTACGAGGTTGAGATTGCCGATTTCTTCGGCACTTGGCATATCGACGTAATACATAAAAAGCCTCCTGCAAGATAATGAACCTAGACTGTACCAGAACTGGGCGTCATGCGTAGTTGCACTATGTCATCGAAGGTCATACCCGCTCTAATAACGTCGGTCTTAACTGACTAAGGTGAACAACACTGCCGATGATAGTTATCAATTCCAGCCAAAACGCCGGATATAATAGCGCTTCATCAGCGAGGTCAGTGCAGCATAGCCAACAACGATTCCGAACAACCAAATAAAGAAACTCCATGGCAGTGCCTGCATTTTGAAGTAACCCGCCAATGGCCCCATCGGTAGAAAAATACCAATCGCCATAATTGCTACCGTCGCCGCGATTAAAGATGCAGCAGCGCGGCTTTCAATAAAGGCCATTTTTGGCGTACGGATAATATGCACGATCATGGTCTGAGTCAGTAAACCCACGACAAACCAGCCTGACTGGAACAGTGCTTGATCTGCCACTGTATTGGCCATAAACACATACCACATCAGCGCGAAAGTCAGGATGTCAAAAATCGAACTGAGTGGACCAAAAAACAGCATAAAGCGGCCAATACCATCGGCATTCCACTTCAGCGGCTGACTGACTTC
>Ga0265293_10011953_pt1 | contig 11653 bp, 9 predicted proteins | sample Munlanlewell138R_FD_192505 | JGI IMG/M metagenome (GOLD analysis project Ga0265293, IMG submission 192505) | Leachate microbial communities from a municipal landfill in Southern Ontario, Canada - Leachate well 138R | ecosystem: Engineered > Solid waste > Landfill > Unclassified | place: Canada... | reverse complement strand
AAACTTACAGCGTCAAGGAGACCCGGTTTGCGCGTTTGGAAGGCTGAAGACAAGACAGATCACCTATCCCTACGCCGGCATTAACCGGATCAGGTTCAAAGGGTTCGTCGGTTAGGACATCTCAGGCCTTGCGGCCACCCCTGAGGTTGTGTCGCACGTGCGACACATCGGAATTGTAGCTGAGTGGGGGCTGCGGAGGAAGGGCAGCCGTCGCCAAGTCATCACCGTAAGTGATGCCCACCTTGCTTTCGTGGGCGTTTCAGCACCAACACTGGCGATGCAGCTGCACCAGCAAACACCTCCTGTCGACAAAAACAGCTTGTCGACTGAAAGCAACTCAAAAACCTCGACTGACTTGTTTACAGCAGAACATGTACTGGAAATTTATTGCTAGAGAGGGAAAGCCTGGACAACTCAGGCTCTCTACTGGCAACACCTCATGAACAAATATCAACGAGTAGTTGAGCGACTAAACCGCTCGCGCTTCACGGTTAGCACCTGCTCTCGCCTGGACCCCATGAGCAGCGAGCAATTGCCCGCAAATCCATACATACAGAGTCGCCGCCGCCATGGAGACAAATGCAAAAATATTGACGACTGCAGAACTGTCCGAACTGTTGATTGCGCTAGCCAGAGGCAGGGCAGCCCCCCCATTCGCTGCCATAAGCAGCATTGGAAACATGGGAATGATAAGAAAAGGATAGTGCCGCCCGACAACAGAGTGCTTCAGAAAGTAAACCGCCGTGGTTACCACCAGCATCGTCGCGCCATTGGCAAAACCCATCCAAATGGGGTAACCAAGAAGCTTAAAGGGTGCATTTGCGCCATAATATTCCACATAGCCGAGCTTGATCATCGGGATCTCCCACAACCATCCCCCAATAACGCCAGCGAAGAAGACAGGCATCCACCAGCTCATCGAGAACTCGCTCGTTTCGAGCTTGCGCACTAGAATTAAGACAGGAAGCCCAAAAATACCAACGTACGAGGGCCACACCCAAAGCGGTACGCGAAAGCCAAAAGCTGACGTAAAGTTAATTTGATTGGCCTCGTGGTAAACCACATGCGCAAATAGATCGCCAAACGGCTCATAGAATGCTGCCAAAGCGATACCGATGCATATATAAAGCGGAAATCGACTCGACTCCTGACGTGCTAACCGTGCTGCATAAACTATGGCAATTACAACGAACACCATCATGACTGCCAATATAGCTACCTGCATCATAATGGACTGCTCAAAAATTGGCTTTTCGACGAACCAAGCTCCGGTGGATACCGGCTCAGAAAAATGATTAAACATGATCTACCCCTGTAATTTAAATGATCAGCTTTATTAACCTTGACACCATCACGAAGTATGATGTCATCAATTTCTTTATCTCGGATAATTAGCGTTGAGTTTACCTACCCCAGTATTGAAGGGCTTCTTAACCAGAAACTCTATCGTGTAGCGGCTTACTCTCTCCGAAGCTGTCACTCCCCCTCGGCAGCTCGTCCAAGTAAGGGAATCGGGTGAGCTGATTGCCCCCGTTTACTTGCAAAGCCAATCCTGTAACGTATGAGGGGCCAGCTAGCCAAAGTACCGCATTTGCAAAGTCTTCCGGATAACCAGGCCGGCCCAAGGGGATTTCTTTGACATAAGCAGCTTTCATGGCGGGGTCTGAAAAAGCTTCGCGGGCCATTTCAGACATAATTGCCCCTGGCAGAATAGAATTAACACGAATATTCCTTGAGCCATACTCCAATGCCGCATAGCGTGTCAGACAATCCGAAGCAGATTTCGCACACGCATAAGAGAAGTGTGGAAATGTAGGATGTGTCGTGCTCATTGAAGATATGAAAATAATTGATCCGTCGTTACCAATAGCCTCCGCCGCATGCTTGACAAAATAAAACTGACCGAGATAATTGACATCAAGAGCTCGCTGCAAGGCAGCAGGTTCGATATCCGCAATCAATCCCAGAACAGGTAACCCAGCAGAGTTGACAGCGATATCAAGCTTTCCATAGTTATCCAGAGCAGCTTGTGTCAGCGCCTGTACATCATCTTCCTTGGCGACATCACACTTGATGGCTATACCCCCTATTTTATCCGCCAACCGCTTGAGTGGTTCAAAAGTTCTAGCCCCAACCACCACTTTTGCGCCAGAATGGGCCAATGCTTCAGCAATTGCCCAACCAGTGCCTCCTTCTGCGGACGCTCCTGCTACAATAGCTACTTTACCTTCTAAGTTAGTCATTACGTTTTCCTTTACTATCCTTGTCGTTATCTCCACAAGCCTCGATTAGTGCTTCGACCCACAGTCATGAAAGCACCGTTCGCCTTTATTCAGACCTTTATATTGCGGTACCGTTAGGTGATAATGACTTCCTTTACCTTACGGATGAAAAGAGCAACTCTTGTCTTTCTCACCATATTCCAATAACGATATATGAGACACGTAGCACCAGTCTGTCGGCCAAGTCTCTGTAAAAAAGGCGTTAGCGCCACGCATGATGATTAAAGAGGTAATAACTTGCTGGCCCGTTCAGCAACTCTAGACTCCGCTTCCCGAACAGCTCTCAAGCATTTATGCAGGGCAGCTAAATTATCCTTATCAACTCCGTAGCGAGATCTTACAATTTTAAGCAGAAATTCTTTGTATGCCCTGTTCTCTTTCCGCAACAATTTTATATCCTCCGTTAATGTGTATTGAGAAAATCGGCGCAGACAATCTTCGCCATCCTTTTGCAAAGCAATATCGCCCCCCCCATGCCTCGCACGCTCAAACAACTCACGAAGAAATACCTTCATATTCTGATTAGAATCCCTTAAAACTGATTGCTCATAGCTAAGTAAATCTTCTAGGTAGGTCAACAGAACATTACAAGAACGTAATCGACTCGCGGGCCACGATTGTGCCTCTATTTCTGGTAGTACCTGGTCGGAGATTGCTTCATTGATACTACGTACAATGTCTAGAATCGATATGTCCATTGCTATGCTCCCGAGTAACCTGTGTAGATGCTACGCTCCCCTTTCACTACTTCACGCCAGGTATCCACTATATTGCGACCTATGCATGCAGCAATCTTCCCATAAGGGTCTTCACTGTAACCAAGGCCAAATGCCAATCCGTTGATCCGTCGGTGACGACCCTCCAGATAAGGTTTCATCATGCAGCTTCGAGTAGACACAAGTATTTTTAGCCATACCAGAAAGCCTCCGAATGCTACTCGCTCTAGAGAAATAGACTCACCTGTGCAATGCTCATAGAGACGCAACACCTCATCGAAGTCGGCCAGCTGAAGTGTTCCTTCTGAAAAACTCAGGTCTACGACACCGTCACTAAGACAAGATAGTTCCCAGTCACTCAAGGCAACGATACGATTGCCCTGCCATATCTCTTCTCCTATACCATTATTGCCCTTGGTCAGAGAAACTCGGGGTGTATCTTCAGGTATGTTCTCCAACAGCCAGTGCATGGCCTCTTCTAGAACGGGATCCACTTCAGTCTGATTTTCCCGCCAGTAGTTACGCCACTCTTCAAAGTCAGCTCGCAACGCTTGGGCCGGCGAAGATGGTATTGGCATCACTGTACCAAGACCGGCAGTTTCCCAGTCGAAACTGTGGAGCCTTGCCAGATTCTCGACTAGCTCCCTTACCACCTGACGTCGCACTCTATCGCCTGATTCTCCAGGATCATTCAAGCCATAAACCGACGTACTGCCGTCGACCAGTCGACGAACCATATGGGCTCGCCCAGACGCATAACTAACCCCTTCATCAAACCATAAAGGTTCAGCTACCGGCACCTCCGAGCCATAAAGAGATTCGTAGATTTTATATTCACGCGCCAAAGGGTAAGGAGTGGCAGCGGGCCCCATTGGGTCAATCCTTAGCACGAGGCCTTCAGGTGTCCCACCTACCTTGAGATTAAGTATAAAAGTTTCACGGGATGCGCCCGGAAATGTCCGTTTCCAATCAATAATCGACACACTGCTCCCAAGCTTTTCTGTTAAATACTCCTCAGTATCATCAGGCAACTGGTTTTCATTTTTCATTCGATTCTCCTGAAGATCTTTAGTCAAACCGACCATTATATTAACGCCGGGACAGCAGCGCTGCCCTCCACTGCCACCTTAAGTGCTAATCGGCTCAATTCAACCAGAGCCGTACTTGCAAAGTAATCTGTCTCCCATGTGAAAAACCAAGTCCTTGATCGACAAATCCTCTCTCATTGGGAATTGCCAGTGGTTTACGAGAGACAAAGGTCGTGGCAGTCACCTTGTCTGTTAAATTCTGTCCAATCAAAGCAAGCTCCCAACGACGCTCCATCGATGCCAAACTCACCCTAGCATCCACCTTCCAGAAGCCCTCCTGCTCGTAAGACTGGGTATCAATACCTGTCTGAAACTTGCTTCGGTAATTTGCAAAGAGGCCTGCGTTCAGTACAAGAGGAGCAACTGTCATCTCCCGCTCGTAGTCAACTCCTAAATTACCCGACCATTTGGAGTTACCTTGGATCTGTGTACCCTTTAGGTTTTCAATGCCGATAGCTGGGTCACTGGTCACAAAAAAATCATCGGTATACTTGGTATCGGTATAGCTCCAGTTAGCGGTAGCAGTGATACCGCTCCAGGGTGTAGCCCAAATGGTTTCAATCTCAATTCCTTTTGACTCCAGCTCACCGGCGTTCAGCGTGACGAAGTTGAACGCACTCACATCAAACTCCTGAGTTTGCAAATCTTCATACGTGTAGAAAAAACCAGTCGCATTCATACGAAGAGTGTTGTTGAGTAGGTCGCTCTTTACTCCAAGCTCAAATCCTTCGGCTGTCTCAGAGCCAAATGCTAAACCTTGAAGAGCAGCTTGATTCAAGCTTGAAAACGGTAATACACTATTATCTATTCCTCCCGATTTAAAACCGGTTTTATAGGCTGCATATAGGTTCACAGTGGGGCGCACCGCCCACATGATACTAATTTCCGGTGATATTTCATCGTCCTTGAACTCTGCACAACAGACAATAGATCCGCTTGGCAAGGCTCCCAATGCACTTTCTATAGCGCTGTGCATATAGGGAATTTTCAGCCCATTCTCATGCTTTTCTTCGCTATAGCGAGCCCCCCCAGTAATGGTGATATCGTCGGTCGGTCTATATGTAAGGCTAAAGAACGCTGAATAGGCTTCAGCCTCAGTCTCATGTACTTTCCGCCAAGACATCGTACTTCCTGTCACAGGGTCTGGCCCAAAAACAACAGCAGGGTCCAGCGACGACTGGTAGGTATCGAAGAGCATATCCCGCTTTTGATAGTATAGACCTGCCGCAAAGTCGAACTTACCACCAAAATTGCTCACCAAGCGCAGCTCTTGGGAAATACTGTCGCGATTATTGATGGCATGGACACCGTTAGACAAACAGTTGATCTCCATCGATCCACAACCCGTGCCAAGCGTCTTCAGGTCTATCAAGCCCGTTATCGACGTCAATGTCAGTGCATCAGTCAGGTCATAATCTACTGCCAAGCTGGCCATGTAGAGCTCAGATTCGCCAAACTGCCTTCCACCACTCGGCGCACCGGAGGCGGTAATATCATTCATCGCACCCACCTGGACTTTACCGTCGAAAGGATCACAGTCCTGTCCAGACGGTAACGAAGACCCTGGGAGCAGAGCCAACTCAACCGGTTGGGATGTACGGTCTACACAGTAGGTGTCCTCAAAATAACGCTCTCCGTCATTTTCATACTCGCTGACCAATAGTTTTAAATTAGCACTCAGCTTTTCGGTGGGCTCCCAGACGAAAGTAAGACGAGCATCCTGACTCTTCTCGCCAAACCACCTGTTCGGCTTTCCTGTGCTGGGTGTGAGATAAGGGGGTCCACCGACAATTCCACCCACTACAGCCTGGCTAGCTGTATTCTCAAACAGCTTGTCCGTTTCCGACCATCGGATCGCGAGTCTTGCTCCAAGCGTTTCAGTTAGTGGCCCCGACACGAAACCTTCCATAACGGTGCCTTCTTCTTCAAATTCGTAAGCTGCGCTCATCCCAGCCTCGAATACTTCCGTGGGATTCTTGGAAGTTAGACTAAAAACCCCTGCTGAAGCACTTTTGCCGAAATAAAGGCTCTGTGGGCCTTTTAGCACCTCGACCTGCTCCAAATCGAACATGCCGTGCATCAACATACGGCCATTGTTCGATTGGACCCCATCAAGATTTAAGGCGACCGCCGAATCGAATGCAGCACTGATTGAGCTTGATCCCACACCTCGAAGCCTGATTTCACCAGCTCCTGCGCCAGTTCCCCCCTTTCGGATTGTAAGATTAGGTACACGATCAGCCAGCTTACCGATATCATCAATACCGTAGCGAGCCATGGCTTCTGAATTAAGAACATTCGCAGTCACCGGAGTTTGTTGCAGATTTTCCTCAACTTTCCTCGCCGTCACAACCACCTCCTCTAACACTTGAGCTGACAAAGGCGAAGTTGATAGAAATGCCACACCGGCTGCTATCGTCGTTAGTGCGCAAAAACTACTTCTTTTCGAATACATTGTTATCCACCTCTTTTCATTATAAAACTAGCTCTATCCCTTTATTCATTATTCGGGTTGACCCGATTACTGTACCGTCCTGTCAAGTTGTACCGGGGAATTTCTCCGTTGCTCAATACGGTCAAGTAAGCCGGATATTCAGGCCCATTATTCACGGAAATCATCGATACTTGTTCTCGATGCCATGGACGAATAACTCTACCATCAGGCAGCTGGACGTCTTCGGGATGGGAAAGATCGTAGACATCGTATTCCACTAGATTTCCCCGGTGTAGACCCAGCCCTTTTTCATCGTTAAAGCCAGAGTCGTAGCCAGTGCCTTTGTAACAAGTTGCTGGCAGTAAGGCCCTGATGTCAATATCAACAATATTCCCATCAACTAATCTTACTTTTAACATGCCACCAACACAGGCTCGTGTGCCTGGGTAAAAATCAAGTTGGTGTTCCAGGCTCACAATCGATACTTCCTGTCCCTTATCTTTCTCTCGAATGCCTCCATCCAGGTACAGACATTTACCTGCCCCATCCTCCCGGTATTGTAAGTAGCCTTCATAAACCTTCTCATCAAAAAAGAGATAGATAGCAAGATTCGGATCACTTCCACCTGTAACTTCGTCACGAAAACCACTGGAGAGAGAAGTAACAGGATCGTAGCCTCCTTGGTTGGGCCGCACTCCCCAGCTGTGATCAAGAGCACAAAACCATGGGTCCAAATTGATTATTTTATCATCAACCTTGATCCAACCACTGGCGTGACCATGTTGGTCATAACGCACATAATCAACAGCAAGCCTGCCATCCACTCGGCCGCGGTGTGGCTTTTCCATTCTTGGGGTAACGGTTGCCGTAAAAGTTATTTCTGCACTGATCGGTTGGTCATCGGTACTTTCCAACTTGATCTTAATCTTCTTTAACGGCTCGATTACTGTCATGGACAGGGGTCCAATTTGAGTACTTGAGGGATTATCCAAGAATGGTCGTGACACCCTTACGTTATATTGTTTCTTTCCTTTCAATACTACGAAGTAGCCGTCCGCCGCATTCATGTTTTTATAATTTGCCATTCCCATAAGAAAGCGTGTTCCATCTGACTGATGGCCACCGATCCACATCCGATCGAAAAACCTATGGTCACTAACTGTAGTTTGAGAAAAGGGCACTGCCGATTGATGCAATAATGTCCCATCCAAGTCAGTTAACATGCTTTTATCTCCTCATATGAGTAGTAAATTTTATCTTTCAACTTATTAATCTTTTCTGGCGCATACAGGCTTATTTTCTGTTCAAGCGAGATAGTACGTAGTCGTTATAGTAACCCTCCTGAGAATCTCCATAGCCAACTTGACCGCGATACTCCCACTGGGTTTGCGAATAAGTGACACCCGCATTTGGCCATACCGGAAAAGGGTATCTAGACACGACTCGTCCTATTAGCTCGTGATACTCACCATCCTGGTCTTCTATATTGAGGTGGTATTCAGTCGAGTAGGGTTGCCCTTCTGGTCGTAAGGTCCGCTTATCACATGACTTAACACCCAGGAGCCTGCCGTCCTTCCACACATAGCCCCAAATATAATTCGATTTCGATCTTTTCGAGTCGGCACTGTCTACAATGCGCTCTTCATCACTATCGAAAGCGATCACATGAAATGCAAGATCATCTGAAAAATGCGCAACATGCCAACCAACAGGATCGATATTAAGCAGCTCTTCGGATCTTGGATCACCCCATGACCGATCTCGTGAAAAGTAACTGTTTATTTCATACCGTTGACCTCTAAGCACCAGGGTGCCTTTGTTTTTCATTGCCTGGGTAAAATGACCTCCTGTCGGTCTGAATGCCGGCGGCATAATGGCTGTTGAACGCAGTGATATAGAAGTCTCTCTCGCTTTATCTTCGTACTTTATTTCAAATTCTTTAAACGGCTCGATCATTCTGACCTGCACGCCATTGGCATAGGTCACGTCCGTAATGCCCTCAGGCAAAGGCATATAATTGTAATAATTCAAGTAATCTGCCTCGTGCGGATCCCCTTTTATCCCCTGGAAGCAAAGAATCCCTCCACTTGTGACACCGAGAACGGGGTGCAACCAGAAATAAATCTCACAATTAATACCGTGCTCCGGAATCGCGAATCCATAATAGCTTGTCTCCACTAAATTGTAGGGTGCGTCTTTGGGCCACGGTTTTTTCAGCTCTTCAGAAGATTCATCAAAGTTGCCAAAGTACTCAGTTTCACTTGCCTTCCAAGCCAGGTATTCCGTCATTTTTACCTCCAAGAGATGCTTACTATTGGTATTCAGTGTTTTATTCAGGATATCCCCAGGCTCATCATCTGTTTACCCAGGTCTTCACGCAGCATTCGCCGGAAAAGTAACCGCGGGGCACCCGCCAGGTAGGACGGGCAGTCACCCTTGGAAAAAGCGGCCCAGCTGAGATCCAGGCAGATAAGATTGCGAACATTGCGCCAAACACGATAGTAATTACCGCGCTTATCGCTATGTGGCCTACCTCCTGCTTGCAAATAAGACTCATAAAAGGAGGCGCTATCGATCAGCGGCTCTACAAACTGCCATGCATATTGGAGATCTTCTACGGGATCACCCGCATGCAGGAATTCCCAATCAAGCAATACACAATTATTTCCATTGTGGTCTGCGAGCATATTGTCTGGACGCGCGTCGCCGTGAATGAGTACGAGCTGCTCGATATCTTCAGGCACATTCTCGTCCAGCCACTCCAACGCTTTTTCTACAAACCAGCACGAAGGGCCACCCGACGACCGCCATAAAACCTGCCATGATGCAATGTACTGCCTCATGTATGCCTCGGGCTCCAGCTCTGATTGCATACCAACCGCGGCGGGATCCATTGCATGCAGCTGGCCTAGCATTGCAGCCAGCTGCAATGCTACGTTTCTACCGGCATCAGAATTTTCTTTGGCGAGCACACCAGCGTTTACACCTGGTGCGCATTCGGTGATCAGAAATGGGTAACCCAAAATCCCAGAGTCTCGACTGGCAACAATAGGCCTCGCGACCTGAAGCCCCTCGGCCGATAATGCACGAAGATACTCAAACTCATCAGCCGCCGAACAGGGTGAAACATAGAATGGCAGGTCACGGCGCAGAATAAGATTTGGAGCGGAGTGTGTTTCGATCAGGAATGTCGCTTTGGAGAAACCTCCGGGAAGCTGCGTGATACTGGTTACTTTTTTATCTTTCAGCTCATCAACACTTGCGAAATAGGCATTCAGCTGATTTGAAGTAACTGGCTTCTCGAGTGACGCAAGACGTTTTTCCTCACGTTGAGTTATTTTTTCAACTTCGGCTTTTTCTTTTCTCGCCGCCTCAATGACACCCTCAATGGAAGCGACCTTTGCGCCACAGCCACAGGTTGCCTCAGCGCTTAATGCCGCATTGTCGAGAACGGTGGCCAATGAAGCGACCAGATGCTGGCTGTAGGAGGAAGCCAGCTCATGGATAATGGTCTTTAACTCTCGCCTGACCATTCGTAATACTTTCGCCAACTCTGGGCCACTTAACATTACTGATCCAGCCCCACTCATCACTCTGCCTCTTCTGATCGTTGTGGTGCAAATTTAATACAAACGATTGTTTGGGTCAATAGCCTACAAACGATTGTTTGGTCATGATGTCTAGCGTCCGCACTATTCACCCTCCATAATTGGAGCTTGTGATGCAGGTATCGGCAAACGACTGGAATCTGCTTAGAATTTAACCGTTGGAGGTAGCAACTAATTGTGGAGCCGCTAGGTAGAGCACGACGTCAGAATCAACCCGTAGAGTGGGAAAAGAAGCGCGATCATATCGTTGCCAGAGCAGCCGAGCTTTTTGCCCGCCAAGGTGTGGATGGGGTAAGCATGCGCGATATCGGCAGAAACTGCGGCCTTCATGTGTCGTCCATATATCATTATTTCCCCAGCAAAGAGCTTATCTATGAGGCGGTTCGGCAGTGGGCAGTCATCAGTACTACCGAGGTGGCTTTAGATTCCCTCGTGGGTGACACCCCCGCAAAGCGATTGGAGGCCTTTGTTCGAGCACTCACCAGGCACTTCATGGAAGACCAACCGCAGATGAGAATTTTGGAGCGAGAAGTCTTGCACCTCAACGCCTCAAACAGGCCACCTCTCAAGTTTCCAGCCATCTCCAACATTCTGACTGGACGTTTGACTGAGGATATCGAGGCATTAAAGCCCTCCTTGCTCAATGTCCTCGGAAGCGCTCGCACTTCAGAGTTGATCTGGGATGTCGCCTGGGGTGTAACGCGCTACTCTCCTGCCCACGCGCTGGCCTCTCCCACTTTAGCTCGACGACACGATATCGACACCATTGCCGATGAGGTCTGGATGTTAATCAGCAAGCTGCTTGATATCCCTCTGGGTACTTAATTTCATACCCTTCCCATCTTTGCGATGAGTAGTATGAACAGGGCTCCGCTCTACTCTGGTTAAGCAATCAGAATAGATACACTGGACAGCATCCTACCAGCTACTCTGCTTCGCGAGGCTGCTGGGACATTTCCGGGGGTCAACCAGGCTCTGTTTATAGCGCACAATCTTTCGCTACCCTCATGTTTACTAAAGGAAAGCCGAGCACGTACGGCATGCTGAAGCACTGCCCACTCTGGTTATTCGGTAGGCACGGGGGTATACTCGCACACCGTTTTTACTCCCCAACCCACTCCCAAACGGAAGACATTCATGAGCTACAGCAAGATTCCTGCCGGTAACGATCTGCCCAATGACTTCAATGTCGTCATCGAAATCCCCGCCAACCACGATCCCATCAAGTACGAGATAGAAGATGACGCTCTTTTCGTGGATCGCTTTGTGGCTACTCCCATGTTCTATCCCGCCAACTACGGCTATATTCCCGGCACCCTGTCCGAGGACGGCGACGCCCTCGATGTTTTGGTGATCTCGCCCTACCCTGTCATGCCCGGCTCCGTCATTCGTAGCCGTCCCATCGGTATCCTCAACATGACCGATGAGTCCGGCCCCGACGCCAAACTGATCGCTGTACCCCACAAGAAGCTGACCAAGCAGTACGAGCATATCCAGGATATCGGCGATGCCCCCGAGTTGCTGC
>Ga0265293_10011952_pt1 | contig 11653 bp, 11 predicted proteins | sample Munlanlewell138R_FD_192505 | JGI IMG/M metagenome (GOLD analysis project Ga0265293, IMG submission 192505) | Leachate microbial communities from a municipal landfill in Southern Ontario, Canada - Leachate well 138R | ecosystem: Engineered > Solid waste > Landfill > Unclassified | place: Canada... | reverse complement strand
ATGTTTTACAACAGCCACCGTTTGCATTCGTACTTGGGATACAAAAGCCCGAATCAGTATGAGGCGGAAATGGTGGAACTGAGGAAAGTTGCTTAACTGGGGTGTTCAGAAAACCTTGACCACGTCAACCTGACGCTAGTGTACCTGCCGCCGGAGGAATCCCGCGCACGCGCCGCCAAGCTGCTCTACGAGAACACGCCGCAGCGCGGTGTGGACTGGCACGAGCGTCTGAGTGCGTTCCTGGCGGAGACGGATCGCTGCTTCGACCTGCTCGATGGCGTGATGCCGGAGATTGCCTGGCTCGATGACGGCGAGACGCTAACCTATCTGCACGCGACCATTTCCACACGGCGCCACCGCGTGGCCGTGCCGGAACATCCGTTCCACCTCGATGCGCTGCTGACCGACTGCCCGCTGACCGGCGGGCTGGCGCCGATGCTGAGTGATGCGCATCTGCGCGTGGCGACGGTGCGCGGCTTTCCGACCTCGACCTGGCCGGGGCTGCTCGACGACCTGAACCGCCTGGGCTTCACCTACCGCTGGAGCACGCGCTTCCTGTGCATGGACAAGTCTGAGGCGGAAAAGGAACTCGGCCGCCTGCGCCGCCAGTGGTTCGCCAAACGCAAGAACGTCGTCGCGCTGCTGCGGGAGACGATATTCCAGCAGGAATCGCCGCTGGTGGATACCGACGCCAGCAACAAGGCGGCCGATGCGGATGCCGCCTTGCAGGAACTGGGCGGCGATCAGGTCGCCTTCGGCTACGTCACCGCCACCGTAACGGTGCTCGACACCGATGCCGATGTCGCCGACGAGAAGCTGCGCATGATCGAGCGCGTCATCCAGGGACGCGGCTTCGTCACCATTCCCGAGACCTTGAATGCGGTGGATGCGTGGCTGTCGTCGATTCCGGGCAACGCCTATGCCAACGTGCGCCAGCCCATCGTCTCGACGCTGAACCTGGCGCACCTGATGCCGGTGTCGGCGGTGTGGGCCGGGCCGCAGAAGAATGCGCACCTCGACGGCCCGCCCTTGATCGTCACGCGCACCGATGGCGCCACGCCGTTCCGGCTGGTGACGCACATCGGCGACGTGGGCCATACGCTGGTGTGCGGCCCCACCGGCATGGGCAAGTCCGTGCTGCTCGCCACCCTGGCGATGCAGTTCCGCCGCTATCGCGGCTCGCGCATCTTCGCCTTCGACATGGGGCGCTCGATGCGCGCCACCATCCTCGGCCTGGGTGGCGAGCACTACGACCTCGGCACCGACGGCGACATCGCGTTCCAGCCGCTCGCGCGCATCGACCAGGAGGGCTACCGCGCCTGGGCCGCCGAATGGCTGGAAAGCCGGATGCTGCACGAGGGCGTGAGCATCGGCCCGGACGAGAAGGCGGCCATCTGGTCGGCGCTGGAAAGCCTCGCCGGTGCGCCGGTGGAACAGCGCACACTGACCGGGTTTTCCGTGCTGTTGCAGAACAACACGCTGCGCCAGGCGCTCGCGCCCTACGTGCTCGGCGGCGCCCACGGCAGTCTGCTCGATGCCGACCACGACCGCCTGGGCATGGCCGACGTGCAGGGCTTCGAGACGGAAGAACTGATGGCGAGCCGCGCCGCCGTGATGGCGGTGCTCGGCTATCTGTTCGCCCGCTTCGACGAGCGTTTCGATGGCGCGCCCACGCTCTTGATCCTCGACGAAGCCTGGCTGTTCCTCGACGACCCGGTGTTCGCCGCGCGCATCCGCCAGTGGCTGAAGACGCTGCGCAAGAAAAACGTCAGCGTCATCTTCGCCACGCAGTCGCTGGCCGACATCAAGGATTCGAGCATCGCGCCCGCGATCATCGAGAGCTGCGCGAGCCGCATCTTCCTGCCGAACCCGCAGGCCACCGAACCGCAGATTCGCACGATCTACGAAGGCTTCGGGCTGAACAGCCGGCAGATCGAGATCGTCGCCACCGCGCAGCCCAAGCGCGACTACTACTACCAGTCGCGGCTGGGCAATCGCCTGTTCGATCTCGATCTGGGACCGGTCGCGCTGGCCTTCGCCGGTGCGTCTACGCCACAGGATCAGCGTGACATCGACCGCATATTGCTGGAGGCCGGTGTCGCCGGCTTTGCGGGGGCGTGGCTGCGCCATTGCGGTCTGGACTGGGCGGCCGACCTGCTGCCGTCCGCGCCTGCCGCGTCCAACCCCTCACAGGAGAACCCGTCATGAAGAAGACACTTCTCGCGACCGTTGCCACCGTGCTGTTCTGCACGTTGCCTGCCGCGCAGGCGCAGTGGACCGTAATTGACCCGACCAATCTGGTGCAGAACACGCTGACCGCGATCCGCACGCTGCAACAGATCGACAACCAGGTGCGGCAGCTTCAGAACGAAGCGCAGATGCTGATCAACCAGGCACGCAATCTGGATCGATTGGACTACAACACGGTCAATCGCCTGCGCTCGACGCTGGCGACCATCGAACGCCTGATGGCTGAGGCGCAGGGACTCGCCTACCGGGTGGAAAATCTGGACCAGGAGTTCGCCCGGCTGTATCCGCACGAATACGCAGCGACCGTGAGCGGCGACCGCATGGCACAAGACGCGCGCGAGCGCTGGCGCCATACGCTCGACGGCCTGCACACCGCGATGCGCGTGCAGGCGCAGGTGTACCAGAACCTCAGCGAAGACGAAGGCGTGCTCGCCGATCTGGTCGGCCAGAGCCAGTCGGCCAACGGCGCGCTGCAAGCCATGCAGGCGACCAACCAGTTGCTGGCCTTGCAGGCCAAGCAGGCTATCCAGGCGCAGCAGCTCCAGTTGACGCAGGACCGGGCCGCGTCGCTGGAACTGGCGCGCCAGGCGGCGGCCACCGAGCAATCGCGCGAAGTGCGGCGGCGCTTCCTCGGCGAGGGCACGCCGTACACGCCGCAGACCGTGCCGTTCTACCGCGACTGAGGAACAGGCCATGAATGACGTGGCGGTGATCGACCGCTTCCTGATCGTCTTCGCCAACTACATCGACTCGGGTTTCGGGTTGCTGGGTGGCGAGATCGCGTTCCTCACCGCCACGTTGATCGTGATCGACATCACCATCGCGGGCCTGTACTGGGCGATGAGCCACGCCACCGGCCAGGGCGATGACGTGATCGCCCGGCTGATCCGCAAGGTGCTCTACGTCGGCGTGTTCGCCTACATCATCGGCAACTTCAACTGGCTGGCCAGCATCGTGTTCCGTTCCTTCGCGGGGCTGGGGCTGACCGCTTCCGGCTCGACGCTGACGCAGGCCGAGTTCCTGCAACCGGGACGGTTGGCCAAGACCGGCATCGACGCCGCCGCGCCGATCATGGAACAGATCGGAGACATGACCGGCTTTCCGGGCGTGTTCACCAACCTCGATGTCATCACCGTGCTGTTCCTCGCCTGGCTGGTGGTGATCCTCAGCTTCTTCATCCTGGCGATCCAGCTTTTCATCACGCTGATCGAGTTCAAGCTGACGACCCTCGCGGGCTTTGTATTGGTGCCGTTCGCCTTGTGGAACAAGACCGCGTTCCTGGCCGAAAAGGTGCTGGGGAATGTCGTGGCCTCGGGCGTCAAGGTCTTGGTCTTGGCGGTGATCGTCGGCATCGGCACCGGCCTGTTCGCCGAGTTCCAGGCCGCGCCGGCCGAACCGTCCATCGACCACGCGCTGGTCATCATGCTGGCGTCGCTGTCGCTGCTGGCCCTCGGGATCTTCGGACCGGGTATCGCGACTGGCTTGGTGTCCGGTTCGCCGCAGCTCGGCGCCGGGGCGATGGCGGGCGCCACGCTCGGCGCGGCCGGTACGGCGGTTGCCGTGGGTGCGGCGGCCACCGGAGTCGGCGGTGCCGTTGTGGCCGGCGCGCGCATGGCGCCGGGTGCGGCCCGCATGGCTGTCGGCGGCGCACGTTCGATGGCATCGACCGCCAGCAGCGCGCGGTCGGCTTTCCAGGCAGGTTCCGCCGGTGCTGGCGGTGGCCTCAGAGGCGCGGCGGCCGGCCTGGGCAACGTCGCCCGGACCGGCGCGCAGTCGGTCGGGCAGCGCGTGTCTGCCGGTGCGCGTTCGCTGCAAGCGCGCGCCGCTGCCGCCATCAATCCCCCGCCTGCCACAGCCGGCGCGAGCAATGCCGCTGCCGGCTCGACGGCTCAAGGCAGCGCGGAAGCCGCATCCGCCGGCACCGGACAACCCGCATGGGCCAGGCGCCTGCAACGCCGCCAGCAGCTTTCCCATGCCGCCACCACCGTTGCGCACACGCTGCGCGGTGGCGACGGCGGCGGCGCGGGCAGCGGCCCCAGCCTGCGCGATCCATCGAACTCATAAGGAGAACCTGCCATGCGATTCAAACGACCGCAGGTGCGCTACGCCGACACACCGCAACCGGCGACGCCGTACCAGGCCGCCGAACAGGTATGGGACGAGCGCATCGGCTCGGCCCGTACACAGGCCAGGAACTGGCGGCTGATGGCCTTTGGCTGTCTGGTGCTGGCGCTGCTGATGGCCGCCGGTCTGGTCTGGCGTTCGGCGCAGTCCATCGTCACGCCCTACGTGGTGGAAGTGGACCACGGCGGGCAAGTGCGCGCCGTCGGCGAAGCGGCCACGCCGTACCGGCCCAACGATGCGCAGATCGCCCACCATTTGGCGCGCTTCGTCACGCTGGTGCGCTCGCTGTCCATCGACCCCATCGTGGTCAGGCAGAACTGGCTGGATGCCTACGACTACACCACCGACCGAGGTGCGGCCGTGCTCAATGATTATGCGCGTGCCAACGATCCCTTCACACGTATTGGTCGGGAGACGGTGACGGTACAGATCAACAGCGTTGTGCGCGTAAGCGATACATCGTTCCAGATTCGATGGGCCGAACAGCGCTATGTCAACGGCGCGGCAGCGGGCACCGAACGCTGGACGGCGGTGGTCTCCATCGTGCTGCAAACGCCACGCTCGGAAGAGCGGCTGCGCCGTAATCCATTGGGCATCTACGTCAACGGCTTGTCGTGGAGCCAGGAACTCGACTCAACCGAAGGAGGCAGGCCATGAAACCGTCTTTCCACTTTTTCGCTGTTGCATTGGTCGCCATCGCACTGTCGGGCTGCGCCACGCCACGCAAGCCACCGAGCATCACGCTCGACGAGCCGGTGCAGGCGCAGCCCTTGCCCGAACCGCCTCTGCCGATGGAGGTGGTTGCGATGCCGGAACCCTTGCCGCTGCCGGGACAGTTGATGCCGCTGCCCGAACTCGCGGAAACGCAGGCGACACCCGAGCCGGAGGACGAGCGCGTGCGCGTATCCCGCGCCAACGAGGAAGCGCGCATGGCGCCCACGCGCGAAGGCTACATCAATGCGATTCAGGTCTGGCCGTTTACCGACGGCGCACTGTACCAGGTCTATACGAGTCCGGAGCGGGTCACGGTGATTACCCTCCAGCCCGGCGAGGAACTGGTGACGGTCGCCTCCGGCGACACGGTGCGCTGGATCGTCGGCGACACGTCGAGCGGCGGCGGTGACGAGCTGCGCGTCAACGTGCTGGTCAAGCCGATCCGCGCCGGCCTCAAAACCAATCTGGTCATCACCACCAGCCGCCGCACCTATCTGATCGAGCTGACCTCGACAGAACGCGCATGGATGGCGTCGGTGTCCTGGGACTATCCGCGCGACCGCATGCTGGCCTTGCAGCGCCAGGCGCAGGCGGCGCAGACAGCGGCGCCGCTCGATACCGGCCTGACGCTGGAGAACATCCGCTTCCGCTACGCGATCAGCGGCAGCAATCCGCCGTGGAAGCCGCTGCGTGTCTTCGACGACACGGAAAAGGTCTACATCCAGTTTCCGGCCGGCATCGCCCAAGGCGAGTTGCCACCACTGTTCGTGATCGGCGCGCAAGGCGACGGCCAACTGGTCAATTACCGCTTCCGCGCGCCGTACTACATCGTGGACCGGCTGTTCGGCGCGGCCGAACTGCGCCTGGGTGGCGACAGGGGCGACGTGGTGCGCATCGAGCGGACCGACGGCACACGGAGGAACTGAGCATGGATCAGGACAATGCTTCCGGCCGGCCGGTGGCCGACGCCCCGCCCAAGGTGGCGCCGGAGCAGGTCGCGCTGCGCGCACAGCCGCGCCCGGTCACGCGCCTGAACCGACGCGTGCTGGCGGTGCTCGCCGGCGGCGTAGCCACCGCCGTGCTGGGCGCGACGCTCTGGTCACTGCAAGCGCCACAGCGCCGGGGCGGGAATGAGCCGGCCGAGCTGTACAACGTCGATCGCGTCTCGCCCTCCGAAGGGCTGGCCCGCTTGCCCGCCGACTATTCGCAATTGCCGCCGCCCTTGCCGCCGGAGGTGCCCGTGCTGGGCGAGCCATTGCCCGGCGACCTCGGCGGACCGATGCTGCGCGCCGAGCAGCAGGCACTGGGCTACCAGCAGCCTGGCCATGACTCGGCCGAGGCCGAGCGCCTGGCGCGGCTCAAGGAAGCCGAGGAAGCGGCGGTTTCGTCCGTGTTCTTCAGCACGGGCGGACAGCGTGCCGCCGTGGCCGCTCCCGCTCAGACCGTGGCGGGAGCGCCACCACTGACCGGGCTGGCGGGTTTCGATCCGTTAGCCGCCGGGCCGGCTTCGACGGCAGCGCAGCCGGCCGATCCCACCGCCGTGCAGAACCGGCAGGACCAGAAGGAAGCATTCCTGCAAGCCGGTTCCACGGAAACCCGTAATTCCGGCAACCTGCAATTGCCCGCGTCGCCGTACCAGGTGATGGCCGGCACGGTGATCGCGGCCGCGCTGGTGACCGGCATCAACTCCGACCTGCCGGGCGACGTGATCGCCACGGTGACGGAGCCGGTCTACGACACGGCCACCGGACACCACCTGCTGATCCCGCAGGGCTCGCGCATTCTCGGCCGCTACAACAGCCAGGTGAGCTACGGGCAGACCCGTGTGCAGGTGGTGTGGAACCGGGTGATCCTGCCCGACACGTCATCATTCCAACTCGACAACCTCGTGGGCACCGACCCTGCCGGCTACGCGGGCCTGGAGGATGGTGTCGATTGGCATTGGGATCGCATCTTCGCCGGCGCGGTGCTGACCACGCTGCTCGGCGTCGGCGCCGAACTGGCCGCGCCCGAGAACCGGCAGGATGGCAACCGCGTCATCATCGCCGGCCGCGACAGCGCGCAGGACACGATCAATCAAGTTGGCCAGGAAGTGACCCGGCGCAACATGAACATCCAGCCCACGCTGACCAGCCGCCCCGGCCTGCCGGTGCGCGTCATCGTCAACCGGGATCTGGTGCTGCGGCCGTACCAGCCGCTGTTCTTCCAGAGAGGATCATCGCAATGAGCACGAACAAGCTGCGGCTCGGGCCGCTGCCCAAGAGCGAGACCGTCAAACTGACGTTTGCGTGTCCGGCCAGCTTGAAAGCCGACCTCGACCGCTACGCCGCGCTGCATGCGCAGACCTACGGTGAGCCGGTCGATGCGGTGACGCTGATCCCGCACATGCTGGAGGCGTTTATGGCGCGGGATCGAGCGTTTAGACGAAATTCTAGGTCATCCGATCGCCATCCAGCAGCATCGTAGCGAAGCACATTTCGACTTCTTGTTTTTTCACCTCAAATGAGGAATAATAACCGGAAGTTTAAGCTGGGGTCCGAAACGCTATGAGCGCTATTGTATTGTTCGAGAACACTGATGAAATTGCCAGTCGACTTGACCAACTTGAGGTCAATGAAGTCGCACTTCGTGAAGCGGTCTACCAGGGCCATCTGCAACGGACGCGCCTCACTCTCAACCATCCAACGATCTACCATGGCTTGAACATGTGGGGAGAGATCGTCGCTGCACTTCGTGAGCAGCTTCGCCCTCTTGGTTGGACTCGGCAGGAAGTTGGAAGTTACGCGTTGACGGCTCACGAGGAACGGGGGTTGGCTATCACTGTAGCGTCAGGCGACGAAGCGACCGGCAATCCATCCGCACACCCTTGCAACCGTTCCAAGAAGGGACGCAATACGGTCGAAGCTATTGAGGCTAATCGTCAGTTGGAGTTGTTTGAGAAATTGCCTCCGGAGATCCAAGATGAGGCTGATGGAAAGCAAACCTGGGTTTTGATGCACCACACTGATACGGTACGTGGCGAGATTCGCCTTGAGTTGTCGCGCCCGTCGAGCATCGGCAAAGACGGAAAAATATCTGAATGGTCTGAACGAATCATCCTCGGTAGCATTCCGTTCGATGATGATTTGGTGGAGATCTATCCGCCCAGCGGACCGGACATCGAAATCGATATTCGTCGTAAAGCATGACGAGGTTGTCATGTTCAATCCATTGAGACTGAGCCTTGCCCGAAAACGAAGAGGCATGAAGAAGCGCGAGCTAGCTAAACACATTGGAGTAACCGAAAGATCAGTTTCAAGCTATGAGGCCGGCTCTCAGGAACCTGAGAGCAACACACTTAAACAAATCTCAGAAACGCTTCGGTTCCCCGAAGCGTTCTTCTTTGGAGATGATCCAGAATTCCCAACCCCTGATGTGGCGAGCTTTCGGTCTTTGTCGAAAATGACGGCTTCCCAGCGTGATTCAGCCTTGGGTGCTGGTGCTGTTGCTCTGTTGCTCAATGAGTGGATCGAATCTCGGTTTGAACTACCCAATCCGGATGTTCCAGACCTGGGGCGAGAAGGCGGGGAAAATGCTGTTGCTTCTGGGGATTATGAATCGAGTGAGCCGGAGGGTTACCCCTCGCGCTCGTCGGCTCAGAACCCGGAAGCCGCTGCCGACATGCTCCGGGCGCATTGGGGAATTGGCGAGTTGCCAATCAAGAACATGATCGCTCTTTTAGAGTCGAAGGGCGTGCGCGTGTTTTCGTTAGCGATTGACGCGAAGGAGGTGGATGCCTTTTCAATGTGGAAGGGAGGTCGCCCATACGTCTTTCTAAACACATTTAAGTCCGCGGAGCATTGTCGGTTCGATGCGGCGCATGAGTTAGGTCATTTAGTGCTTCACCAACATGCTCAACCACACGGCCCTGATTTGGAGCGCGAAGCCAACGCGTTTGCTTCCGCGTTTCTCATGCCAAGAGCTAGTGTTCTTGCTATGGCGCCGAAGTCCGCAACGCTCTCCAGTTTGATTCGGCATAAGAGGCACTGGTTGGTTTCTGTGGCAGCACTGAATTACCGTCTTCATGCCTTGGGTCTGACTACGGACTGGACCTATCGAACCTTGTGCATTCAGTTGGCTCAAGCCGGTTATAGGCAGAAGGAGCCGGAGAGTATCAATCACGAGAAATCGATTGTTCTTGAGAAAATATTCTCTGCTTTACGTCAAGAGGGATTAAGTAAGGCTGATGTGGCTCATCAGCTTTCAATCTCTCCAGAAGAAATCAATGAGTTGACATTCGGACTCATGCTGAATGCCCTTAAGGGTGGGCGAGCAGCAAGCGCCGAGTCAAAGCCGAGTGGAGCAGCGCTTCGGCTGGTAAAGGGTTAATGGTTATGCATGGAAACACTTGATTTGGATCGAATCCTGGCGACGGTTCACGCCTTGTTGGTTGCGGAGGATATGACCGAGGCGGGGGAACTCGTGCGACTATACCCGGCCCGTGCGGAACAGACAGGCTATGACAACTGGAATGGAGGAACGGGTATCTGGGAGGTGTACTTTGAAGTACCTCCTCCTGACTACGCACGTATGGGTGTGCGGCGCACACAGTGGGAGGAGCAAGTCACTGCACGTTTGAAAACGGTTCTGGAAACCGAAACGCAAGACTGGTATTCAGCCAAGATCGTTCCGGCCAAGGCTTACAGGAAGGAATGGCGTGCCGAAGAATCCGGCTTGCCCCGCCAGACGCGAGTCAACATTCTGGACGGTCTTCGCCTTGAGGGCGTCGCATGGAATGGAACGCTGGACGATGTGGAATTCTTGAGCCGGATTTTCGACCTCAAAGAGCTTCCCTCGTTCGACACCCGGTTCAAGGATGCCGCCGGCGACATCTGGCAGCATTGCATCAACAATGACGACTGGGGGCCCGACTGGGTGTTTTCTGATCGTCGATTCAAGCTATTGGACGGTCCTGCGGACACCTTCTTGAGCTTTCTCTGTGAAATCGTCAACCCCGTGGTTCGCCCAGACAGGGACGAGGCCCTCAAGTTGGTCACACATTTCAATGACCAACTCCGCCCGGCCGGATGGGAAGTCTTTGAGGAAGAGCGTATCGCTGGCCGGCCGAGATTCGCTTATCGTGTACTTACCCACAATGGAGGACGCTCGGTGCTGCGGGCCCGCACCGTGGCCGATGCGCTGGACGCCGGGTGGATGGCCAAGGCCATCGAGCGTTTAGAGCGCGCCATCGACACCGATCCGGACTTGGCCATCGGCACTGCCAAAGAGCTTGTCGAGTCGTGCTGTAAGACTATCCTCACTAAGCGCGGGGTATCATTCACTAAGTCCGATGATCTGGGCGACTTGACCAAGAAGGTCGCCAAGGAACTCCAACTGGTGCCTGAAGGTATCACTGACGAAGCCAAGGGAGCGGAGAACATTCGCCTCATCCTGCGCAACCTTACCCAACTTACCAACAACCTGGCCCAACTGCGGGGGCTCTACGGAACCGGTCATGGCCGTGACGGCCAGCATCGTGGTCTACAGCCTCGCCATGCACGGCTAGCTGTAGCCTCGGCAGTGGCGTTCATTGATTTCGTGGCAGAGACCTACCGTCATCGTGAAGCCACCGAAGCATCGTAATCAGGGTTTATCAGTCTTGGAGTGCCAGGATGCACGCCCGGACGCGCCAGAGCCCGCAATCGCGTTGCTCTTATGTGGCTCCTGGCCTTTTTGAGTGGGGCTGCGCGAGAGGGCGGTGAGAAGACGCAAGCCCTTATCCCATATAGACTTTGAGTATTTCGCCTGTCTCTCGAAAATGCTTGACAGGCGAAATTTTTTATTGCCGACGGCAGCGACCGCCAACAGGTGGAGCAACCCGTGCAATTTGCCCCTGGTGATGGCAGAATGCCCGTGCACTTTTTGGGCAACCCTGAGCGGACACACCGACTCTGACTAGGCGCCTTATACCCCGATTTTTTTGTTCTTTCGCCAGTTTTCAGGGTCCGCGCTGCCCGGTCATGGCTGCTCGCCATACTCCCGGCTGGAGATCCCTATGGAACTGGACCCCCTCACTCTGTCCAGACTGCAATTTGCCGCCAACATCAGTTTTCATATCCTGTTCCCCGCCATCTCCATTGGCCTCGGCTGGCTGCTGCTGTTCTTTCGTATCCGCTACACCCTCACCAGGGACCCGCTGTGGGAATACGCCTACCTTTTCTGGGTCAAGGTTTTCGCCTTGACCTTTGCCATGGGGGTGGTCTCCGGCATCACCATGAGCTTCCAGTTCGGCACCAACTGGCCGGGCTATATGGAAACCGTGGGCAACATCGCCGGCCCCCTGCTCGGCTACGAGGTGCTGACGGCGTTTTTCCTCGAAGCCTCATTCCTGGGCATTATGCTGTTCGGCAAAAACCGTGTCTCGAACCGAACCCATTTGATCGCGGCCTTTCTGGTCGCCACGTATAGGAAGAATAAACGCCCTTTTCACCCAAGTCCAACAGCTTTGGACCGCAGTTGACTCTTTCGACACCCCTGCGATGCAACCCAATCCGGCTGACGGGGAGCCAGCAACGCTGAAAATTTA
>Ga0265293_10011951_pt1 | contig 11654 bp, 11 predicted proteins | sample Munlanlewell138R_FD_192505 | JGI IMG/M metagenome (GOLD analysis project Ga0265293, IMG submission 192505) | Leachate microbial communities from a municipal landfill in Southern Ontario, Canada - Leachate well 138R | ecosystem: Engineered > Solid waste > Landfill > Unclassified | place: Canada... | reverse complement strand
GGCCGTTTCGCGCAAGACATCGATATTCATACGTCCCTATTATGCCACATCCCCTCTTGCCGCGCCCGCCCTCCTGCGCTACGATTTTCCCGCTATGTCTCTCTCCCATCTCCCTGCCGGCAAGGACGCCCCGAACGACATCTACGTCGTCGTGGAAAATCCGCGCCACACGCCCCATGTGAAGTACGAAGTGGACAAGGAAACCGGCCTGCTCTTCGTGGACCGGTTCGCGCCCATGCCCATGTTCTTCCCGGCGCATTACGGCTTCATCAACCAAACGATCGGCGGCGACGGCGACCCGGTGGACGCCTTCGTCTACACCGACATCGCTATCGCGCCCGGCTCCGTGGTGCGCGCCCGGCCGATCGGCGTGCTGCACACCACGGACGAAAGCGGCGAGGACGCCAAGCTCATCTGCGTGCCGCACAAGAAGCTCGACCCGCGCTTCGAGCACGTGAACGGCCCCGAGGACCTGCCGGAACTCTTCCGCCAGCAGCTCGAGCAGTTCTACGCCAACTACAAGAACCTGGAACCCGGCAAGTGGGTGAAGGTGGGCGCGTGGGGCGGCGCGGACGACGCCAAGAAGGTCATCGAGGAAGGCATGAAGCGCGCGAACGGCGCCTAATGCCGCCACGCAAAACCGCCCTGCACGGGGCGGTTTTTTCTTGGAACGGTTGATCCGCGGCCGCATCCGTGCTATGCTCCTGCTTCCCCGTGACGCATTCGGACCAACCGCGTCGCCGCAAGACGATTCTTCATCACCGCACACACCCCGTCTGCCCTTGGCAGACGCGGGACGAAACGGGTGGGAAGCGCACGCCTTGTGACGACGGAACCGGAATGCGGGCGGCCGCTTTTTTCGTATGCGGTCGCCGGAAACCCGCGGGGTTTCTCTCGATATGAGCGAATTGCTTCCGATTGTCTGCGAACGCACGAACCGCCGCCTGGGCTGCCTGCCCCGGCACGAGGCTCTCGCCCGGCGCGCCTGGTGCCGTTCCACCAACGTCTTCGTGTTGAACGGCCGGGGCGACGTCCTCTGCCACCAGCGCTCCCCCGGCAAAGAACGGCATCCCGGGGCCTGGAGCACGCACCTCGGCGGCCACGTGGGCGAAGGTGAGACGTACGAATCGAACGCCCGCAAAGAAGTGGAGGAAGAAGCCGGCATTCGCGCGCACCCGGCGCGGCTCCTGCGCTGGCGCACCACGCGCCTGAGTCCGGCGCGGCTGTGGGTGGCCGAGTTCGTCCTGTTGCACGACGCCCCGGCGGAAACGCTCGTCCCGCAACCGGGCGAGGTGGAACGGTTCGCCTGGCTGCCCGCGGACGAAATCGCCCGGCGCGCCGCGGCGGAACCCGGCCAATGGATGGCCGGCACGCACGATTTCTATCCGGAATATTTCTGCATGCGCGCCGCCCTCAACGCCGCCCACGCCGCCGGCGCCATCAACGTCCCGCCGAATTTGCACGCCTGGCAACCCGCCGGCACGTAAAGAACCGCCCTGCCCTTCCCAAAGGCCCGGGGCGGTTTTCGTTTGCGCGCGGCCGGCAAATAAAAAGCCCCTGCCGAAACGGCAAGGGCTAGAACGCGAACAGGTTGGTACCGATCTCGATCGTGCGGGTGGGATCCTTCGGATCCGGCACCGCCTTCGCTTCCGGGTCGTCCACGCCCAGCAGCATGTCCGGGCTGAAGAACCGGACGTACGGGGAACGGACGAGGCGCAGGAACACGTCCTGCGGCACCGACAACTCGTGCAGGCGCAACAGGCGGCGGATGAGCATGCCCGGACGGTTGACGGACCGGGCGAGGCCCACGCGCGGCTGGTACATGGGCGTCACGTACGTCGAATGCATGCGCCGCACGTCCGCCACGTCCAGGATCGGCTCGGGCAACTCGTTGCCGCAGAGCTCCTCCCAAATCTCCCGGGCCGTGTCCATTTCGGCCATCTGCACGCCGTTGTCCAGGATGACGGCGAAGACCTGGTCGAGCTGCGTCTCCGGAATCTCGAACCGGGCGTCCATGCTGCCGGCGCGGAAGCGGATGTCCGGAAACCGCTCCTGCAGGTACAAACGTCCGTCCCGGGTGAGCTTGGCGGCTCCGCCGACGGAGACGAACCGCCACACGCCCTGACGGAGCATCTCTGGATACGGGATGCCGAAGTAACAGGTCTGTCCCGTTTCCTTGACGACCAACCTTGGAGCGCGGTTCTGAACCGCGCCGCTTACCATGCGCGTTTCCATGACCGCCTCCTTGGGGCGTTGGGGTGAAAGGGCTGGGGGCAGGATACCTGCTCGGTGGCGGGCGTCAACCCTCCCCGCCCCGTTCCCGCGCCCGCATGCAAAAACGCCCCCGACGGGGCGTTTTCTTACTTCGTTTCCTTGTGGTTCGTGTGGACGCGGCACCACTTGCAGAACTTGGAAAGCTCCAGGCGGTCCTTGAGCGTTTTCTTGTTCTTATGGCTGTGGTAGCCGACCTGCTTGCACTCGGTGCATTCGAATTTGATGAGGTTGTCTTGCGACATAATCAGGGGATGCGGGGGAACGAATGGGCGCAGTATAGCGGAATGGATTTCCCCTGTCAATGGGGCCTTTTTCGGTCTGGAGCCGGCGGTCGGGGTCGAACCGACGACCTACGGTTTACAAAACCGTTGCTCTGCCGCTGAGCTACGCCGGCAAGTGAGGAGCAAAGAACGAGCTTGCTTGTTCTTTCTCCGAACGCCGCCGGAGACAAGGCCGAATGCCTTACGCCGGCAAGGGAGGAGCAAAGAACGGGATGGGGAACGTTCTATGGAAAACCGCCTAAAATGGTTCAGGTGATGCGTGCCTGGATCATTTTAGACGGTCTTCTGGTGGGTGGAGAAGGATTCGAACCTTCGAAGGCAGAAGCCAACAGATTTACAGTCTGTCCCGTTTGACCGCTTCGGTATCCACCCGTGGAGCCGTTGACCGGGATTGAACCGGTGACCTCGTCCTTACCAAGGACGTGCTCTACCAACTGAGCTACAACGGCGCGTGTTTTCCTTCGTGCGGCGGGATCGTATCAGATCCCGCCACGTTTGTGAAGACTCTCCACCCGCTCCTCGAACTCCGCGATTTTCTGGTTTTCCGGGTTGACCTCCTTGAGCATGCGCAGGCCTTTTTCCGCGTCTTCCTTCAGGCCTGCTTCGACGGCGGCTTCGATGTAGGCGTCGAGGTATTTCGGGTTCTTGGCGCGCAATTCCACGGCCTTGCGCAGATAGTCCACGGCGTCCTTGTGCTGGCCGTCCGCCCCTTCCAATTCGCCCAGGGACACCAGCACGCTGGCATTGCTCGGCTGCAGGCGCAGGGCGAATTTCAGCGTTTCGCGCGCCTGGTCGTACTGGCGGTTGCGCAGGTACAGGTTGCCGAGACCCTCGTAGGCGTCCACGTTCTTGGGATTGTGGCTGATGACTTCGATGTACGCCTTTTCGGCCCGAACCGGCTCGTCCTGGCGCACCCATTCGTCGGCCTGTTCGAGCAGGCGCTTCACGGCCTGCGGGTCGGCCTTGGCTTCGACCGGGTTCTTCAGGCGCTGGTAATACTGCTCCAGCTTGTACAGGCGCTGCACCAAGCGGCGGCCGGCCTTGGACATCGCGGCGAGGGCGGCGGACAACGCTTTGGACGCGGCGCCGAATTTCTTGGCGTGCATGCGGGCGAAACGCTCCGCGATGATCCGTTCCTTGGTTTGTTTGGCGCGTTCTTCGCGGATGGTGTCCACGTCCAACACGGCCAGGCGCGGCAGGGCGCGCGCAAGCAGGACAACGACGCCGATGACGGCAACGAGGCCGAGCAGGAACGGGATGAGCACGAGCAGGTCGTTCATACGGAAGCGGGGGCGGCGGCGATACCTTCCAAGACGTCGGCGGCCGCGGCGATCATGTCGGTGAATTGCTGCAGTTTGACGCTGGCACCGCCCACCAGCAGGCCGTCGATTTCAGTTTCCCGCAGGAAGGCGTAGGCGTTGGACGGATCCGCGCTGCCGCCGTAGAGCACGGAGAGTTTGGTACGGTCCCCACCCTTGACCGACGCGCGGAAGGCGGCGCGGATGGCGGCGTGCACCGCGGCGGCGTCGGCTGGCGTGGCGGCAGCGCCCGTACCGATGGCCCAGACGGGTTCATAGGCCACGAACACGCGCTCCGCCCCGCGCGCGGGCATGGCGGAGAACGCGGCGGCGAGCTGGCGCAGCACGACCGCTTCCGTTTGGCCGGCATCGCGTTCTTCCGCCGTTTCCCCCACGCAGACAACCGGCACCAGGCCGTGCGCCAGGGCGGCGGCCGTTTTCTTGCCGACGGTTTCGTCCGTTTCGCCGAAGAGGCGGCGGCGTTCCGAATGGCCGATGAGCACGTGCGACACGCCGGTTTCCACCAGCATGCGCGGCGAGATTTCACCGGTGAACGCGCCTGTTTCCTCCCAATGCACGTCCTGGGCGCCCAAGGCCACGTGGGTGCGGCCCACGGTTTTGCGCGTTTCCGTCAGGGCGGTGAACGGCGGGCAGACGACGACCTCCGGCAGGTGGCGGCGGCCGCGCAACGCCAACAAGACGCCGCGCGCCAAGGCCACGCTTTCGCGCGCGCCGACGTTCATTTTCCAATTGCCGATGATCGTTTTCATAGGGAGGCATGGCGGGCGGGAACGGGACGTTCCCGAAGCCGTTCACTTATGTCTGAGCGTACGAGACCAAGCCGTAAGGCGCCGGTCGAGAAGCGAGTTAATGAACGGCTGGAGGGAATGCCCGTTTCCGCCCGCTCCGCGCCAGCATCCTACAGGCCCGACGCGGCGCGGAACGCCGCGACGTCCTTGTACGGCCCCACGGCCGCGACGGACAGTTTCTTCGGGTCCAGGATGTCCTTCGCCGCGGCGCGGACGGCGTCGCGCGTCACGCGGTCGATTTGGCGCAGGCGTTCGTCGGGCGTCTTGGCCGCGTCCAGGAACAATTCCTGCCGGGCGAACCAGTCGGCGCGCTCGGACGAATCTTCCATCTTGAGCCGCAGGCGGCCGTGCGCGTGGTCTTTCGCCTCGCGCAATTCCTGCACCGTCACGCCGGACGTGCGGATCTTGCGGAGTTCGCCCTGGATGGTTTTGACGGCCTCGGGAAGGCGGGACTTGTCCAAGCCGGCCATGACAGTGAACGCGCCGACGTCCTGATACGCGCCGTTGCCCGCGCGCACGGAATAGGCCAGGCCGCGCCGCTCGCGCACGGCGACGAACAGGCGTGAACTCATCGTGCCACCCAAAATGGACGCGAGCAAGGACACGGCGGGATTGCGCGGGTCCTTGTAGCCGTAGGACGGCCAGCCAAAGGCCAGCTGCACCTGCTCGGTTTCCTTGAAGTCCACGTTGAAACGCGGCTCCGCCTCGGCGGGACGGCCGGCGAACGGCGTGAAACCGTCGGGCTCCCCTTTCCCTTTTTTCACCGAACCGAACGTCCGGTCCAATAGGGCGCGGATGTTCTTGGGCACCTTGCCCGCCACGGCCACGACCATGCGTTCGGGGGCGTAGTGGGAATCGCGGTACGCGATCACGGCGTCGCGCGTCATGGAACGCATGAGCTCCGGCGTGCCCGCGATGTTCCACCCGAGCGTATTGCCCTGGAACATGGCTTCTTCCAGCAGGTCGTCCACGCGCATGATCGGGTTGTCCCGGTACATGTTGATCTCCTCGATGATCACGTTGCGCTCGCGGTCCATTTCCTTCTTATCGAACAGCGAGTGGAAGAGCATGTCGTGCAGCAAGTCCACGGCGGTGGGCAGGTGCTCGGCGTCGATCTTCACGTAATAGCCGGTGTAGTCCTTGCCGGTGAAGGCGTTGTATTCGGCGCCGTGGGCGTCGAGGGTACGGCTGATGTCCAGGGTGGTGGGATGGCGCTTGGTGCCCTTGAACATGAGGTGCTCGATGAAATGCGACGCGCCGTTGATGTCCGGCGTTTCGAAGCGCGAGCCGACCTTGAACAGCACCAGCACGGTGGCGGCGTCGGTGCCCGCGAACGGCACCAGGTGCACGCGCGCGCCGTTTTTGAGGGTGAGGCGTTGGGACATAGGGGTGGACGGCGAGTTAATGAACGGCCGGAGGAAATATGGCCGTTACGCCGCCAGGCGGGCGGCCAACCACGCTTCCAATTCGGCGATCTTCACGCGTTCCTGCTTCATGCTGTCGCGGTCGCGCACCGTGACCGTGTCGGCCGTTTCGGCGCCGCCTTCGCCTAAGGTATCGAAGTCCACGGTGACGCAGAACGGCGTGCCGATTTCGTCCTGGCGGCGGTAGCGCTTGCCGACGTTGCCGTTGTCGTCGTATTCGACCATCCAGCGGCCGCGCAGCGCCTTGTACACTTCCTTGGCCTTTTCCACGAGCGCGGGCTTGTTCCGCAACAGCGGGAACACGGCGACTTTCACCGGGGCGAGCGCCGGGTGGAACTTCAGCACCGTGCGCGCGCCGCCTTCGGTTTCTTCTTCCGTGTACGCGTGGTCCAGGAACATCAGGAACAGGCGGCCGAGGCCGACCGACGTTTCCATGATGTGCGGCACGAAGCGCTGCTTGGTGGCGTCGTCGAAATACGACAGGTCGACGCCGGAGAACTTGCTGTGCTGGGTCAGGTCCCAGTCGCCGCGGGCGTGGACGCCTTCCACTTCCTTGAACCCGCCGAACACCGCGTAGTCGTATTCGACGTCGTAGGCCTCGGAGGCGTAGTGGGCGAGCTTCTCGTGCTTGTACCAGCGGATTTTCTCCGGGCGGATGCCGTAGTCGAGGTACCATTGCCAGCGCGTGGCCTTCCATTCCTCGTACTTCGCCTTCATGTCGTCGGGGTGCAGGAAGTACTGCATTTCCATCTGCTCGAACTCGCGCGTGCGGAAGATGAACTGGCGCGCCACGATTTCGTTGCGGAAGGCCTTCCCTACCTGGGCGATACCGAACGGCAGCTTGGGGTGCAGCGCGTCCATCGTGTTCTTGTATTCCAAGTAGATGCCGCCGCAGGTCTCGGGGCGCAGGTACACGGCGTTTTCCTCCGACAGCGCGTCCGTGGGCGAGCCGAGGTTGGACTTCACCATCAGGGAGAAGCGCTTGGCTTCCGTGAGGTCCTTGCCGCCGCAGTTGGCGCACTTCAGCTTCCCCGCCGCGCGCAGCGTGTCGAGCTCGGCGTTGATGAACTCCAACGGCTGCTTGTCGGCGTTCACGCCGAAGCCCTCCAAAATATGGTCCGCGCGGAAACGGGCCTTGCAGGTGCGGCAGTCGATCTGCGGGTCGTCGAAGCTGTCCACGTGGCCGGAGGCCTTCCACGCCATCGGGTGCATGAAAATGGCGCTGTCGAGGCCCAGCACGTCCTCGCGCAGCTGCACCATGTGCTTCCACCAGGCGTCGCGGATGTTGTTCTTCAGCAGGACGCCGTAATGGCCGTAGTCGTAGATGGCGGAAAAGCCGCCGTAAATCTCCGACGACGGGAACACGAAGCCCCGCCGTTTGGCGAGGCCGACAAGCTGTTCAATGGACGCGGGCATACGGGATCGTTCACGCTAGATCGTCATGATTTCTTCTTCTTTCTTGTCTCCCATGTCTTCGATCTTCTGGACGTATTCCTTGGTGAGCTTGTCCGTTTCCTCGTAGATCTTGAATTTCTCGTCTTCCGCGACGGCCTTGTCTTTTTCCAGCTTGGCGGCGTGTTCGCGGACTTCTTCCCGCACGCGGCGGACGGCCACACGGGCGTCTTCCAGCCGCTCCTTCATGTTCTTAACCAGCTTCTTGCGGGTTTCTTCCGTCATCTGCGGCATGGACAGGCGGACGACGTCGCCGTCCACGGCCGGGTTCACGCCGATGTCGGCGTCGCGGATGGCTTTTTCGATGGCTTGCAGCAGGGACTTGTCCCAGGGCTGGATGACCAGGGTGCGCGGGTCCTGCACGGCAATGGACGCCACGCCCTTCAATTCCATGGGCGCACCGTACGCAAGCACGGTGATTTCTTCCACCAAGGCGGGGGTGGCACGGCCGGTGCGCAGCGTGGCCAGTTCTTTGGTAAGGCGTTCCACGACGGCGTCGAAGGCGGTTTTTTTCTCAACAAGAAGGGGATGCATAAAAAGGGGAACGGTCGAATCCTAGCGTTCCGCCGCGGCCACGCCGAGGAAATAGGCGTTGGGCGCGGTCGGGTCGTTCAACAGGTGCGAGGGGACGCGGGTGCTGGGGAGCCGGTCGGTGGTCCAATTTTGTCCGCCGTCCGTGGTGCGGTAGAAGGTGCCGGTGACGGCGTAGGCGATGTCTTCCACGCGCTCCGGGCCGACGGCCACGGCGCGAATGTCCACCTGTCCGGGAGCCGTGAGCAATTGCAGCGGTTCCCACGTCTCGCCGAAATCGACGGAGCGCAGCAGGCCGTAGGACGTGGCCGCGATGGCGACCCGGGCCCCGTTGTCCTGCGCGAGCGCCCGTACCGTATCCGATCCCCGCATATTTCTCAACTGGTCGCGGATTTGGGTCCAGGTCTGCCCGGCGTCGTCGGTGCGGAAGAAGCCGTTGCCTTCGGTGCCGACCAGCACGCGGCGGCTGTCGCCGGCATGCACGAGGATGGTGGACACGGCGGAACGGTTGTCGAAAACGCGGCGCCAGGTGCGGCCGCCGTCTTCGCTCTTGTGCAGGTCGCCGTTGCTTTCGCCCAGCCAGACAATGGACGGGTTGTACCAATCCACGGCCACATCCGTGATGCGGACGTTCGCGCGCGTTTCCACGTAGACGTCCTGGTTGAAGGAGCGCAGGCAGTCTTCCGTTTTGTACAGGCGCTGGCCTTTCACGACGTACACGGTGCAGACGTCTTGCGGGTCAACTTCGACGTCCGTGATGGCGCCCTCGCGCAGCACGTCCAAGCGGGGACGCTGCCAGGCGGCGGCACCGTCCAAGGAGAAGATGAGGCCGTTTTCGCGCGTGCCGGCGTAGAGAACGGCCGCGTCCTGCGGGTCGGCTTCCAAGGCGAGGATGTTGGCGCCCGCGATGCTGCCGATGGCGCGGGCGGCGGGAAGCGCGGCGAGCTGGGTCCAGGAATCACCTGCGTCGGCCGTACGGAACACGCCGCCGTCCGTGGCGGAAGACGTGGAACGGCTGCCGGGGAACACGCAACCTTGGCCGAGCAGGACGAGGGCGGCGAGCGGGAGCAGGAGCGCTTGGGCGCGGCGCATAAGCAAAAAGAGGTGAAAATCTAATGGAAGTATTATAGCACTAATGCATGACGCCGATTTGCGAGCATGCCCTCTTCCAACCCGGTTCGGCCTCCTTCCTTCACGCCAGCAAAATGCGCTCGAGGGCGATTTGGGGGGCGACGTTGTGCGCCAAGTCGCGTCGGACGTCGGCCAAGGCGCGCAAGGCGGCGGTGCAACGGGCGGGCGGATAGGCGGAAGCGACGGCGCCGAACTCGGCGCGGGCGCGCAAGGCGTCTTCGCTGCGCCCGGAGGCGTGCAGCAACAAATCGCGCAAGGAGGATTCCCAGGCGTCCAAGGTGCGGGCGAAGGCGGCGGCGCGGTTTGCGTCGTCTTTCGGGACGAGGGCGGCGGCCGCGGCGAAGGCGGCACCGGGAGGAGCGCCGAAACAGGAGAGGAAGCCGGCAAAGCCAACGTCTTCTTCCGCGCGGGCCGCGCCGTCGCGCAGCAGGCGGAAGGCGCGGCCCGGCGCCCCGGCGGCGCGGCTGGCCAGCCGCGCCGCTTCTTCCCCATCCACGCCTTGGGCAGCCAGCGCGGCGGCGATATCCGCGCGCGGCACCGCATGGAACCGCAACACCTGGCAACGTGAAACGATCGTGGCCGGCACGCGCTCCGGCGCGGGCGCCCGCAACACGATCAGCACGCGACCCTTCGGTTCCTCCAAGGTTTTCAGCAACGCGTTCGCGGCCTGCGTGGTGAGTCGGTCAGCCTCTTCGATGAACACGGCTTTCCTCCCCGAAAACGACGAGTGCCCGAGGCGTTCCACGACGTCGCGCACCTGATCAACGGAAAGGCCGGATTTTTCCTTGCCGGTTTTGGCGTCCGTTTCCCGCGCGACGCGCAGGAAATCCGGATGCGCGTCCAACGCCGCCGCGCCGAGCCAGTGCCGCAGCAGGCGCTCGGCCACCGCGGTGCGGCCCGCCCCTTCCGGACCCACCAAAAGCAAGGCATGCGGCAGCCGGTCGGAAGCAAGCGCCCGCCGCACGACACCCAAAACCAACCCATGGCCCACCAAACCGGAAAACGGATCCGTCATACGCGAGCCAGTATATCACGCGCGGAAATTTTCCTATTGTTTAGATAAAAAATACAGTTTATTTTGCTAATTATAGCAAAATATATTGCATGCTATCTTGACAAATTGCCTGAATGTGCTATGCTGCTCTCTTGCCTGGAGCGTTCTGGGCAACGACCTTTCACCCGCGTCGATTTCTCTACGGCCATTTGGAGGAGAGCGAAACCCGCACGGATTCGTCCGAGCGGGTCCGACTGCCAAATGCGCGATCCCGGCCTCACGGCTGGCATGGCGCATACGCCCGGCAGTCATGGGCGCGTCGTCCTTCGGGACACATGCGCGCCTGCCGCCTCCAAATGGCTGTAGAGAACGGCCAAAAACCCACGCGAGTTGCCATGTGCCCGACTCGCGTTTTCCGCTCCCAGTGGGAGCAAGGAGGGCACATGAGCAACAAAAACAAGAACGGTTCCGCGGCCATCAAGGCCGTGGAGGTCTCGGCGGGACCCCGCCAGACCCCCGCCAAGCCGCGGGTGGCACCGCGGCCGACGACGGCCCGCACCACCCCGCCCCGCCCGCCGGCGGCGCTCGCCAAGTTCGTCGCCGAGACGGCGACGAACGTCCTGGAGATCCAGGGCGAGGCGAGCGGCAAGATCGTGGCGCTGTGCCTCCGGTCGCGTGACGCGACCGAGGTGCTCATCGAGGCGACGTTCGCCTCGATGGCGCAGGCTGCACGGTCGCCCGACAAGGCGACCGTGCAGTGGGCGAAGTCGGCGAAAGCCGACTTCGTGGAGGGCCTCAAGGCCCTCCGGCGCAAGAAGGCCTCGAAGGATGAGGCCTCGGTCAAGACGTCCCTCGGGGACGCCCTGATCGAGGCCGGTCTGAACAAGGCCGACCTGCCGCAGCAGGCCGTGGCGCAGGAGGAGATGCAGCCGGCCGCCCACTAGGCGGCCACCGCGTCGGACGGATTCCGACATACGTCTCAGGGGCGGTCTACTCGACGCCCCGACTTCTCAAGATCATAAGCATCCGCTTGTGGGCTTAAGAGGTCGTACGAAAAACAACCGCCGCCGATTCGTGTCTCGGACCCTGACTTTTGACAGGGCGCTGAGATACGAACCGGCGGCGTTTTGATTTGGCCCGGACGCGCGTGCGCGTCCGTTCATTCCACGTCCTCCCCGATCTTCTCGGACCCGCGCCAGGCGAGTTCAAACAGCGCGCGCATGGAATCGGCCAGATCCTTGCTGGTCACGGCCACGGACAGCACGCGCGGGCGATACGCGTACAAGAACACGCAGCTGCCGCGCACGGTGATCTCCCCGCGCATGGGCAGAATATCCGCCGGCAGCAGGCGCACGCGGGCATGCGGCAACTTCGGCACGGCCTTCGCGTCCGGCTTTTTCATCGCCAGCAGCACGCGCGCTTCCACGTCGGCCAAGCGCCGCAAATGCTCCTGGTGGCCC
>Ga0265293_10011950_pt1 | contig 11654 bp, 6 predicted proteins | sample Munlanlewell138R_FD_192505 | JGI IMG/M metagenome (GOLD analysis project Ga0265293, IMG submission 192505) | Leachate microbial communities from a municipal landfill in Southern Ontario, Canada - Leachate well 138R | ecosystem: Engineered > Solid waste > Landfill > Unclassified | place: Canada... | reverse complement strand
CAGGACATCGAAATGTGGCAGTTCCACCCCACCGGCATCGCCGGCGCCGGGGTGCTGGTCACCGAGGGCTGTCGCGGTGAGGGCGGCTATCTGGTGAACAAGGACGGCGAACGCTTTATGGAGCGCTATGCCCCCAACGCCAAGGATCTGGCCGGTCGCGACGTGGTGGCTCGCTCGATGGTGCTGGAGATTCTCGAGGGTCGCGGTTGCGGTCCGGACGGCGACCACGTCTACCTCAAGCTCGATCACCTGGGAGAGGAGGTGCTGCACAGCCGCCTGCCCGGCATCTGCGAACTGTCCATCACCTTTGCCCACGCCGACCCCGTCAAGGAGCCGGTTCCTGTCGTGCCCACCTGTCACTATATGATGGGCGGTATCGCCACCAATGTTAACGGTCAGGCTCTGACTATCGATGCCAATGGCAATGACAAAATCATCGAAGGTCTGTACGCCTGCGGTGAGGTCGCCTGTGTTTCCGTGCACGGTGCCAACCGCCTGGGCGGCAACTCGCTGCTCGACCTGGTGGTATTTGGTCGCGCTTCCGGTCTGCATATTGAGCAATCCCTGCGCGAAGGTATCGAGCAGCGGGACGCTTCCGCTACCGACATCGATGCCGCCATGGCGCGCCTCAACAAGGTCAACAGTTCCACTCAGGGTGAGAGTGCCGCTGCTCTGCGCAAAGAGCTGCAGAACACCATGCAGAACTATTTTGGTGTCTTCCGTCGCGGCGACTACATGCAGCAGGGCATTGCCAAACTGGCTGAACTGCGCCCCCGTATCGAGAATGTCCACCTCGAGGACAAGAGCAACGCTTACAACACTGCTCGCATCGAAGCGCTGGAGCTGCAAAACCTGCTGGAAGTCGCAGAGGCAACCGCTATCGCAGCCGAAGAGCGCAAAGAGAGCCGCGGCGCTCATGCGCGGGAAGACTTCCCCGACCGGGACGACAGCAACTGGCTGTGTCACTCTGTGTATTTCCCTACCGACAAGTCGGTTGGCAAGCGCCAGGTGAACTTTACCCCCAAGACCCGACCCGCATTCGAGCCCAAAGCTCGCACTTACTGATTGGCAGGGAAAAACATGTTGAAAGTTAGTGTTTATCGTTACAACCCTGAGACCGACCAAGCCCCCAGCATGAAAGACTATGAGCTGGATACCGGGGGCAAGGATCTGATGGTCCTCGATGTGCTGGAGCTGCTCAAGGCCCAGGACCCCACTCTGGCCTATCGTCGCTCCTGCCGCGAAGGCGTGTGTGGCTCCGATGGCATAAACATCTCCGGCAAGAATGGCCTGGCCTGCATCACCCCGCTGTCCGCTTGCGTAAAAGGCAACCGTCTGGTGCTGCGCCCCCTGCCGGGCCTGCCCGTAGTGCGCGACCTGGTGGTCGATATGAGCCAGTTCTACGCCCAGTATGAGAAGATCCAACCGTACCTGCTCAACGATACCCCGACTCCAGCGATTGAGCGCCTGCAAACCCCCGAGGAGCGGGCCAAGCTCGACGGCCTGTACGAGTGCATCCTGTGTGCTTGCTGCTCCACCAGCTGTCCCTCTTTCTGGTGGAACCCGGACAAGTTCATCGGCCCGGCGGGTCTGCTGCAAGCCTACCGCTTCCTGGCGGACAGCCGCGATACAGCCACTGAGGAGCGCCTCGCCAAGCTGGACGATCCCTTCAGTGTATTCCGCTGCCACGGTATCCAAAACTGTGTTGCGGTATGCCCCAAGGGACTGAACCCCACCCGCGCCATTGGCCACATCCGCAACATGCTGCTGAGAAGCGGTACCTGAGGGTGTGCCACCGGCCCCAGGCGAAGGAAGTCATCGCCGGGGCCGGCCGGGAACCGGATCATGAGCGAGGTGTCACGACATTAACAGCCATTTAATCCAGGGCGGAAAGTAACGATGCAAGACAGCATCATAGAGCAGCTTTACCGGACATCCTTTTTTTCCGGAGCCAACGCTGGCTATATAGAGGAACTCTACGAGACTTATCTGCACGACGCCAACGCTCTCCCCGAGCAGTGGCGGAGCTTTTTTGACGGTTTGCCCCGTGTAGCTGACGGTGTCGCCACCGACACCTCCCACCAGACCATCCGCAATCATTTCGAACTGCTCGGCCGACGCCGCGCCAGACCCATTCCGGCGCCCGGTTCCGGCGGTGTCAACATTGAGCACGAACGCAAGCAAGTCAAGGTCCAGCAACTTATCGCCGCCTACCGCAGTCGCGGTCACAAACAGGCCCAGCTCGACCCGCTCGGGCTGATGGTGCGCGAACCGGTACCGGATCTGGAATTGCAGTTTCACGGCCTCACTGAAGCCGATCTCGACACCACCTTTCAGGCCACAACGCTGTACATCGGCAAGGAAGAGGCCACACTACGGGAAATCATCGATGCCCTGAGAGCCACTTACTGCGGCCATGTGGGCGTCGAGTTCATGCATATCACCTCCTTTGAAGAGACCCAGTGGCTGCGCCAGCGCTTCGAAAGCGTTCGCTCCCAACCCAGCTACGGCGCCGCCGAGCGCATTGAGGTCTTGCAGCGGCTGACCGCTGCGGAAGGGCTTGAAAAACATCTGGACTCCAAGTTCCCCGGCACCAAGCGCTTCGGGCTCGAAGGCGGCGAAAGCCTGATTCCCATGCTCGACGGGCTCATCGACCGCGCGGGAGGCTATGGCGCCAAGGAAATTGTCCTGGGAATGGCCCACCGGGGACGGCTCAATGTGCTGGTCAACATCATGGGCAAGAACACCGCCGAACTGTTTGACGAGTTCGCCGGCAAGCGCCTGATCAACACCTCCGGTGACGTCAAGTACCACCAGGGCTTTTCCTCCAACCGCCTGACCGAAGGCGGCGAAGTACACCTGACCCTGGGCTTTAACCCTTCGCACCTGGAGATCGTTTCGCCCGTGGTGATCGGTTCGGCCCGCGCCCGTCAGGACCGCCGCAACGATCAGGAATGCAATCAGGTCGTGCCAATCATTATCCATGGCGACGCCGCTTTTGCCGGCCAGGGCGTAGTGATGGAGACCTTCCAGCTATCGCAGACCCGGGCCTACAAAACCGGCGGCACCGTGCACATCGTGCTCAACAACCAGGTGGGCTTCACCACCAGCCGCCAGGACGACGCCCGCTCCACAGAGTACTGCACCGACGTTGCCAAGATGGTCCAGGCGCCGATTTTCCATGTCAACGGCGACGATCCGGACGCAGTCATGTTCGTGACCCTGCTGGCCATGGATTATCGCTACCAGTTCAAGAAAGACGTCGTCATCGATTTGGTCTGCTACCGCCGCCGCGGCCACAACGAAACCGATGAGCCGTCCGCTACCCAGCCGCTGATGTATCAGAGCATCCGCCAGCACAAGTCCACCCGCACACTCTACGCGGAGAAACTGGTGGCGGAAGGGGTGCTCACTCTGGACGAAGCCAACCATCTGCTGGACAGTTATCGCGACAGCCTCGACCGCGGCGAGTACGTGGTCCACAAGTTGGTACCAGAGCCGGACAAGAAGCTGTTTGTGGACTGGACACCTTACCTGGGACACAGCTGGGATATCCCCACCGACACCAGCTACGATCTGCAGAAACTGCAGGACGTAGCTTTCCGGATGTTGCGGATTCCCGAAGGCCTGGTGCCCCAAAAACAAGTCGAAAAAATTTACGAAGACCGCCGCAAAATGGCTGGTGGCGCTCTGCCGATCAACTGGGGGATGGCGGAGTTGCTGGCCTACGGCACCCTGCTGGAGCAGGGCTATCCGATCCGCATGACCGGCCAGGATAGCGGCCGCGGCACTTTCTCGCACCGTCACGCAGTGCTCTACAACCAGAAAGACGGCAGCGCTCATACACCTCTCCAGCATTTGTTTGAGGGGCAGCCGAGCTTCGAGCTGTTCGACTCACTGCTGTCGGAAGAGGCGGTGCTGGCGTTCGAGTACGGCTATGCCACCACTGCGCCACAGGGGCTGGTCATCTGGGAAGCCCAGTTCGGTGATTTCGCCAATGGGGCCCAGGTGGTGATCGACCAGTTCATCACCAGCGGCGAACACAAATGGGGCCGTCTCTGTGGTCTCACCATGTTTCTGCCCCACGGCTATGAAGGGCAAGGGCCCGAGCACTCCTCAGCGCGCCTGGAGCGCTTTCTGCAACTGTGCGCGGAGCAGAATATTCAAGTAGTAGTGCCCACCACCCCGGCGCAGATCTTCCACCTGATCCGGCGCCAGGCAATCCGCCCCATGCGTCGGCCCCTGGTGGTAATGAGTCCCAAATGGATCCTGCGCCACAAACTGGCAACTTCCACGTTGGAAGAGCTGGCGGATGGCACTTTCCAGACCATACTTCCCGATTCAGAGATAGATCCCGCCAAGGCGCGCCGGCTGATCCTGTGTACAGGAAAGGTCTACTACCATCTGTACGAGGAGAGAGCAGCACGGGAGATCGACGATATCGCCATCGTGCGTATCGAACAGCTGTATCCTTTCGATGACCCCGGCCTTGCCGCCGTGCTCGCCCCTTACAAAGGGCTCAAGGATGTGGTGTGGTGCCAGGAAGAGCCCATCAACCAGGGGGTCTGGTACAGTAGCCAACACCATATGCGCAGGGCACTGACAGCCCACAACCCCAAGCTGCCGCTTATCTACGTAGGGCGCGAGGCATCGGCGGCCCCCGCATCGGGCTACATGTCTGTACACCTTGAAGAACAGAACCGTTTTATCAATGAAGCCCTTACCCTTACGCCAGGACAATAGGACAGGAATTACCGATGAGCATTGAGATCAAGGCGCCGACTTTTCCCGAATCCATCCAGGAAGGTTCAATTGCAACCTGGCACAAGAAGACTGGTGACAGTGTTGACCGCGACGAATTGCTGGTAGATATTGAAACCGACAAAGTAGTACTGGAAGTGGTTGCTCCCGCCAGTGGTGTGATGGGCAAAATCCTTAAAGGGGAGGGCGATACCATCCTCAGCGGCGAGGTCATCGCGTCACTCGAAGCCGGTGCCACTGCGCCCGCTGCCGCCGCCGATACCCAACAGCCTGGACAGGCTACTCCACCCGCCGCCGAAGAGCGGCGCGACGAGGCGATCGCCAGCCCCGCTGCCCGCAAACTTGCAGATGAAAGAGACATTTCACTCGCCGATATCACCGGCACCGGCCGCGATGGGCGCATTACCAAAGAAGATGTGCTGGCACATCAACCTCCAGCAGCCGCACAGCCACAGCCGACCCGCACCGAAGCTCCACAGCCGGAACAGACCGGCCTGGCTTCCCTGGCTGCAACTGGAGAGCGCATCGAAAAACGCGTGCCAATGACTCGCATGCGCGCCAGAATCGCCGAGCGCCTCACCCAGGTGGTCCAGAACACCGCCATGCTCACCACCTTCAACGAAGTGGACATGCATCGGGTGATCAACCTGCGCAACCAGTTCAAAGAGCAATTTGCCCAGGTTCACGGTGGTACCCGTCTCGGTTTCATGGGACTCTTTGTCAAAGTGGCTGTCGAAGCCCTCAAGCGCTTTCCGGCGGTGAATGCCTCTATCGACGGCAACGATATCGTGTACCATGGCTACCAGGATATCGGTGTGGCAGTATCCACCGACAAGGGACTGGTAGTCCCGGTGCTGCGCAATGCTGACCAAATGAGTCTCGCCGAGCTGGAGAGTGGTATTGTCGACTTCGGCACCCGCGCTCGCAACGGCAAGCTGACTATCGAAGAAATGACCGGCGGCACCTTTACCATCACCAATGGCGGGGTGTTCGGTTCCTTGCTGTCGACGCCGATACTCAACCCCCCACAGACGGCGATTCTCGGTATGCACAAGATTCAGGACCGTCCCATCGCCGAGAACGGTCAAGTGGTGATTCGCCCCATGATGTACCTGGCGCTGTCCTATGACCACCGCCTGATCGACGGCAAGGAAGCAGTACAATTCCTTGTCGCTATTAAAGAAATGATCGAGAACCCGGCTAAGATACTGCTTGAGATTTAATCCTTAAGCCATTGAAAGGATAGAAAAATGTCTGAAAAGTATGATGTGATCGTGATCGGTGCTGGCCCAGCGGGCTACGTCTGCGCCATCCGCGCTGCACAGCTCGGCCTGAAAGTCGCCTGTATCGAGAGAATGACCGATAAGGCCGGTCAGGGTGTCAACGGTGGCACTTGCCTCAATGTCGGCTGCATCCCTTCAAAGGCGCTGCTGGACAGCTCCTACAAATACTGGGAGGCGACCCACAGCCTCAAGAAACACGGCATCACCCTGCAAGATGCCGGTATCGACGTACCCACCATGATCGGTCGCAAAGACGCCATCATCAAGCAGCTGACCCAGGGCATAGCCGGGCTGTTCAAGGTCAATGGCGTCACCTCGCTGTTCGGCAGCGGTCGCTTGCTGGCGGATCGCAAGGTGGAGTACACCAGCCATGACGGCGAGGTAACCGTATTCGATGCCGACAATGTAGTGATTGCCTGCGGTTCCCAGTCCATTGATATTCCAGTCGCTCCTCTCGATGGTGAGATGATCGTCAATTCCACTGGCGCTCTGGAGCTGCAGTCCGTGCCGGCGCGCCTCGGCGTCATCGGTGCCGGAGTCATCGGTCTCGAACTCGGCAGCGTCTGGAAGCGGCTCGGCTCAGAGGTCGTGCTGCTGGAAGCCATGGAAGACTTCCTGCCGGTTATGGACCAGCAAATCGCCAAGGAAGCACACAAGATTCTCAACAAGCAGGGGCTCGACATTCGCCTCGGCTGCCGCGTCACTGCCAGTGAGCTCAAGGGCAGCGGAGAAAATCGCCAGGTAGAAGTAACCTACCTCACGCAAGATGGCAAGGAAACCAAGGAAGTCTTTGATAAGCTGGTAGTTTGTGTGGGGAGACGCCCCTTTACGACGAACCTGCTGGCACCCGACTGTGGTGTCGAGCTGGACGAGCGCGGCTTTATCTTTGTCGACGACCACTGCGCCACCAATGCCCCTGGCATCTGGGCCGTCGGCGATGTGGTGCGCGGTCCCATGCTGGCCCACAAGGCTTCAGAGGAGGGCGTGATGGTGGCGGAGCGCATCGCCGGCCACAAGACGCAGGTCAATTACGACATCATCCCCAATGTGATCTACGTACACCCGGAAATCGCTGCCGTGGGCCAGACAGAAGAGCAGCTCAAGCAATCCGGCGAACCCTACAAGACGGGAATCTTCCCGTTTGCCGCCTCCGGTCGAGCACTGGCGGCGGATGAAGCCGAGGGCATGGTCAAGATGCTTGTCCATGCCGACACGGACCGTATCCTGGGTTGCCATATCGTCGGCCCCTCAGCCGCCGATCTGGTTCAACAGGTCGCCATCGCCATGGAATTCGGCTCTACCGCCGAAGACCTGGCCTTGATGGTATTCGGGCATCCAACCCTGTCCGAGGCGGTCCACGAAGCTGCCCTGGCAGCGAATGGACATGCCATTCACATCCCGAACAAGCGCAAGCGCTGAGTTTAGCGCGGGCGCCCTCGGGCATTCACAACCACAGTCAGTAAGGTTCAGCTATGAATTTACACGAATATCAGGCCAAGCAGCTCTTCGCTGAATATGGCTTGCCGGTATCCACAGGCTATGCCTGTGATACCGCTGAAGACGCGGCGCTCGCCGCCGACAAGATCGGCGGCAGCGAATGGGTTGTCAAAGCCCAGGTTCACGCTGGTGGTCGCGGTAAGGCCGGCGGCGTGAAGCTGGTCAAGAACAAGGATGACATCCGCGACTTCGCCCGCAAGTGGCTGGGCCAGCGCCTGGTAACCTACCAAACGGATGCCAGCGGTCAGCCCGTCAGCAAGATCCTCGTCGAGTCTTGCACTGACATTGCCAAAGAGCTGTACCTGGGCGCAGTGCTGGATCGCTCCACCCAGCGCATCGTGTTCATGGCTTCCACCGAGGGCGGCGTGGATATCGAGACCGTCGCCCACGAGACGCCCGAGAAAATCCTCAAGGCCGCTATCGACCCCCTGGTGGGCCCGATGCCTTACCAGGGCCGCGACCTGGCTTTCAAGCTGGGCCTCGAAGGACCCCAGATCAAGCAGTTCACCGAGATTTTCGTCGGCCTCGGCAAACTGTTCAAAGACTATGATCTGGCCCTGCTGGAAGTGAACCCGCTGGTCATCAAGACCGATGGCAACCTGCACTGCCTGGATGCCAAAATCAATATCGACTCCAACGCCCTGTACCGTCAGCCCAAACTGCGGGAAATGCACGACCCCAGCCAGGAAGACCCCCGCGAAGCACACGCAGCCCGCTGGGAGCTGAACTATGTGGCGCTGGACGGCAACATCGGTTGCATGGTCAACGGTGCCGGTCTCGCCATGGGCACCATGGATATCGTCAACCTGCACGGCGGCAAGCCTGCCAACTTCCTTGACGTGGGCGGTGGCGCCACCAAGGAGCGGGTGACTGAAGCGTTCAAGATCATCCTGTCCGATGACAATGTAAAAGCCGTACTGGTCAACATCTTCGGCGGTATCGTGCGCTGCGACATGATCGCTGAAGGCATTGTCGGCGCCGTCAAGGAAGTGGGTGTGAAAGTACCGGTCGTGGTGCGCCTCGAAGGCAACAACGCCGACCTGGGTGCGAAAGTGCTGGCTGAATCCGGCCTCAACATCATCGCCGCAACCAGTCTGACTGACGCCGCCCTGCAAGTTGTCAAGGCAGCAGGCTAAGCCCGAGGAATTGAAACCATGAGTATCCTGATCAACAAAGACACCAAAGTCATCTGCCAGGGCTTCACCGGTAAGCAAGGCACCATGCACTCCGAGCAAGCCATCGAGTACGGCACCCAAATGGTGGGCGGTGTCGCTCCCGGTAAAGGTGGCACCACCCACCTGGGCCTGCCGGTGTTCAACACTGTTCAAGAAGCTGTCGACGCCACCGGTGCCGATGCCACTGTGATCTATGTACCGGCTCCCGGCTGTAAGGACGCCATCCTTGAAGCTGCAGAAGCGGGTATCAAACTGATCGTGTGCATCACCGAGGGCATTCCCGCCCTCGACATGCTCGACGTCAAGGTCCGCATCGACGAGCTGGGCGTGCGCATGATTGGCCCCAACTGCCCCGGTGTCATCACCCCCGACGAGTGCAAAATCGGCATTATGCCCGGCCATATCCACCAGGCCGGTAAAGTAGGTATCGTGTCGCGCTCCGGCACCCTCACCTATGAAGCGGTCAAGCAGACCACCGACGCCGGCTTCGGCCAGTCCACCTGTGTCGGTATCGGCGGTGACCCGATCCCCGGCTCCAACTTCATCGACATTCTGAAGATGTTCCAGGAAGACCCTGCTACAGAAGCAATTGTCATGATCGGTGAGATCGGCGGCAGCGCCGAAGATGAGGCCGCAGCCTACATCAAGGAGAACGTTACCAAGCCTGTAGTTTCCTACATCGCTGGCGTAACCGCTCCTCCCGGCAAGCGCATGGGCCACGCCGGTGCCATCATCTCTGGTGGCAAGGGAACCGCCGACGAGAAGTTCGCCGCTCTGGAAGCTGCTGGTGTCAAAACCGTACGCAGCCTGGCAGATATCGGCAAGGCACTGAAGGAAGTGACCGGCTGGTAAGTCCTGCCCGGTTGTGTGAGAAAGGCGGCCTCCGGGCCGCCTTTTTTATTGTTTGGATCAAGGGCGGAATCCAACACTTTTCGTCATTCCCCCTCAAGACTCTGCTGCCAGCTCGACCCTGGCTCCCCTGTCATCCCGGCAGTAGCTCCTCTGTCATATCGACCGCAGTTCTTCTGTCATATGAACCGTAGCTCTTCTGTCATCTCGACCAACGGGAGAGATCCGACGCTTTTTGTCGTCTCGACCGTAGTGGAGAGATCTTATACCTCGGTGGTAAAGATCCCTCCCGCTGGTCGGGATGACATGGAAGACTGTCAGATACCTCCGCTCCGCTCAGGATAACAATCCTGTTCCTTGCCCCAACCCTTGAATTTCCCCCAGCGACCCTCATCTATGCGAAAGTCATCCAAGTACAAGGAGCCCCAATAAATGACCGCAGCCGCCAATGCCGAAACTCTGGGTTTTCAGACTGAAGCCCGCCAGATTCTCCACCTGATGATCCACTCCATCTACAGCAACAAGGAGATCTTTCTGCGCGAGCTGGTATCCAATGCCTCCGATGCCTGTGACAAACTGCGCTACGAAGCCCTGAACGCTCCAGAACTCTACGAGGGCGACAGCAACCCGGCAATTCGCATCGCTGTCGACGAGGAGGCCGGCACCCTCACCATCAGCGACAACGGCATCGGCATGTCGCGGGAGGAGGCCATCGATAATCTCGGCACCATCGCTCGCTCCGGTACCGCCAAGTTTCTCGAATCCCTCAGCGGCGACCAAAAGAAAGACGCCCAACTGATCGGCCAGTTTGGGGTGGGCTTTTACTCTTCCTTTATCGTCGCCAACAAAGTCGTGGTGGAAACCCGCCGCGCCGGACTGGCCGCCGACCAGGCAGTGCGCTGGACCTGTGATGGCGAGGCAGAGTACACCATCGAATCCATCAACCGCGCTGAGCGCGGCACCAGCATCACCCTTCACCTCAAGGACGATGAAAAGGAGTTCGCCAACAACTGGCGACTGCGCACTATCATCAAGAAGTATTCCGACCATGTGGCAGTACCCATCTCCCTGGCCAAGCCTGCCGAAGAAGAAGGGGGCGAGCCCGAGTGGGAGGTCGTCAACGACGCCACCGCGCTGTGGATGCGCCCGCGCAACGAAATCAGTGACGACGACTACAAAGCGTTCTACAACCATATTTCCCACGACTTCCGCGAACCGCTCACCTGGAGCCACAACCGGGTCGAGGGCAAGTACGAATACACCAGCCTGCTCTATATCCCCTCCGAGCCACCTTTCGACCTTTATCAGCGCGATCTGCCCCGCGGGGTCAAGCTGTTCGTCCAGCGCACCTTTATCATGGACGACGCCGAGCAGTTCCTGCCTCTCTATCTGCGCTTCGTCAAGGGGATAGTGGATTCCAGTGACCTGCCTCTCAACGTGTCCCGCGAGCTGCTGCAGAACAGCCCGGCTGTCAATGCCATCCGCACCGCCCTCAGCAAGCGGGTACTGGATATGCTGGATGGCCTTGTCAAGGACAAGCCGGAGGATTTCCGTCGTTTCTGGGATAACTTCGGCTCGGTGCTCAAGGAAGGCATGGCAGAAGACTTCAGCAACCGCGATAGAATCGCCGAATTGCTGCGCTTCTCCTCTACCGCACTGGAGGCGGGCGAGCTGTGCTCCCTGGCGGATTATGTCGAGCGGATGAAAGAAAGCCAGGACAAGCTCTACTACCTGGTTGCCGAGAATCAGGCTGCCGCCGCTGCCAGTCCCTACCTGGAAGTGTTCCGCAAACACGGTATCGAGGTACTGTTGCTGACCGACCGCATCGACGAGTGGCTGATGAGCCATCTCACCGAGTTCCGCGGTAAAGCCTTGGTCAATATCGCCAAAGGCGAGCTGGATCTCAGCGACATCACCGGCGAAAAAAAGGACGCTGCAGACGATACAGACGCCGAGGACAAGGACAAAGCCGCCACCACACCGCTCACCGAGCGTATCGCGACGCTGCTTGGCGACCAGGTCAGCACGGTGCGTGTTTCCAAACGCCTGACCGACTCGCCGGCCTGTCTGGTGACCGGAGAGCACGACC